>Ga0187886_1001800_pt1 | contig 18411 bp, 18 predicted proteins | sample June2016WEW_20_1_FD_133001 | JGI IMG/M metagenome (GOLD analysis project Ga0187886, IMG submission 133001) | Peatland microbial communities from SPRUCE experiment site at the Marcell Experimental Forest, Minnesota, USA - June2016WEW_20_150 | ecosystem: Environmental > Terrestrial > Soil >... | reverse complement strand
AGACATGGCTATAGCGGCTCCGATGCTTCCATCACCAACGCCTGACATGAAGATGAAAATGATCTCGAACTCATATAAGCCAGCGTATTTGGAGGTCTTTCAACATCTGCCTCCATACAGGCCCCCAATTACTGCGGCTCATTGGGGTGACATCGGGCATATGGAATTCGCGATCGAAGTTTCTAATCTTGATAGAACTTATGACCAATTGCTAGAAAAGGGCGTCAAGTTTCTCTGCCCTCCGGAAAAAATGGTTTTTCCACCTTCGGGTGAATGGAAGTACGCTTATGTGGCGGAACCCGATGGATTGATCGTTTCGTTGGTTGAGCACTAATCGCATTTCTTTCCTCTAGGGATGAATACGCACCGTGCCGTTTGGCCATAAGATGCTACAACATTTTCAATTTCACCTCGCATACGCGATGTTTGTTACCCTTGGTAACACTTTGATATAAATATAGTTACGCCAGGTAACGCGTCGTCTACGTTTGGTATAGCAGTGCGCGGCAAACCGTTTGGTGTCTCTATCTTGTTGCTTTTATGAAATCGTGAAATAATATTCCGAGCCAGTAGATGTCTCTCGCCCTTTGCCCACAATCGCCTTTCTTGTGAGCAAATTCTCTAATGCTACATTTACTCGCTCTACAGTAGGGTCATTTATTGGTTTAACCACGGCTATCGCAAAAAGGTTTTGAACAATCTCAATAGAAGTGTAGGCCGATTGACGATTCTTGCTGAGGAAGTCAAGGACTTCTTCTTCTAAAGTTGGGCCAATTGCCTTTAGTTTCTCAAATTCGTTCCTAGAGATTGGCAACCTAAGTCTGGATTTAGATGAGCGTCGTAGCTTAAGAATCATTCCGAGTAGGGTAACGTCAAGTTCCCGTCTGCTAAGCACGTTTTCTCTTGGTGTCAAAAATCGTCTGCTCTCTGGTTTCCTAGGGTTTGTAGACAGCCTTCTTGGTTATCTCTAGAGAGCAAGCATCATGCGTTCTACAGAAGTTTTCGCAATCGTTAGCGGTTCGCTTGTCGGCGTATCCTAACTTGCAAATTTCGCAAGCGAATACTGGTTTTCCCTGTAATTCAATTTCTGTAACCAATAGGTTTCCTATGCAGGCCTGTCTCTAGTTCGATAAAAGTCACAGGAAACTTTCATGTTTCGTTTTAGATGTAAATCGCCTGCTCGCCGTGCGTTTTGGATGATCGTAATTCACTTATTGTCTCCCTCGACTTTGATGTCTGCTGCCTCTGCGGGTGTTTTTCCCTCTAGTGCCATGTGCGGGCGTATGTAATTGTGAAAAAGCGGTTAATCCAAATTGAAAGGATAGCATAGGCGTTACAGAGGCGGCTCGCCAATTCGACCTCTACGAGGAAAATCCGACGAAATACATCATTGGTGTCGGGTTGGGCGTTGTCCTGGAGGTCTGGGTAGCCTAGATGGCAATGAGGATGGAACGTTACTGTGCTATAATGCGAACATTAATATACTCACGTCCATGCATAAACCGACTTCATGGAAACCGAACCGATTGGCGCTATGAGCCGCAGAAAGTGGCAACAACAAACAGTCGATGATGCTATCCCCTCTCTCCCTCATCCGGTTCCAGACGCTGATTACACGCTCCAAGCACAGTACAAAACAAAGGAACCTCTTGATACAAAGCCCAACAGTTCAAACGAACCGCACCTGCTGCCAAACGCCTACAGTGACTCAGACGCATTTGGCAAACTGCTATCTGACTCCATAGATGAAACCATGACGGACCTACTCGGCATTCGTGTAAGAGAAGCAGTTTACGACTTTATGGAGAGAAAATACTCGGTCGCCAGAAATGAGATATCGCAGCACCTCGACGAGCTTTTCAAGCTCTTTGAGAACAACTTCGGCGTAGCGAGCGGGAAAGTCATCGGCAGAGCCTTTGCCAAGAAGGTATACTCGAAGCTGGAGTGGGATTTCATACCGTTACCCAACTTCGAATTCGCCGACTACATTGACACAATCAAAACCAGAATTGGAAGGGAATTATTGGACCGAACGAAGTCAGCAGAGAGATCAGGCATCTAGTGAGAACAGGTACCTATGGGGATTCCTACGCGCATTCTGTATTAGAGTCAACCATTTATTTTCTCCTTCGACCGTCATTCTAGCAGCTTCGCTTGGAGTTCGACCTTTCTCACAATCAACATAGAAGCATTCTAGCAGACAGTTCTTGACAGGGGGAAGAACTAGGCGTAACAGACGAGAACTTGACGTTACCTCACGCCAGGTAACGTTAACTTGGTAGCTCATGCGTCACGGCTTCTCGGCCTTTTAACTATCGGCTTATTCGGCAACTGGGCGAGCATATTAGTGACTGATGCGTCGGTGATAGTCGAAGGAAGCGAAGGAGATGAAGATCGGCTCTATCGTTATCGACTGTAGGGACTTCGACAGAATGGCGACGTTCTGGCAGCGGGTGCTTCACTACGTTCCTCGAGAGCCCGCCGAAGCCGATTGGGTCGTCCTGAAGGACCCTGAGGGCAGAGGGCCAAACGTATCCATTAACCAGACTTCGGAGGAACGGTCCGGCAAGAATCGCTTGCACCTCGACCTCTACACTGAGAAGCAGAGGGAGGAGGTGGAGCGATTGCTAAGCATCGGAGCCACCCTCCATCGGCCGCGTGAGCCAGATGAAGACTTTGTGGTCCTCGAAGATCCCGAAGGCAACCTCTTTTGTATAGTCGACACCAGCAGCCGTTCTTGAGTATCAGTTCCTGACATAACCCATCAACCGCTTCTTTGCAGGAGAAACCTGCGAGCGTATCAACCGAAGACTCGACGTTACCTTACGCCAGGTAACGTTACCTAGTCGGTTGAACGAGGAACGCCTATCTGGTGTTACCGTTCGGTGGATAGGCTATGAGCTAGGAATAGCTATCATGCCTGCGAATCGATGCCCTACACAAGAAAACCTGCACAGTCCCGGATATGATGCACGTTAGTTCGCTGTGCCGCAACTTGCGCTTTCGCGGCAGCCAAGCATTGGCCCAGGGTGCTCCATTGGCGTTTCTCCATGCCCACCCTCTCGCAAATCGCATTCTCTAACTGCCTTAGAATCGCACCAGTGGCTATCCCAAAAATCGGTCTTAGCTGGGCATCGTAATATTTCGGGTCTTTTGCCGCTATGTTCGGCTCAAGGTAGGAATTCATACTCTCCGCCGCGTTTCGTCCAATCAGGTCAGTTAAGCGGACACGAATAGCGTCTGCAATGAGTTTTTCGAAATCCTTCTCACTCGACACGTAAAGGCTGCTCAGCTTCCTTCGCCTCCTCCAGACATACTTCTCGTAGAATGAATCTCGTGGGGCCAGTTAATGTTAGGTGGCAAAAATCTACTGCAGCCACACGAGTTCTACCTGGTAGAAATTGAAACAAAAACGGGTGAATCGGGAGGTGAAGTTTGTGCGTGCCGTTATCCTTGCGGACAGTTAGGTTGATAGCCCTAAATCATGGGACTATCAGTAATCAACCGTGATAAGCGGGTAGGGAGAAGACATTCTTGGACGTTGACAAGTTCGCTGAAGAGGTTCTCAAAAGTGATGCCAGAATCCGCTACGTGGGTATCGTGGATAACGGACTCCATGTGTTAGTCTCCAAGATGCGAGAGGGAATCCAGGGCCTCACACCTGACGCCGCCGACAGAAACTATATGCAAATCGTCCCGAACATTCTGATTGATATTGCGGAGAAACTGTCACCTGCGCTTGGACAGGTGGAGTCGGTTACGATTCGATATGAGAAGATGTTTATGGTTTACTTTAGTCTCGAGAATCTCACGATTGTTCTAACTTTTGAACCAACTATAGTTAGACCATTCATGAGTGCTCTATCCGAATCAATGCAGGCTCTCGCTGCACGTTACCTCACATAGAGTAGGCTTTTCGACTTTTGCCGTTCGGTTGATGCTGACCGTGACTGTAGCCTAACCTTGGCCTCTTCAACGTAGTCTACCAATGTCTTCTGATGGTCATCGGAGAAGCTGAGACCTAACCTCAAATAGAATCGCTTTGCGATCGCTTTTTCCAACATGAGGAAGATTGGGTAACGCTCAAGCTGTCAACCCATTTTTCACAGGTTGATTTTTCAACCGACAACTTCGCGTTACCTTACACCAGGTAACCGTATTTCTACGGTTGATGGGGTAAATTCTATGTCCCTGTCACCAATCATCGTCTAAGTCTGCGCAAGACAATGTAGAGAGCTGACGCAATTAAGATCGCGACAACGGCATATACAACCCATTTCTCGACGACGCCAATGCTCACCCCGAGTGCTGTTATGTAGCATGGCTCTCCTGGATCACATGAGCCGTAGACTGCGTAGTTGTAGAAGGCATATGCTGTAATGAACAATGAGACAAAGAAGGTAGCGGTAAATGCCCACGCGAAAATTCTAAAGTTACGATAGAAGCCCCTCGCTAGGGCGGGGGATATATTGAGCAGTTTTGCTGTGACTTTCGCCTTAACTCGCTGTTCAAACGCCATGTCGCAAGGGCTTAACGTTAGCGTCTTCAGGACACACTTGAATGCTTCTTTTGCAAGCCGGCGGTATTTCGAAGAAAAGATGCTCATCGCTGAAAAGACGACGAGTGCGACGAGGCAAAGGGGCAATTACGTGCCAACTCAACAACTTCCAGCTCTCGATGTCAGATAACCTTCTTCAATAGAGAACATATACCATTCTGATGGGCCGGTTGCGCCAGAGCTTTCGTAACGATTAAAGGGGTCAAAGCTAAGCTCGCCAAACATTGAACGCCTAGACTATGATTCGCTTAGAAGCGAAATGGCGGGGATGATGAGAGATTTCTTCGAAAACATGGATTAAACGTGGCCTTTTCAGGATCCTTCTAGGCGTGTTTTTGGTATTGGCGATGCTGACTTCGTTTGGAGACTACTTGGACACATCACTTACGTTGCATATGATCGTCCAACACGCATTCTATCTTGCGGGTGCGTTCTTGATTACTTCTGGCGCCGACATGTTAGTGCTCGCTGGCGCGGGAGTTTCGAATACAGTTTCAAAGGCGTATTCGGGTTTGCTTCGAATCAATGCCACATACAACAAGAAGGGGTTAGTGACCTTCCTTATCGCGGGCATTCTTGTTGGCTATTGGCACTTGCCAGTAAACTTTGACGCGGCAGTCCTAGACGAGAACATCCACATTGTTATGCATACGACATTCATGGTAGTCGGTAGTTTGATTTTTGCCGGTTCTAAGCTCTTGACTTGGCGTGTTCGCACTTTTCTGTTGCTCATACCGAGCAAGGCGATGGGCGTCTTCGGGGCTTTTCTGATGTTTACGACAGGGTACGTTTATTCTGTATACCCTCAGTGGCAACAGACGCAGTGCGGCCTTGTGATGGTGGTCATGATGCTGAGCATGGATTTGACGCTTGTCCCATATTGGTTGTACAAATACTTCCAAACAGCACCAGCACCACCCGTTCACGTAAGTAACCGCTAGCCCGAACAAAACTGAAATACCGAGCATGAAAAATGCCTCAGTTGACGAGAGATGGTAGACTGCGACCGTTGTCACAGGAAATTCGTTAACTACGCGGCGCTCAAACAACACTACCGCGACCGGCACCCGAACGCCAGATGGCCAGACGCATCCGAAAACAAACTAACTGACGAAAAGAACCTTCAAACCCAAATGGTAAGCGTGAACCCAACTCGAGGATCACATACTAAACTAATCCTCGGCTTGATCGTGATCGTGGTTGTCATTGGTGGAGCATGGGTTTACCTGCCAGGCGTATTCCAAACGCCCGTGAACCCCGCATGCGCGAATTTCCCCTTTCCTTCAACGGTCAACCAAGACCTCGCTGAACACTACCATGCGCTGCTAATGATCTATGTGAACGATCAACGGATTCAATTGCCCGACAACATCGGTGAAGGAGATTCAGGGCCGTGTACCCAGCCTTTGCATGTACACGCGACATCACCCGATACGAGTGTGATTCATATCGAGTCGCCCCAAGAGAGAACTTACACCTTGGGAGATTTCTTCAGAGTCTGGGCAGCGGCGCCTAACGTTGGCGGCCCAACTCCTGCAGTATTCAGTCAAAACCAAATATTCAACTACACCGTTGGCAGCGGCACAGAAATACGAATGTTCGTTAACGGCCAGCCATCAACGGCCTATGGGTCATTAGTCCTTCAATCCCACATGGTCATCGTAATAGTCTATGGGAACTCCGCTACAAATTGGTCACAATACCAAGGCATCTCAGCCGAACAATGGCCTTACCCCCAGTACTGAAAACGGCATATAGGTCAAGTTCCCCGAACCCTACACCCCGGTTTATGACATGCCCGCCGATGACCTGCGCGAGAAAGTATTCGCTCTAATCTACTCGAAGAACAAGACGGAAGAGGCAATTCTGCAACTCAATGGCATACTCAAGACTTCACCAGAAAACAGCCAAGCTTTGGCTCTGAAAGCCTACGCGCTTAACAAACTCGCAAACGCACGCCGGGAGTGGACACACTCACAGCAGGCGCTTCAATACGCGGATCGTGCTCTGGCCTTGAACCCCGATGATGACATCGCTCTGACAAGCAAAGGGTGGGCACTAATTGATACTGGTAGGACCATGGAGGCCATCCCCGTCTTACAGCAGGCAGTACGAGTCAACCCGAGCAACGAATATTCTTGGTACAATCTCGCTTGGGCACAATACTTGACAGGGGATGGAGTCGCATCAAAAGAGTCAATCGCAAGGGCACTGAAGATTAGCCCCGGCAATCCCATCGTTAAGCGGGGCAAGGAAATGATGGAGAGGGGGGAAGTGCCCGAGCATTTGAAGAAAACTCCGCGAACTCCTGGATGAGGAGCTCACGTCTCAGCTAGTCAACTAGTCGAGTTTTCGACAAAGTCAGCTAGTTCAGTGAGGTCTCCAAACTCATGGTCAGCTCGTTGATTTGAAGGAGCCTGTTCTGATTTTCGGTTCACCCACGCGGTTCTGAACCCCAACCGGCGGGCTGGGGGGACGTCGTACCGGAACCCTGACGAGACATGTAGTATGTTCGTCGCTTTCAAGGAGAGTTTCTTGAGGGCAAGTTGAAATGGCGTTAACGTTGGCTTGTAAGCCCCCGCCTCCTGAGCCGTCACTGTAACGGCGAAGGAAACACCAATACTCGCCTTTGTCTTTTCGATTATGTCCTTGTCAATGTTTGAGATTATTGCCAATGGATACTTTCTCGCAAGCCTGTCAAGTGCTGGCCTAGTCTCTTCGAACACGGGCCAAGTTGGCACTGATTGAATGAGTCTCTCACCGTCTTGGTCGTTGTACGCGACCTGGAACCGATTGAAAGTCTCCTTCAGACTGAGCCGGAGAATTTCTTTGTAAGGCCTGTACGGGCCCTGAACCATTTCAAAATCAATATCCTCACGAGCCCTGACTACTTCAGGTATGTTTGCCGTGGTGCCCTTCTCTCGCAGTACCTGGTCGAGGAAGCTGGTAATTCCTGCTTCCCAATCCACCAACGTCCCATAGCAGTCGAAGGTTATGGCTGAAAGCACGTAGCATACCCCATGTGAATGTTCTGAGCTAGTTTTCGCTCTGGGGGCGAGTTTAACCCTTAGTTACGCCGATCGGGACGAGTCTCGCCACTTTCGTCGCTATACCGAGTTGGTGGCTGACTTCAGCTACGCTGTCGACATTCTTGTAGGCTTCTGGGGCTTCTTCGCTTATGGTTCCGAAGTTCTCGGCTCGTATCATGATGCCTTTCTTTGAGAGCAGGTCTTCAACTGCGCGTGCTGGATTCCGCCGTTTTGCTGCTGCTCGACTCATGAACCTTCCCGCTCCGTGCGCCGTTGTCCCGAAGCTGAGCTCCATCGACTTCGGTGTGCCGATTAGAACCCAGGATGCGGTTCCCATGCTACCAGGGATTAGAACCGGCTGGCCGATCTCCCGATACTCTGGAGGAATGGCTGGATGGCCAGGCGGAAAGGCCCTTGTTGCACCTTTTCGGTGGACGTACACCTTCTTCGTTCCGCCGTCGATCACATGCTCTTCAATCTTCGCGATGTTGTGTGCAACATCGTAGATCAATGCCATGTCCATCTGGTCTGCTGATTTTCCGAACGTCTTCTCGAAAGATTCCCTTGTCCAGTGGGTTATCATTTGCCTGTTTGACCATGCGAAGTTTGCTGCGCATGACATGGCGCCTATGTAATCCTCAACCTCGTTACTCTTCGCTGGGGCGCAGGCCAACTGCCTGTCCGGTAGCTTAATCCCATATTTTTGCACAGCTCGTTCCATGACTCGCAAGTAGTCGCTGCAAACCTGGTAGCCAAACCCCCTGCTCCCTGTATGAACCGAAACAAGGATTTGGCCTTCGTTCTTTATTCCTAATTTCTCGGCAACGGAAACGTCGAAGATCTTGTCGACTTTCTCGATTTCGAGGAAGTGGTTGCCACTCCCTAGGCTGCCGAGTTGCGGTGCACCGCGTTGTTTTGCAACACCAGACACCATATCCGGGTTCGCAGTTTCCATGCACCCATCTTCCTCACAATGCTTCTTGTCGTCAGCCCAACCGTAACCATGATCAATGGCCCATTCAACTCCTTCACTCGTAACCTTCTCCAAATCCCCGATGGAGAGCCTGCCAACCTTTCCCCGACTCCCCAACCCTGAAGGAATGTTCACAAACAACGTATCAAGCAATTTCCCGAGAACAGGACGAACATCAGCCTCGGTCAAGTTCGTGCGTATCAATCTGACCCCACAATTTATGTCGTAACCGATCCCTCCGGGGCTTACGACGCCTTCGTCGTAGTCGCTTGCTGCTACGCCGCCGATTGGGAAGCCGTATCCTTCGTGGCCGTCGGGCATGGTGATTGACCAGTTGTAGAGGCCGGGGAGAGTAGCGACGTTCGCGCATTGCTGCAGCGTAGCGTCGGTCCGCATTTTCTCGATTAACGCATCGTCCGCGTATATTCTGCCTGGTACCCGCATTCCGGGCTGCGAGTCTTTCGGAATCTCCCAAACGTACTTGTCAATTCGTTTCAGTGCCACTTGCTGGGACGCACGACCGTATGCCGGAGCTTGAGACATGAAGATCTCCTGTAGAACGCGTGAGAACAAGTCCGCGCTGTATTTAAGCTTCGACAACCGTTGCCTACTGAATTCTTGCAATCACGATTTTGAAATGCGATGTCACGAAAATCCCGCCGACTTGCCGCTGATATATTTGGGGGGAGTGGCACACGGTTTCTGCCTTTGAACTCTGTCACTTTCAGCTCTCTCTTACACCTTAATCCCTGTCCTCGTGAATTTTCCTTGTGATGCGTCAATGGGACGTACGGTTCTTTCTGGGACGCTTTACGAACTAGTCAGGGAAATTGAAAGAATAAAGTCACCACAGAGAGCAAAAGAACTGAAAGGAATCGAAAAGTTTCTACAGCCACTTGCCTTGGTGAATGGAGTATGTCAAGCAACCTTCGAAATTACGCTGTGGCCCGGCAGCAGTTAATCGCATTCTTGCAAAGCCAAGGATTCAGGCCGCATCCCAATGAGGTGTTCTGCCCCACCGAGCATTGTTGGGTCGACGTAGGGGCCCTGAAAGGACAAGATTATTGGGCATTCGAGTACAAATCCCGAAACGATTCCATAAAGCGTGGGCTAGAGCAATGCTGCTGCTACGCTGAAGCCTTCAACTATGTTGTATTGGTTGCTGATCGGCATCGAACAACCTCAAGCCCTTACTTCGGACGCTTCAAAAGCTATGGGTTTGGTGTCTGGTCTCACACACCAACCGGGTTCTATCCAGTACTGAACCCGAAAAGGCGGTGTGTAGTTAGAAAAGCCAGAGTTGTTGTGGAGCGACAGTTCTGTCGGCTGTTGCCGGATAGGAGTTCGTTTGCAGATTCGCGCATAACAGACTGGTTTGTTTCTCAGCAGCCCTCATGAATAGCGTGTTCTGAGTCTAACGAGATGGATTTCGAGGTAGAGGACCTGAAGGCTGCAGCGGCTTCTCGAGGGCACCATTCTTCCATGCGCTTATCTGGTTCGCTGCTTCGATGAGGGTAGTTACGGTTGCCTCTGGAGCAGCATGATGTACAGGTTCGATAGGTCTGCGGAGCACATGGATCGAGTGCATTCCAACCTTTCTAGCTCCGCTTATGTCCGCCTCCACCGAATCTCCAACAAAAACGGTCTCAGAAGCTTTGACTCCCAAATCGGTGAGTGCGCGAGTGAAGATCTCTGGTCTAGGTTTTCTTATCCGCATTGAAGCCGACGTAACGACGCTGTTAAAGTATTCTTCAATACCGTTTTTTTCTAAAATCGCGTGAACTGCCCAGTCGCTTTTGGCGTTCGAGATGAGCCCCATTTTGAACTTTTCATTTCTGAGAGCCGTCAGAGTCTCACGGGTGTCGGGATATAGCTGCCAGGCTTCAACCTCGGGCGTAAAGAACTCAATCTCTGCGGTCCGAATCAGATCAACGCCTAGGACTTCTAGCTTTGATTTTCGAAGCGTTTTTGCGATTATGTCTACCATCGGGATTTCCACTTTATAGACGTCTGCTCTGGACGCAGCGTCTTCGAAGATCCGGATGAATGTCTCCGCAAACTGCTGAAAGTCTAGTCGAAGACCCAACTTCGTGAGGTAGTTGTGAAGTGATTCAATGTTGGCGTGGAATACGTCGTCCCAAGGCCTGCTCATGTGAACAAGGGTATCACCTAGGTCGAGCAGGACAGCTTGAAGCAACGAAACCACGTATGCGAGTTCTTGGAGCTTGGACAGGCACATAACTCTTTGTTGGCGGGAGCTGAGACTTGCGCCCCTGTCTACGTCTTATAAAAGACCGTGCCGTTCATTGAACCATCGTGTCCTGCATGCCTTCCGATTCGACTGCGATCACGTTCTATGGCGGCGTTGGTGAAATCGGAGGGAACAAGATACTCATTGAAGACAAAGGCACGCGGGTGATGCTAGATTTCGGGATGAGTTATTCAGACAGGCGTAAGTTCTTCTTTGACCCGATGCTTTCGCCCGGCGACGAACGAGATCTTCTTGAATTTGGGATTCTTCCGAACATTAAGGGAATTTACGAATTTGAGGAGTCTAAACCGTCTATCGACGCAGTCTTCCTCTCCCACGCTCATGGGGACCACTGGGGCTACATCTCGTTCCTCAAGCGAGAGATACCTCTCCACTGCGGCGATACTTGCGCACAGATTCTGGAAACGATATCAGCCACCAAGGTTAGGCACTTCGAATCAGACATTCGAGGACTCAGCTTTCAAACATTCAGAACCGGGAAAACAATCAAAGTTGGAACCATCGAGGTAACCCCGTGCCACGTCGACCATTCCATACCCGGCGCCTACGGCTTCGTCATAAGAACTTCACGAGGCGTGATAGCATACACTGCTGACTTTAGGGTACACGGAACCAAACCGCAGTTAACAGAAGATTTCGTCGAACTCGCCACCAAATCCGATCCCGAGGCCCTGTTGGCTGAGGGAACAAACATTCTTGGCGGACAAATAACGAGTGAACCCGAAGTCAAGTCTAAGGTTGACAAACTAATCTCGTCCACACGAAACCTCGTCCTAGCCAACTTCTCCAACGTAGATGTTGACCGTATACGGACATTCTACGAAGTCGCCAAGGAAAACGACAGAATCCTCGCAATTTCCCTCAAACAGGCCCACCTACTTAATCAGCTATCATTGGACCCGAAGCTACAACTTCCTAGGGTTCTCGACGCTAACGAGAATATCGCTGTCTTCAGACGCGCCAAGAAACGATACTACGATTGGGAAGAGTCTGTAATGGAGAAGGCGAAGACGATTACAAGCGAAGAATTAAGACAGGAGCAGGACAGGTTCGTGGTAGCTTTTTCAATGCCTGATTTCAAAGAACTCGTCGACATAAAGCCGAAAGCCGGCAGCGTATTCGTGCTCTCAACCTCAGAACCGTTCAATGAGGAGCAGGAATTCGAGTTCGAACGATTGCAGAACTGGTTAGACCATTTTGGCTTACCGATGTACCACATCCACTGTTCAGGCCACATAATGCCTAGCGAATTGAAGGCAAACATCCAACGTATCAAGCCACGAAAACTGTTCCCTATACACACAGACCATCCCGGGCTCTACGCCAAATACGTGGCTGACGCAGCAAAGATCGAATCCCCCCTGAGGGGTAGGATGTATGAGCTCGGCGTGTGAGGGTTAGAAGCGCTCGAACTCAACCCTTAGCGTCATGCCCTTGAGCTCTTGGGCAATTTTGCGGATCTTATCAAGGTCAACCGGCATGTTCCACGGCTGCCTCCCAGTCAGTATGACCTTTGTTTCTGTGCTCCCATCCGGGATCCAGACGGTGTTTATCGTTAGGATTGAGAGCGGGCTGAAGAGGTCTTCCAAGAACTCGCGGTCGTCTCCTCCGTAGCTTATGAGCTTTACACGCTTACCAAAGGTCTCTCCGAGGTCTTTGACGATCTTAGCCCCGCCGCCCAGTAACTTCGGCATATCCTTCTTATCCACAAGAACGGCCATCACACCGTCAGCTTCAACAGCCCGATGAAAAGTAACGTCCTGAAGGAATGGATTATCCTTCTCCAGCTCCACAATTCGCTGGATTACCTTAAGGTCTAGCTCCGTGACCTGACCTTTCTCGACCTTCTCCTCACATCTTCGACAGAGGATGCCGGACTTCACGCAAAATGCGTCCAGGATTGTCTTTACCATTCACTTTCAACTTTATCTTGGTCCCACACATCGTCGGCTAGCTTCGCGTTCGCGATGCCAGCGTCATCGCCCAGCACGAGGTCTTACAAACTATTTGAAGATATTGTCATCAAGTGCGCAACTGAAAACTGTGAATAGTTCTCCAAATCTGGAAAATCCTTCACGGGTGAGCTAGCCCGACGAGTTCACTACTGACTTCCCATAACTGCCTTGCAACTTCCAAATCGTAAGACTCTCTTGACGACTTCAACTCTGATTGTTTTGCAAAGTACTTACCGGTGACGTGCTCAAGTTCAGGAGAAGAAGCCAACCAGATCACCGTCTTTGCACCCCCCTCCGGGCTTAGCATAAAAGGGGCGAACGCTTTCACAGCCACACCCATCAATCCTCCATTTTTCCGACCAAAGTTCGTTCTCACACCTCCCGGGTGAACACAATTCACTGTAACTCCAGTTCCTTTCAACCGCCTAGCCAATTCATATGTGAAAAGGACGTTTGCAAGCTTGGATTGCGGATATGACTTCCATCCACTATACTTACGCTGGCCCTGTAGGTCACTGAAGTTGATGTGCCCCCTGCTTTGCGCTTCTGAGCTGACGTTCACGATTCTTGACGGTGCGCTAGCCTTCAGTAACTCCAGCAGTAGATTAGTCAGAAGGAAATGGGCTAGGTGGTTGATCGCGAATGTGGATTCGAACCCGTCCACCGTGACAACTCGTTTACTCGAATAGATGCCCGCATTGTTCACGAGAACATCGAGGCGCGAGAACTTATGTTGGAAATCATTCGCAAATGAGTGGACAGAGTCGAGGTTTGCCAGATCCACTAGAGATAGGCTCACATCTTGGTTGTTGGATCCTTTGATGATGTCTCGTTTGGCTGCTTCGCCGCGTTCAGCGTCTCTGCAAGCAAGCACGACCGTCGCTCCCAGTCCAGCAAGTCCGAGCGCAGTTGATTTCCCAATACCACTGTTAGCTCCCGTTACCAAGCAGAGCTTTCCCTGCATCAGGCCGGCTTTATTGCCGGTTCGCAACTCGCTAGCATTCACTGGAAATTGATCCTTCTAACTGCCGGATTGGGCACCTATATGTTGTCGGCTTTACACATTACCGAATATGCAGAATCGGCATTGATAGTTCAAGCGGTATTTTATTACGGAACCCGAACAGTCTAGGGCTCGCACTTACAAAGTCAGCGGACGAAGATTCGATTGAAGCTCTTCGAATATGAAGCGAAGGAGATTGCGCAACAGTACGGCGTTCCCGTTCCGAAGGGGTCAGTGGCCTCAACCCCTCAAGAAGCAAAGGACGCTTACTTGAAACTGGGACAACCCTCGATGGTTAAAGCGCAGGTTCTGGTTGCCGGACGCGGAAAGGCGGGAGGGATCAAACCAGCCTCAAGCCCCCAAGAGGCTGAGGAGATTGCGAGAGCAATTCTTTCGATGTCGGTCAAGGGTGAAAAAGTTGCTAAGGTTCTCGTCGAACAGAAATTGGCCAGCAAGCACGAGCGGTATGTCAGCATAGTCGTTGACCGGGCCTCGCGTTGCTATACGGTTCTCTGCTCGACCGATGGCGGCGTGGACATTGAACAGGTCGCTGACCAGCATCCGGAAAGAATCATCCGGCACAAGCTTGACCCGTTGATAGGGCTCCAAGACTTTGAGAGCAGAACCATTGCGAAAGGGATAGGGTATTCCGGAAAGCAAATGGGCCAGGTGGCCTCAGTCATCAACAAACTCTTTCAAATAATGATCGATTATGACGCTGAACTAATCGAATCTAATCCCCTAATTGAAACAGAGTCAGGGGAGCTGATCGCCGCTGACCTAAGAATCCTATTGGATGATAATGCGCTCTTCAGGCATCCGAAATTTCTGGAACGGATGAAGAGCTTTGAACCCGATATGACACCGCTCGAGGTTAGGGCGCGGGAGAAGGGCCTGGCCTACGTCGAACTCGATGGGGACGTCGGAATAATCGGTAACGGCGCGGGCCTCGTTATGGCCACGTTGGACATGATATTGGATTACAAGGGAAAGCCAGCCAACTTCTGTGACGTGGGCGGCGGTGCAAGCGAAGAAAGAATTGCTGCCGCGCTCGAGATCGTCCTCGCGAATCCGAAGGTGAAAGTTCTGCTAATCAACATAATGGGCGGCATAACAAGGTGCGATGACGTCGCGAGAGCCATTCTCGATATTCAGAAGAAAATGGGCATAACTAAACCCATGGTTATCCGCCTCGTAGGTACGAACGAGAAGGAGGGGCAAAAGATACTCTCGGCGGCCAACATTCCCTCGTTGAACAGCATGGAAGAAGCCGCTGCGAAAGCTGTGGAACTGGTTATGGAGGCGCAGTAGCATGCCGATCCTGATTGGGAAGAAAACCAAGGCGGTCGTTCAGGGCATCACTGGTTCGCAGGGAAAGTTTCACTCCCAGCTGATGCTTGAGTATGGAACAAAAATAGTTGCAGGAACATCTCCCGGCAAGGGCGGGACGGAGGTGCACGGGATCCCGGTCTTCGACACGGTACAGGAAGCGGTTGATAAGTACAAGGCCACCGCGTCCATCATTTTCGTTCCCGCACCTGGTGCCAAGGATGCAGCTCTCGAAGCAATCGCTGCTGGCCTAAATCCGGTTATAGTAATTACAGAGGGGATTCCCGTTAAGGATGAAATTCAGATGATGGAAGTTGCCAAGCTAAAAGGGACCACCATCATCGGGCCCAACACGCCGGGCATCATAACCCCAGGCCAGTGCAAGCTTGGCATAATGCCGGGCCACATATTCAAACCCGGCAAGGTTGGACTGGTATCGAGAAGCGGAACGCTGACTTACGAGATTGCCGCAAGCCTAACCAACGCTGGCCTCGGACAGTCCACTTGCCTAGGCGTCGGCGGTGACCCTATAGTGGGTTTGAGCTTCGTCGACGTACTCGCGATGTTCAGGAAAGACCCTGCGACCAAGGCAGTCGCTATGATCGGCGAAATTGGGGGAAACGCCGAGGAGATGGCGGCAGAATACGTGAGGAAAACGAAATACCCGAAGCCTATCGCCGCATACATCGCAGGGCGAGCAGCACCCGCAGGGAAGCGAATGGGCCACGCAGGCGCAATTATCACCGGCAAAGCTGGGACAGCGGAAACAAAAATTGACGCCCTCCGAGACGCAGGCGTAAGAGTTGCGCTCAAGCCGGGAGAGATTGCGAAGCTCCTCAAACGACGTTAGCTGCAAACCCTGCGATTCGTTTGCGGGGCACTCGCCCTGTGTGGGTTGAAATGTAGCCTATTCGCGGGCGAGATGAGGTGGTTTCGGCATGCATAATGGCTCCATTTCGCTCGTGCTCAATGAAATAGCGAAACTGTTCAAACAATGCTATGGGCCATCCTGAGTTGTGACGGGCGGTGACACCCTCATAGGTTGGTGATACTCATCCCTTCCCATGCTGTGATGTAATGAAGCTCCCCAGCGATAGGGCACAGGGTTGCTTCCACTTTCCGTCAATAGGTGAGTACACTCAGGTAGTCCTTGACATTCTTTGCCTGTCGTAATCGCGATTTCTGGACGCGACATCATGCAATTCTCCATGGAATCTCTGAGCCGACTCTGAAAACTCCACCTAACGCCTTCTTGCACATTGAATTAATAGCGCCGCGGCTGAAAGAGTTCGGATTGGTAGTTGTAGTTGTTGAGGCGGACGCATTACACAGACGAGATAGAGAGCACGCAGGACGGGAAGGTTGTTCTAGCTGGCTGGGTCCACGACGTGAAGGACCTAGCACGGGCCAGGTTCATTTGGTTAAGGGACAGAGAAGGCGTAGCGCAGGTTACAATAATCAAAGCAAATGCCACTCCTGAAATTCTCAAAGCATCAGAGAGCCTCGGGAAGGAAGATGTCATCGCAGTAGAAGGCACTCCTGTCAAACAAAGGATCGCTAAGGTCGGCTCGGAAATCACACCAACCAAGATTGAACTTGTCGTTAAAGCGCAAGCTGCGGCCCCTCTGGACATGTCGGGTAAAATCGAGTCTAACTTGGACGTCCGCCTTGATTGGCGTGTTATCGACCTGCGAAGACGCGAAAACCTCGCAATATTCCAAATACAATCCAAACTCGTTGAGGGAATGGTGCAGTACCTTGGGCAGAAGGGCTACTTGCAGGTCTTCACACCCTGCCTGCTTGGCGGAACATCCGAGGGCGGGGCGGAAGTTTTCAAGCTTGACTACTTTGGAAAGGAAGCGTTCCTCCGACAAGACCCACAGCTTCACAGGCAGTTATGCATCGCAGCAGGTTTCGACAAAATCTACGACCTAGGGCCAAATTGGCGGGCTGAACTCTCGCACACCCCTCGCCACCTTTGCGAACATAGGGGTATGGCGGTTGAGTTCGGGTTCATGAACGACGAGACCGACATGATGAGGGTTGAAGAGGAAATGGTCGTCGCTGCAATGAGCAAGGTTAAGGCCGATTGCACGCGTGAACTTGAACTACTACAAATTCAAATGGAAATCCCGAACACACCCTTTCCGGAAATGAGGTTTCCAGAAGTCTACCGAATCCTTGAGGAGTACGGCAAGAACATACCGTACGGAAGCGACCTCGACAAGGAAAGCGAAACCTTGCTCAGCAAGCACGTCCGAGAGAAACACAAAGCCGACGTGTACTTCGTCAATAGGTACCCGTTCAAAGTCAAACCCTTCTACGTTATGCGCGTCGACGAAGATCCACAATGGTCTCGGGGCGTCGACCTCGTGTACAGGGATATTGAACAGTCATCGGGCGGCCAACGGGAACACCGTTACGAAAAAATCATGGCTCAGCTACGGGAGAAGAATGTAAACCCTGAAGCAATGAAATGGTTCACTGAACCCTTCAAGTTCGGCGTTCCACCCCACGGCGGCTTCTGCCTAGGAATTGAAAGGTTCACGATGGCCTTACTCAAGAAGGAAAACGTGAAGGAAACGACCCTCTTCCCGCGAACACCAGAACGACTCCTCCCGTAGTGAAGTACGCGGTCGTGGGTTCAAATCCTACCGAACCCATCGTTCATGCGTTGACGAAAATTGACTGCACATTTACTTGTAAATTGGGGTTAAAGTCCTCCGCTCGTCCTTAAAGCAGGTTACGATCTACTTTAGGGTCTTTTCGAATGCCTGGAACCAGGAAGGATGTTCAGTAACATAGTCGAGATTGCGCGTAGACAATTTACAATGTCATAGGGAATGATGCGTTTTTCTATGCGTTAGAAGTGGATAGTCGTACGTTTCTGAAATGCCGTTAGAAAGAAAAACTGTCATCGACAAAGTTCGCATCTATCCCGTTATTGAGGCTTAATTCTTGACTGCGACGTCACTGTTGCTGCAAATCAGTGCCCTCGGCATTTTCATTCACGCTTTCTTTCTGACAATTTCCCTTGGTTTTCCCTGGGTGATCGGTGCGCTGCTCTACAAGTGGTGGAGAACTAAAGACAAGGAATACTATGAAGCTGCACGGAATGTTACTGGCGTTCTTGGTCTCAACTTTGCCCTCGGCGCCATAACGGGAACCCTAGTTGAATTTGGGCTTGTTCAGGCTTGGCCCGGCTCAATCTTCGTAATTGCAACTTTTGGCATGATACCGATGACATTGGAACTCGTGGCGTTCATAGGCGAAATCGTACTGCTCGTGATGT
>Ga0187886_1001799_pt1 | contig 18412 bp, 17 predicted proteins | sample June2016WEW_20_1_FD_133001 | JGI IMG/M metagenome (GOLD analysis project Ga0187886, IMG submission 133001) | Peatland microbial communities from SPRUCE experiment site at the Marcell Experimental Forest, Minnesota, USA - June2016WEW_20_150 | ecosystem: Environmental > Terrestrial > Soil >... | reverse complement strand
GGAACTTTTGAGAGCTTAGAATAATACTCTACGTCTGCACGAACGCTTTCTGGACAATTTCCGGCTAGGATTATGAGTTTAGCTTTGCCTGTTTGAGCGTTTTGTACGGCGGAGCTTGCTCCGAGAGAAACCTTGCCGGTTTTTACCGCTGTTGAAATTGCTTTGTCTATGTCTATCATTTCTTCTTCTCCTTCTTTTCGAACGTTGACATGAATAGCTCAACGAGCCCTGTGCCAATCGGTATTGACTGACCGACTATTACGTTTTCGGTTACGCCTGCCAGCGGGTCGCTTTCTCCCTTGACGGCTGCCTCAACAATGTTTGGAACCGTTATCTCAAAGGCGGCCCTCGCCAGGACACTTGATTTCTTTCCACTTATACCATGTCTGCCAATCTGTTGAACCTCGCCAGTGGACGTCATCATGTCTGCAACAAGCATCACGTGGCGATTATCAACGTCTAATCCTTGTTCTTCCAAAACGCCTTTGGCTTCATGCACCAAAGCGTTCCTAGAAGCTTCAATCCCTATGGTCTTGGCGATTTCATGGACGTTGTTCGTCGTTGTCCTTGAAGTATCTACGCCGGGAACTTCCAAAACCTTAGGCAGGTTTGACCCATCTGTGTTGATGACCCATTCTCCATGCTCCTCGCTGACCAGCACCCGTTTTATCCCAGGAACACCTTTAACGTGGAACACAGAGACTTTGCCAAGCAGTTTCTTGATTGTTTCGACCTTCTTAGGCTGTACACGTATGCTGTTTCCCTTTGCCTTTGTGGTGCAATTAGGTATTTGTAGTCTGTCCTTCAGCTCCTGCATCGTTATTGCACGATCTTCCATCATAGTCTTGTTAGGTTCAATCACTATCTCGTCATGCACGGGGTCTATGTAGACCGCTTCAGCCACGTTCTCCAGAGTAGTATAGATTATGTCGCGGGCAATCTTCACTGCAGCTTCCCGATTCTTCCTACATTCAGGACTCAGATAGATCGTCATCACCGGAGTCGATGGAATTCTCCTAGCGTCAACTATTTCAATCAGTCTCGGCAGGCCTAAGGTCACGTTCTGCTCCTTGACTCCAGCGTAGTGGAATGTCCTCAGCGTCATCTGAGTGCCTGGTTCACCGATTGATTGTGCTGCAACTATGCCCACAGCCTCACCTGGCTCCATCAGAGCACGTTTGTAGTGTTCAACAGTCAACCTGATTGCTTTCTCAACGCTCGCCGTATTCAACTTGTACTTGACCAAGTTCTGCTTAAGCTCGTCCATGAGAATGGGCGTGAGTTGACTTTCAACCTTTTTCAATTCCTTTCTGATGAATTCAGCTGATGCAGGTCTTCCTTTCTCCTTAGCGATTCTGATTTGGTCAACAAGACGGCTTACGTTCACGGCCTTTCCATGGTCGCTCTTGGCGGGGTCAACACCGTCTTCCCCGTATTGGAATTGAATTATGTCGCCAGTAGAGTTTCTCACCGTCTCATCATATTCCAAGCGTATGTGTTCAAGCGCGTTTATCAGTCTTCTTTGCATGTATCCGCTCTGCTGAGTTCTAACAGCTGTGTCAACCAGACCTTCTCTTCCACCCATCGCGTGGAAGAAGAACTCGATGACGTCGAGTCCATGTTGATACGACGAGTAAACGAAACCCCTCGCTTTTGGACGTTGATCTCCAGCCTTGAAGTGTGGCAAAGCGCGATCTACATATCCGCGCAGAATCCTCTTTCCACGTACAGCTTGCTGTCCCACGCACGCACTTATTTGGCCGATGTTCAGGCTTGAACCTCTTGCACCTGTCCGTGTCATTACTATGCCCGAGTTTTCCAAAGTGAAGTCCTCATCAGCTATTTTCCCAGATTCGTCTCTTGCCTTTGCCAGTTCATTCATCACGTATATTTCAAACGAGTCTTCAATCGTTTGGCCAGGAAGCCTAGGCAGCGTGCCTTTGCGATAGCTTTCAATCAACTCCTCTATTTTCTTCTCTATCCTTTCCATGGTTTTTCCTATTCTGTCTTCGGCCTTCGGAGACAAAACTAGTTCGTCGTATGAATAAGTGAAACCTCGCATCGATATGAAAAGCTTCAACATCCTCGTTATTTTGTTAAGAAACTCTCTTCCAGCCTGGGTTCCATAATCCTTTATTATCCTGTGCAGAAGACTTTCAGATTGCTCAGCCCCTATCGATCGTCTATCTATAACTCCGCTCACTAGTTCACCGTTCTTCACGGTCACGTAGGCATCGTATTGGCATTCCTCTTCCAAACATTTTACGCATCCTTGACAGATGTTTGCCTTCAAAATGTAGTTCATGTCCTTCGGCAGGAACAGGCTGAAAATCTGTTTCCCGCTCCAGAGCGGTTGAGGCGCTTTAATCTTTGGTTCGGGCAAAATGCCCTCGTATTTCGCTGCCAACAACAGCTTATTGACTTCGTTTCGCGTCAAGTAGTTTGACTTTCTCGTTAACAAATACGCAGAAGTTATGAAATCCCGTATAGCACCTATTATTGGACCTCCGAACCTAGGAGATAAGATTTGATCTTGAACCTGCATAAGCAGAAGTGCCTCTGTTCTTGCTTCCTCGCTTTGCGGCACGTGCAAGTTCATTTCGTCTCCGTCGAAGTCCGCGTTGTACGGAGGACAGACACATAGATGCAGACGGAACGTCTTGTAGGGTAACACGCGTACGTAGTGTGCCATTATTGACATCCGGTGAAGCGAAGGTTGACGATTGAAAATGGCAGTGTCACCATTTCTAAGATGCCTTTCCACCACGAAGCCTAATTCAATGGCCTCAGCAATCTTTTCTCGGTCAACAACAAACTCAAGCCTTATCCGTTTGCCGTCTGGCCTGATGATGTAAAGGGCGCCAGGGTACTTCTCAGGTCCGTTACCGACAAGTTTTCGCATTTCTTCAATGTTCCATTCGGTGACCTTTTCGGGAACAGACAAGCGCATGGCAATTTCGAGCGGGACACCGACTTCATTTATGTCGAGATTCGGATCAGGAGAGACCACTGTCCGCGCTGAGAAATCCACTCTTTTGCCTGAAAGGTTGCTCCTGAACCTTCCTTCCTTTCCTTTTAGTCTTTGTGAAAGAGTCTTCAGTGCTCGTCCAGAGCGGTGCCTCGCCGGCGGTATTCCGGAGGCTTCGTTGTTGAAGTATGTTGTCACGTGGTACTGCAAAAGCTCTGATAGATCTTGGATTATGAGTGTTGGAGCTCCTGCATCCATGTTTTCCTTCAGTCTTTGGTTGATTCGAATTATATCCACAAGTTTATGTGTCAAGTCGTCTTCTGAACGGATGCCTGATTCCAACGTTATAGATGGACGAACATAAACAGGAGGAACTGGCAGAACTTGCAGAACCATCCATTCCGGCCTGGCAGTTTCTGGATTAAACCCTAATAGTTGAAGGTCCTCGTTTGGTATACGCTCCATTCTCTCCCGAACCATGCTTGGCGTCAAGGGTTCTGAACCGCTTTCGGGGATTTGCTCGCTGAATTTCGTGGGCTTCTCGAAAGTTATCTTGAACTGCACAGCCGCGCAGTGAGGACATTGCTTCCTCTTTGTCTCTTGCATAATCGTTTTAAAAACCTCATCCGGAACCAGACCCAAGAGCTCCCGAGTCTTTTCAACCCTCGCTTGAACTTTCTTAATGGTCTCATCAGGAAGCAGTATGCGCCCGCAATTCCGACAAGTAGACTTGAGAAGATCATACATTATCTTTGTAAATTCTATGTGTATTATCGGAACTGCGAGTTCTATGTGGCCGAAATGGCCTGGACAGCGAATCGCTGTGTTGCCACATGTCTTACATCTCTGTCTTGGCTCAAGGGTTCCAAGTCTACCATCCATCAACCCAGCAGTGATTGGCGCGCCGTCTTCGTCGTAAGTGTCGGGTGTCTGGACCTCCACAACTGAAAGCTTGCGCACGTCCTGCGGCGAAAACAGGCCAAAATGAATTTCGTCTATGACCTTATGGATTATTTCTTCAACAGCCATGTTACGCTTTCTCCTTGAGCTTTAATTTGGGTGATATGCAAAGACTCATCAACTCTTGTAGCAGAAGCTTAAAGGCGTATGAGACCACGACTGGAGAGATTTTCGATTTATCTTCGCAGAGTTTGCACGCATATTTTCTTTGTTTCATGTCATAGTAGGCTATGTGTCCGCAAGTTTCACAGATGTAGAGAGTGTATTTGTCTGACTCCTCCAGCAGTCTGTCTCTCAGAAGCATTGCGGCTCCATGACCAATAAGGCAATCGCGTTCCATTTCACCGAACCTCAGACCCCCGCCTCTGGCTCTTCCCTCGGTAGGTTGCCTCGTCAGCATCTGAACTTGTCCTCTGGCCCTTGCATGAATCTTGTCGGCAACCATGTGATGCAGCTTCTGATAGTGTATGACCCCGACGTAAATGTCCGCGACGAACTTCTCACCTGTAACGCCGCTGTAGAAGACCTCGCTACCAGTGTTGCTGTAACCCAGCTTGACAAGTTCTTTTCTAAGTTGGTCGGGCGTTTCATTCGAGAAGGGAGTTCCGTCAACAGGGCTACCTCTCATGGAGGCCACTTTTCCAGCGATTGATTCAATGAATTGTCCGACAGTCATTCTTGAGGGGATAGCATGCGGATTGACTATTATGTCTGGAACGATGCCATCTTCCGTAAATGGCATGTCTTCTTGAGGAACTACTAAGCCAATGACACCTTTCTGTCCGTGCCGAGAAGCAAACTTGTCGCCCAGTTCTGGGATACGTTGGTCACGAACTCTCACCTTGACCAGCTTGCTCCCTTCTCCCGATGCTGTTATGAAGATGGCGTCAACAATACCGGTTTCTGAAGGACGCATGTCCACCGAAGTGTCGCGCATCGAAGGGCCTTTCACCTCGAATTCCTTGTATTCTTCAAGAAATCGGGGCGGGCTGATTCTGCCGATGAGGACGTCGCCACCTGCAACCCCTGCCTCAAGACCGATTATTCCGTCCGGCTCAAGCAGCCGATAATACTGTTCACCTCTGTACCCCCGTGTTCCAGCCTCTGGCAACGTAAACTTGTCCTTTAATCCGCCGAGGTACTGACGGCACTCCGCCTCATATATACGATAGAAGGTTGAGCGGCCCAAACCTCTCTCTATCGAGGCTTTGTTGAACACCAAGGCGTCTTCCATGTTGTAGCCTTCGTACGAGAGAACAGCTACGACACAGTTCTGGCCTGACGGCCGGAGCTTGTAGCCCATTGTCTCCATCAAAGCCGTCTCAACTATGGGCACTTGCGGATAATGCAGAATGTGTGAACGCGAGTCCACGCGTTGCTGGAAATTTGTCGCATAAACCCCTAGGGCTTGCTTTGCCATTGCAGCTTGGTAGGAATTGCGTGGTGATTGGTTGTGTTCTGCATAGGGGATAGTAGAGGCACAGATGCCAAGAATTGTGTACGTTGCAATCTCCAAGTGCGTGTGTTCTGGGGTTAGCTCTTTAGGGTGTAAGGCAATGTAGGCGTCTTCCTCTTCCTCAGCGTCTAGATACTCGATGATACCATTTTTCACTAGGTCCTCCCATGACCATTCGCCCGAAGCTATCTTTTCCACATGCTCGGGTCGAAGTTTGGGAACACCGCTTTCAACGATTATAAGAGGACGCCTGACCCTTCCTTCGTCACAATTGACGTACAATTCTTCTCTTTCGCCCTTGGCTTTTGTGAAATAAGCTATGTTGACTTCGGTCGATATTTCTCCTCTTCTTCTCCTTTCAACAAAGTCCCGAGCTAGTTCAGCAGGCGAGCCAAAATACCCAATTATGTTTCCATCAACAAAAACTTTCGAGCCAGAAAGCCTCAAGCGTTCATCTGCCTCGAGTACTGGCTGAACACCAGAACCAAACAGCAATTGCTTTATCTTATCCGGGTTTATGCCAACCGAGATAGTTGCAGACAATGCTAGGTTCTTGACCAGACCACAGTTTGAGCCCTCAGGCGTTTCGTTGGGGCATAAGCGACCCCAGTGGGTTGCATGCAGGTCTCTTGCCTCAAAGTTCGGTTGGCTCCTGCTCAACGGTGACTGCAGTCTACGCATATGGCTCAACGTGGAGATGTGATTCGTCCTGTCCAGAAGCTGAGTTATGCCGACTCTTCCTCTTCCCCAGTTTCCTGTTGCAAGCGCATGCTGAAATCTTTCTGCGATAATTCCAGGGCGCACCGCCGCTGAAACAGTTATTATCGGCCCCTTCACGCCGATACGTTCGAGTTGATATTTAATGTCTCGGGTGAGGTTTCTGAAGGCCACCCTGAAGAGATCTGCAAGCAAAGGCCCCGCAAGCCTCAGCCGCTTGTTCTTGAAGTGGTCCTTGTCATCAGTTTTTCGCCTTTCAAGCTGCAGTTCAATTGCTCTGCACGCCATTTCGCTCAAGAACAATGCCTTGTCTCTTCTGGTTTGATCCGTTCTGCCTATGTGTGGCAAAAAGTTCTTGTCTATTGCAGCTTCAGCCTTTTGGACGCGGTATTCTTCTACCTGCCCATGTGCAACACGATTTCCTACAAATAAGATTGCATCTTTTGCGTTATCTACTCCTAAGGCTTTTTCATAAGAAGGCTCTAAGGCGCCTTGTATCTCCTTGTCCAGAGAAATTGATTCAGCTATCTCCTTGTCTGATTGCAGTCCTAAGGCACGCATCAATACAACGAACGGAATTTCCGAGGGCACTCCCGGGATTGAAACGTATATCGCTCCGTCAGACTTTATCTTCAATTCTATCCTTGCCCTGAAACCAACCGTTGTCGAGAATATCTTTGATTGATAGACCGGCGTTGCTCCTTTCTCGTCAAGGTCTACGATTATGCGGTTCGGCGCCAGGTCTTCCATGGCTACTATTACACGTTCTGAACCGTTAACCACAAAGTAGCCGCCTGGGTCATCAGGATCTTCACCGCATGCTATCAGCTCTTCTCTTGAAAGTTGAGACAAGAAGCATAGTTTCGACTTAAGCATTACAGGGATATTCCCAATATAGACAAGTTCGGTGTCTTGTTCCCTACCGTCTATGACAGGTGTCATTTCAAGGGCTACAGGCGCTGCATAAGTTAGATTTCGGAGTCTTGCTTCCATGGGATAGATCTCATGCTTCGTGCCGTCCACTTCTGTAACGTATGGCCCAGTTATTCTAGTCTGAGGATCTATAATCCAAATCTGACCTAGCTTGACTTTGTAAGGGCTCTCAGGAACTTCTATCGGAATTTCGCCTATTTCATCGATCACTTCTTGCAGGCCGCGGTCTATAAACTCATTATAGGAGTCCAGATGCTGGCGTACCAAACCCTTATCCTTAAAGAAGGCGTTTAGCAACAAGTGCGTGTCTTCATTCGATACCTCAGCCAATCCCAACCATCTCCCGCAACTTCACATTTAATCTGAATGAATGAGATCGTCTGGATGCGGGTTTCCTCAAATTCTCAATTTCCTCCAAGTGTTAGGTCATTCCGACTTGAAAAATGCTCACCAATATTTAAGGAGCTAGAAACGTAACAACGTAGCTGTCTAATAAACTTTTTGAACTTTGTCACATGTTTCAGTGTACCCTGTCGAACCGGAAAATCCTAGAAGACCCGTGCGCAAGATATTAGTTGCCTGTAGCACAAATCAGGGTAGGAATCCAGATTGGAACAGAAGTTCAAGGCGATGATTGTCTGGCTGATCTTGAACGGGAGAGTCGAGAAGGCACTGGAAATTCTCGCCCAAGAACATGGTGTAGAAATCCCCATTTTGAAAGTCGGTCTGCCCAAGAGGCGTAAGACGAAGGCTTTAGGGTGTTACAATGCAAATAGGAGAACGATTTCAGTTATGAACAGTGACACATTGAAAGATCCATTCGTTATTCTGCATGAGTTTTATCATCACCTGAGAACGGGCAAAGATGCAAAGCACAGAGGAACTGAAAAGTACGCGGACACCTTTGCCAAGGAATTCATCCAAGCATACAGGTCATTCGCAATTCAAGAAAGCGGGAAATGATTAATAAGAAAGAGCGAAAATCTCTACTGTACGCAGCGGTAACCAAGCCAGGTCAAAGGTGAAGGACTCAAGATCGGTTTTGTTGGCCTGAAATAGCCCCTATGAGCCATCCTTTCCCGTAGGGGTTCGCCGGTTCAAATCCGGCCCGCTGCATCAAGCATTCTTGGACAATTGAATTTCTAACAACGAGGAGCGGCCAATTGAGGGCAAATGAGCTGGAAAGCAGAGTTTGCATGACACTTTATAGAGACTATGCTTCTGTTTTGGAGTTTGCTAGTATCTAGATATTCTGTTGTAGCTCAGTTGGACACTCGGCAGAAAAGCCTTATATTACGATTTACGACGTGGTATTTTGTATCACAGGTGGTCAAAAAACATGAGAAAGAAAGCGGAATTAGACGCCAAAAAGAGAAATCAAGATTCCAAGAATGAACTCGCTCTTGAAGATTTTATTATATACGAGACTCTAGTCCGCAGAAGGCAGACATAACGCATACATTATTAGAACTTCTGCAACTCATCTGTTTGAGTAATGGCCCTTGGGCAGGCGCCGTCTTCAATTAATCTGAACTTCGCTCGTTGACCTAAAATCGTGACATTTCTATTGTATCAGGTCCCGCAGTAAGCCTAAGCGAAGCGTTTGCATGGCAGGTCCGATATGAAACTCCCAATCCTGAGAAAGAAGGTGAGAAAAGGGAAACTTATGGGTAAATGCATATATCTCTCCGAATTGTTAGAACGTTGCGCTGACGGTGGTCTAAGGCGAAATTATGACCCTTGCAGACGAAATATTGAAGCTGAAAAAAGAAAAGAACGCAATAATCTTAGCTCACAATTATCAAAGGGATGACGTTCAGGACATCGCGGACTACATTGGTGACAGCATAGAGCTTAGCAGGAAAGCCATGGAAGAGAAAGAAGCGAAAATGATAGTTTTCTCTGCCGTAGACTTTATGGCAGAGTCGGCGGCAATCTTAAACCCTGACAAAAAGGTGTTACTACCGATGCTAGGCGCACGGTGTCCTATGGCACAGATGCTCACGGTCGAAGAGATAAGGCGGTGGAAAGTGCATTATCCGCTTGCGCCAGTCGTTCTATATGTAAACACGCTGGCCACAGCCAAGGCTTACTGCGACATATGTTGCACGTCGGCTAACGCTGTGGAAGTGATAGCATCATTAGATGCTGACACGGTGCTTTTCGGCCCGGACCGCAACTTGGCTGAATATGTCCAGAGAAAGACTGGAAAAACTGTGATTCCTATTCCTGAATGGGGATTCTGCCCAACACATTTGCTCTTTCAACCCGAAGATGTTCAGATACTTAAGATGCAATGCCCTGAGGCTAAAGTCATGGTGCATCCCGAATGTACCTTTGAAATGCAGAAAGAAGCTGACTTCGTAGGAAGCACCTCTCAAATGTGTAGATACGCAAAGGAATGTGACGCCGAGACCTTTATTGTGGGAACAGAAGAAGGAATACTGCACCGTTTGAGGAAAGAAAACCCACAGAAAAAGTTTCTTCTGGCTTATGAAGAAGCTGTCTGTCCAACCATGAAGTTGAACACTCTTGACAGGCTTTACTCGGCATTGAAAGAAGAGAAATACGTGGTCACGGTTCCTGAGCCAATTGCGAAGCAGGCTAGGAAAGCCTTGGAGAGAATGTTTGAACTTAAATAACCGATATTGCTAAACGGAAAAAACCATTATCTTAAGCAGTTTCACTCCCTTCTTGGAGGCCAATTGATCTCTCAGTTTTCGAACCTCAGCAGCGTTGCCCTTAACGGCTATTGCCTCAAGGCAGTCTGTTTCGCTTAGGTGAATGTGCATCGTTGAGCAGATGATGCGTGCAAAATGGTGTTGCGCATGCGTGAGTGCGCTTTCAAGCCCTATGGCCTCATGGTCATACAGCAACATCATAAGCCCTGCTTGATCTCCGGCCTCGTTTTGAAGCAACTTTCTTTCCGCCACAAACATTCTGACCGCGTCCTGAACAGCTTTAGATCGATTCTGATAACCCGTTGCTCCAATGATTTCGTCAAAATCTTTCAGCAAGTCTGGGGGGAATGTTACTCCTACACGCTTGATTTTGGGCATCCTCTCACAGTCAACTCTTAGGCGTATCTGAGCATAAAGTTCTTATGCAGTACAGTGTTACTATTGCACAAAAAGGTGTTACTGAACGAGCAGAATGAGAAACAAGTCCTATTTTACAAGCGTGGACGTTGCGCTGACAGGCATCTTCTGCGCCCTTTGGATAGTCATGAACTTAACTTTGGGACCGCTCAGTTTTAGTCTTATGCAGCTTCCAGTACTGCATGCTTTTGGAGTTTTCTTTACATTGCTCCTTGTGGCATGGGTGACTGGGCGGTTCGGCACAAGCTCGCTGGCTGGCACAATAGGCTCAATATTTGCCATACTCTTAGGGGCCCCTGCTTTGATACTCTGTTTTTCCGCCTCAGCAGTCGTCTTTGATGTGCTGATGCTTGCAAATCATCACAAAATCCGGATTGCACGATGCAATTTGGCAATAACAGCAATTGTAACGATGCTGTCTGCCTACCTTGCCGGTGTATTGATCATAATATTCTTCACGGGGGGAGGACTGCAATATGCGCTCACCTTTTGGGGGGCATGTACTCTAGTTGGTGGAATACTGGCACTTGCAGTAACATTACCCATAATAATAGCTTTGGAAAAGGCAAACGTGAGGAAGATTAAAGGTGACAGAGAATAAGGAGATCCCGTTGCTCATTGAAAATGCTGTCAAACTGCACGGACACCTAGGTCCTTTCCTTGTGATAGGTGTCCGAATGGGAGACATCGCAAGAAAACGTCTAGACTTTGATAGCAAGAACAGCTGCAAACTGCAGGCGAGCATCAGAACACCCCTCTTCACCCCCTTCTCCTGTGTTATTGACGGAATACAAGCTTCTACTGGTTGCACGGTTGGAAATCAAAAACTGAGAATTGAAAAATCGACCAAGAAAATAACTGCAACTTTTAAACTCCAAAGCTCAGACAAAACAATGAAGATTTCGGTCAATACTAAAGTAGCCGAGACGTTGATTGAAGAGATGTCAAAGGGAGCCAGTGCTGAACAGCTAGCCGCAGAGATCGCAGAAATGCAAGAAGAGCAGCTTTTTGTGCTGGAAGAGGAATAGGTGTTTTAAGATAGTTCGCCTCAGCGATGTTGGATTGGATATGGAAGACCTGAGAATCGCAAAGAAACATCTTAAAGAAGAGGGGTCGACACTTACCATCGTAAAGGGCAAACAGATACTCTTCGATACGGCATCTCATGGAATTTCAGGCTTTCTGAGGGCGGTTGAAGAACTCGGGGAACGGCTTGACGGAGCGTCTGCCGCAGACAAGATCGTTGGGAAAGCAGTTGCACTCTTATGCCTTTACGCAAGAATTCAAGGAATCTATGCGTCGGTCATGAGCAGAGAAGCAAAAGAATTGTTTGAAGAAAACGCCCTTCACGCCGAATGGGATGAGCTAGTGGAGAACATATTCGACAACTGTAAGCCAGCGACGTGTCCATTCGAAAAGCTGGCGGCAGAAATCACGGATCCGGCAGAGGGTTACAAAAAACTTAAAGCCCTGCAAGATTCTTTAAAGCATCGCAGATGAAAAGATGAGCAGTGAAAACGAACGGCCTGCATCAGACAAAGAGGAATTAGAACATATAAGGGAGAAGAAACTGACAGAGTTGAGGGAGAAGAAACAAGAAATGAATGATGAACCTGTTCACGTGACCGATTCGAACTTCAAGGAAATAACCGAAAAACATGCGCTGGCGCTGATTGATTTTTGGGCTGCATGGTGTGGTCCATGCCAAGCTCTGGCCCCGACGATTGAAGAGCTGGCTAGGGAATATACAGGCAAAATTCTTGTTGGAAAGCTTAACGTCGATGAGAATCCCCAGATTGCGGAGTGTTTTCAGGTTTTTAGCATTCCAACCATGTTGATAATGAAGAAAGGCGAAGAAGTTGACAGGATAGTTGGATGTGTCCAAAAGAAATATATTGAAGCCACCTTAAGGAAGCACTTGGAGTAGCTGAAGCATGGACATACCAGAACGTCGGATGATAGGCGCGTTGATGCTTCTCCTAGGTGTTTCTTTATTGACCGTGGGAATCTACACAGGCCAGCTCAATGCAATATTGGACCTGTTGAAAAAAATCTTCCCCTAGGAATTGGCGAGGTCAAAACTCTTAAGCGTAGCCAACCTTTTCTAGAACTGTTTATTCAACAAATAGATCAGGTGTGAAAATGAGCCCGCCAACCATCCGAAGCGAAAACGGGGAGAAAGAAGCTACCTTGGAAGCAGCTCGGCTCATGTTGACAGCCGCCAGAACAGCTCCCAAAACCGCAGGTCTAGATGATATTATGACATTGATCGTCTACGGAGAAGAAAAAGCTGTCATCGCAGACAAAATGGAAGAGATAGCGGATGAAAGGAAGATTGAAGGGTTCAAGCGAGACGCAAAGAACGTTAAAGACTCTTATGCGGTGGTTCTCATAGGCGTCAGAGGGGACAGAAGCGTTGGTCTCAACTGTGGAAGCTGTGGCTACGAGGGCTGCCAGGAATTTGACAAGGCAAAGAAGAAGCTTGGCAAGGATTTTGTCGGCCCTACATGCATCTTCAAAGCTTTGGACCTAGGAATATCCTTAGGGTCGGCTGCAAAAATAGCAAGTATGTTCAACGTCGATAACCGCATAATGTATCGAGCAGGAACGGCAGCATCAAAACTGAAGTTGTTACCTCAAGCAACAATTATCATGGGGATCCCGCTTTCGGCAAGGGGCAAGAGCATCTATTTTGACCGTTCGAAATAACCTCTTCTAACTCTGACTCTTCATTTTCTCATACATTTTCTCTAGCGTCCAACGGATGCTTGACTTAAGCTCCCTTAGTCGATCCGAATCAGAATTGTTAATCACTATTTCGCGGATAATATCTCCTTCTCGAGCAATACTGTAGCAGAAAACCTTGTCAGGAGACAGCTGTCCAGCTCTAGCGAGCTCGCTGTCCCTTTCCTGCATCTTCAGCAAGACTCTTTCCACAAGGAAATGCATGAAAGGCGGGGTATTAATGTCAAAATCTTTGCCCTCAGTTGGCACCACACGCAATGAGTCTTTGCTCACATAGAGGGTAGCAAGAAGCTCGCCTGTCATGGTTTTCAGCGGCGTGACATTTTCAGATTCCACGTGCGACTCAGGAGAGGAAGGCCCAGGCTCCCTCTCATCGACACTTTCTCCCGATGGCAAAGCTCCGGTCTTGGTCAACCCCTCGGTGACTTCTGGGCGCCTAAATCCCTTTTCGAGAAGAATAGAGCTTATGGTTTCAAGCATAGCCTGCGAATCTTTAAGGTCAGAACTCATTTCTTCAATTTTATTTTCAAGCTTTTTCTTGAATGTGATAAGCCGCTTTATTTTTTCAGCATCTTCTGACATTTTCCTTTCACAGATACTATCTTGCAAGCCTTTCCTTTATCAACCCTTTTAAATTCGCCGCAATTAGGCAAGTTCCGGCAATATGTTACCGCTCACCTTAATTTTCGAATCAGAAAAGAATTGAAGAGGCTCAACTTTGACTTTCAATTCACTCTGAAGGAAAGCCTCGAATTCCCGAAAAACAGGGCTATCCGTATTGTTTAGTTTGACGCAGAGACTTCTTCCCTCCAGCAATGGACTGAAATCAAAGATAGCTATGCGTCTAGAAAGCTCTGGGTTCTCAAAAACTGTCCTTACCAGATCTTTTGAGGGAACTTCTGAGAAAAGCCAAGCCAAATGAGATGCCTCAACAACACTGTAAGACAAGCCTTCTCGGACCACGCATTTTCTGTTGGAAATTATTACTTTGAAAGAAGACGGAGTGACGCTTCTGGTCCAGAGAAAATTATGATAGTCATCATTCAACTCAACCCAATCTTCGCTTTCGGATGTTCTCCAGCCCCGCATTCTGCAAAAACGCTTGAAATTGTCGACAATCTCCCATATCTTGGACATTTTCATACCTTTGCCCCGAACCCGAATGATCTTCTAGAATAATGTTCTAGTCTGTCAATCGCAAATTTAAGTGTTTTTGTCAACGTTTTCCGCAAAAATGAAGACTTGGACGCCAAAAACTTGCAGTTTTGTAGACATAAGCCTATATTTCACACAAATTTGCAGAAAGGCAACGCGAGAAATTTCTGACGAAAACACAAGGAAAGAGCTACATTTCTCCGACAATAAGGATAAATTCTGATATGACTATTAAAAGTAGTGGAGATCAAACAAAAATGAAACTCAAGAATAATGCGGTGTCTTTGGATGCTACAGATATAGAGATTTTGCGAGCCCTGCAGAAGGATTCTAGGGAGACATATGGAGCGATAGGCAAACGGTTGGGAATAGCTCATTCAACAGTTTATGATAGAATAAGAAAAATGGAGCAGCAAAAGGTGATAAAGAACTACACAGCCACCATAGATGTCGAAAAGATTGGGATAAGAAACATCGCTGCGATAATGACTGTTTACACAGACCCAAAAGAAACTGAAAGGGTTGCAGAGAAATTGGCCGCCTTGCCCGGGGTTCTTGAAGTTTACACCTCGCTCTCTGAAGAGCTTCTAATCATTGCAAAAGTCACTGCAACAAGTCAAGAAGACCTGCATGAAATCATAGCTAATTCGATTGCACCATTGACAGGTGTTTTAAGAATCCGTACGTCATTGGTTACAAAGAAGTTCAAGGAAACCCAATTTTCAATCACGAATGGGTCGGAAAGATTACATTTATAAAAGAGATACGCGATATCAGTGAACGAACAGTTATGACGCTAGATACGAGTTCAAGAATTCTCAAGACAGTTCCAAGGGAGAAAGCGTTCTATTTCTTCACTTCAATCGGAAACTACACTGGAATAAGCGCATCTTCCCTTAAGGAGTTCATGGAAAAAATAAACGAGGTTAATGTCAAATCCTTGGAGTTTCACCTCTACCGTGGAGACTTTGAAAAATGGATAGCTGAGGTCCTGCAGGACACAGACCTGGCAGGTGAAACCAAGAGACTGCAGAAGCTAAGCCTGACAGGTAACAGCCTTCGCGACCAACTGAGCTTCACTGTCTCAAGGCGTTTCAAGCGTCTGACAAGTCAATCTGCCTCAAGCCGCTTCTAAGATACTTTAGCCTCCTGTCAACGGGGTCAACTCTAGCCTCAAGTAGACGAGTCAGTAACGCTGACTGAAGTTGAGAAGTTGTCGAAATGCGTGCGGCCAAGTCGGATATCCTTAAGTCTCTAGTTGCCTCTGGGTAGTATGCCATTTTGCTTCCATACGTTGAATCATATAGGCCCTTGACAGAATCGGACAGTGTTTCATTGTAAACAAGCAGCCGTTTCAGCAAGTCTATGGTTGCGTTGTCCGTATCCCCATTTCCAACATAACCATCCCACCCAATGTAGGCTTTCGCGCCTCTATCTAGGAAGGCCCCAGCCATCTGCTCAAGTTTGGGAACCAAGGTGTTGCAGCCCATTGCAATTACGATGCTACTTGGAAACGTGCCCTCTAAACTTTCTATGAACTTCGAGGTTAATGCGAAATACTCCTTCTGAGCCCCTGAGTAGTTGAGGATTCCCTGGACGACCAGCTCATTTTGCTGGTCTTCGAGGTGGGCTGAACCGTCGCCCCAAGGTTCAGACGTAAATAAATCTACGGTAGAGTTGTCATCCCTGAGCGCGGAATGGGCTCGCAGTATTATTATTCCATAGTCGTACTCGGCGAGTTTCTTGAAGAAATCAACATCCAGTGTTCCATTATTGTACGTGACGTTGAACCTGTGACTCTCCAAGATTGCCTTGGCATTGTTTACAAAAGTGGGGTTTGGAATTTCCTCCCCTAACTGGTCAATTATTGCGGCGTTGAGAGAAAAACTAAGCGGTTGCGATTGAGGGCGCAAGAATGAAAGCACGGAAGCTGTGGACACTACAAGAATCACAATTGCAAGAAGCATGACCAATTGTTTCCTTGAAGGCATCATGGTCTCCTTCTTTGGGGGTTTTTTCTCACTTCTAGCCGTTAAGGAACGACCTCTGGCAGACTTGCTCTTCATTTCTGTCTGAGAAAGAATGAGACGGCGAGCCTATTTTCTTTTGCGCTTCCTTGCGCTTAGCACTGCTGCTGACAGGGCGGCGACCGCCACGTACGCGACTATGCTCACTAGCACGCTTGGTCTAGCGAATGAGATTGAGTATCCTCCAACAGGAACTGGAGTCGAAGTGACTGTTATTGTAGCAAGTTCAGATTGTGCCGTGGCGCCATTGGAATCGGTGACTTTCACGTAAACAAAGTGCAGACTGGCGTGCTGAGGCGTCCATGTCCAGCTGCTTGAAGTTGCTCCTGTAAAGGAAGTCCCATCGAGATACCATTGGTAACTGTATGGTGGCGCTCCTCCGCTGATTATTGAGTTGAAGGTCAATGGTTGGCCTATTTGTATCATGCCTGAAAGCGGATTTATAGACACTGACAGGGCAGGGGGGACAGGTTTGAAAACAGCGTTCAACGTGTGATCCGTGCTTATGAGAACTGAGTAGGGGTTGCCTGCGCCTACATTTACGCTGTCCAGTTCCCAATGGTCAAATTGGTAGTTTGTATTTGGAAGTGCAGTAACCTGAACTGTTGATCCACTTGGATAGACATGGACTCCAACTGCTGGGTTGGTCGCTCCACCTGTGGTTGCCGTGATCGTAAGTGCGTAGGTGACGGCGTAGTTGCCAGCTACATTGCCTGAGGCGGAAACTGTTATTGAGTCGGCCTGGGATGTTGACAGCCCTGATGTGAACATCCAAGCGTATTGTTTCGAGGCACTCAGCGGAGAAACGAAAGAGAAAGTGTGGATAGAACCATTGTCCCACATGAACGAGACTGGAAGACCACTAGCGGTGTAGTTTATTCCGTCTACCATCACAATAGTGTCAGAAAAGTCGGAACCAACACCAACCTGGTTAAACGTTAGATTGTACTGGACAACGTAGCTAGCTGTAACCGTTTTGCCCTGATCCATCGACACTGTAGTCGGTGATCTGGTAAGATCTTGTATCTCAGTCATGTCTGCGGCTGTCCAACCGTTGAACCTGTACCGTGAAGAACCAGGCACTATCTCAACGAAAGCAGTTGTTGATATAGTAGCATTGGTTCCAGCATCGTACCACCCGGCGCCTGAGGGAGTGGTGACGCTTGGCGGGCTTGTAGCAAGACTCAGGCAGTATTGTGTCTTGTAGTTTCCTATTATGCTTCCGGACGTTGTTGCTGTTGTGTTACCGCTTTGCAGTGTTGACAGCCCCGTTGTGCCAAACCAGATGTATTGTTTAGCATTTGGATTGACTACTAGAGGCGATTGGTAAGCGAAGGTGTGAACTGAATTTACGTCCCACCAGAAAGATGATGAGAGTGCTGTCACGTTGAAGTTGCTTCCGTCAATAGTTACCACGGTGCCTGTAAAGTCCGGGGTGACTCCGGTTTGGCTGAACGTAATCTGGAGTTTGTTTTCGACAACATAGTTGCCTGTTACGCTTCCAGAGCCTGTAACAGTCAGCGTTCCGCTTTGCAATGTTGTCAACCCTAAGGTGGAGATCCAGTTGTATTGTTTGCTTATGTCTACGACTAATGGTGAAGAGAACGAAAAGGTGTGTGAGGAACCGTTGTCCCACCAGAACGGAACTGGGAGAGAAGTGATCGTGTATCCGCTCAAATCAACATTCACTACTGTTCCTGTGAAGTCTGAACCAACTCCTGTTTGGTTGAAGGTTACCTGGTACTGGGTCTTGTAGTTTCCCGTAACCAACAATGGACTTGTCACGGTCACTGGGGAGGGTAGACCTGTCACGCCAATCAAAACGAACTGTTTCCCAGCGGTTGAGCTGGAAACGTTGTTGTAAGAGTAGGTTACTGAACTCCCGCTGTCCACCCAGATGTTATATGGCAATTGTCCGAAACTTATTGAGCTACTGTTGACGATTACAACCGTCCCGGAGGCTGATATATCTAGGCCTGTATGAGTAAGAGTTACATTGTATTGTGTCTTCCAGATTGCCAACGCGGTTTTCGGTCCATTCATTGATATGGGATCGCTCTGGACATAGCTCGTTCCTAAAGCGTCAACATTCCAGTTTGTAAACAAGTGGCTTGTTCCATTCCCATGATCTATAGAACCCATGTCCAACGTCGCATATGCTGTTGCACCGCTATCATACCAACTCTGACCACCAACTGTTCCATAAGGAGAAGACACCATTAGGTAATATTGAGTCTGCCAGTTCCAAGTTATGCTCGAAACCGCGTTAATCGTGAATGTTGTAGTGACGCCACTTCCAGAAGCCACACTCCCAGACCCAGTCCAACCAATACACCTATACTGAGTCCCACCG
>Ga0187886_1001798_pt1 | contig 18430 bp, 15 predicted proteins | sample June2016WEW_20_1_FD_133001 | JGI IMG/M metagenome (GOLD analysis project Ga0187886, IMG submission 133001) | Peatland microbial communities from SPRUCE experiment site at the Marcell Experimental Forest, Minnesota, USA - June2016WEW_20_150 | ecosystem: Environmental > Terrestrial > Soil >... | reverse complement strand
TGGCCCACTCAGTCATGGTTTTAGTGCGTCCCTGGTAAGTTACCTCGAAGGCGGTGATCGTATTCTTCTGGAGCCATTGTACAAGGTCACGCAGGAAATTCGAGGCCTTGGATTCATAGGTGGATTTGGCGTGCCCCGATGCGGTTGAAGCGAGATCAAGGGCTGCGGCATAGCCTCGGAGCGCCGTGCGGTAAATCTCATCCATATTTTTTAAATGTAAGAACAGCTCGTCGGGTTTCTTCTCATCCTTGAAGTGCGGCGGGTCAAAGGGCTGAATGAAGTAAATGTAGAAATCTCGAGGCGGAATTGCCGTGGAGCGCTCGTTGGGGGCACCGAAAAAGAGGTACCCTTGGCGGGCGGCCTTCCTCTCCAACCATTCGATTTCGTGCTCCCAGATCTTGTAGCCAGTCACGTAAGTGTGATCGGTGCATTCCATCACCCGCTTGAGGGCTTCGTAGTAGTAGCGGTCAAGCTGGTCGGGGTCAAGGCTTTCGGCCCGCTTATCGATTAGGGCGTCGAAATCGTCGGTCTTCTTGAGGTCGAGATAATACTGGCGGTTCTCCAAGTTTGAAGAAATGAATTGGCCGCTTACTGTCTTATGAATTTCCCGCAGGACGGTTTCCACCTGGGAGAGGAGGTCGTGGGCGGGATCGCCCCCCAGATCCTCGATGCCGGGCTGGTACAGACAAAGGGTGTCACGCAGTTCCTCGGCAGTTGCGCCCAGCGTGGCATAAATATCGCCCGTGGTGAGCCGATGGACCGACAAGGCATGGATGAGCCGCAGCGCCATTGGCTTATAGGCTGGTCTGGTGAAGGCCTGCTGGACACGCGACTCAAGCACCTGGCTGCAGTCGATCACCGCCTTGATGTCCGGCACGGCACGAAAGGACGGGTTCTCGCGTAGCGTGGTCCAGTAGCCGTCGTAGGCAATGAGCCCCGGCCGGTCGTCCGGAACATCCTGGGTGATCAGCTTCTTCATGGCCACTGACAGGGTCTTGAGGACCTCTCGCTTTTCCACGGCTGTGACCCGCTCGAAGGTATCTATGTAGTCCGGATGCACCGGAAAAAGACGCACGAACTCATCCATGCGTTCATTCATGCGCCCGTAAAATTTGGCGAAGGGGGTCAGGTATTCCCGAATTTTGACATGCTGTTCACCAGTCTTCTTGAGTAGGCGCTCGGCCACCACAAATTTGACATCCTGGCGGGCGATCAGGATTTGCTCGAAGCGGTCCTTCACCCTGCGAATGCTATCGGCCACGAATGAGAATCGGGGGCTGTCGAAGATCGCTTCCTGCACCCCGGCGATGAAGCGGAAACGCAGATCTTTGCAAACTTCACCGACCTCACGGAGGAAGTTCAGGTCGAGGATAAGTTCATGATCTTTGCGTGTTCGTAGATAATCGAGCAGCTCATCCACAACCAGTAGCAATCCATGGTCGGGGTATTCCAGGTGGAACACGGTCATCATCTCCTCAAAGGCCCGCTTGTTGCTGGAAATTTTGGCGGCGGATGGAAAGGAATAAGTTACCCCGATGGCCGCCAGATGTTCCTCCAGTTCGGCCACGAGAATATCACGCAAGGACATCGTGGTCGCCCCGATTTCGGTCCGCACCACTTTGAAACGGCCACCAATTTTCTCCGCTTTTTTAGCGACATTGCTGTCATTCAAATAGGAATAGAGTTCCCTGTTCTCCGCCAATGCTGAGATCACCGACATTAGGTGAGATTTGCCTGTCCCGTAGTTTCCGACGACCAGAAGCCCCTTGTTGTCCATGAGCTGGTCAAACTGAAGCTGAGGAATAGCGATATTTACCACCTTCTCGGCCATTTCCTCGGAGATGACGTAGGTCTTGACAAGCTGCCGGGCGGCATCTGACTTATCGGCTTCCCGGAGTTGAATAATGGTTTCAATGGGATCAAATTGAATCAACTCTCCATACTTCATCTTACCTGCCCCCTGGAGCTGTTATTCTTTCGGGTTTATTATCAAAATATTGTTGGCCGGGTATCTCTTATATTCAAGATGATCAGGCTTGGCATAGGTTATATATCCATTTAGAAAGGAGCCGTTCCAGGCCGTGATTATCGTTTTGTTTCGGGAAAGTCCCTGAAGAAGCCGCAAGGGATCCTGTTTGAGGTGGGGGTCAAAAAGAATCTCGATGTTGTCAAGTAAGGCCACCTCCCCAGAGACTGTGGCGACGATATCCCCCAAGAGTCGCGGAAGTTGCAGGGCTCGTTGGCGCTCAGTCAAATCGAGCATGCGGCGCGAAAGTTCAAGGTTGACGTTGATCAAAGGGGTACCCGTGCGCTTCTGCACCTCCTGGAGTGCTTCAGTTTTTCCTCCGCCTGATGGTGCTATGACCAGTATAAGCCGATGGTAGAGCTCGGCTGCCTGGTTAATTTTGCCGATGATTTGATCAGAGAGAGGCTCCATAATATCCTCGGTCCAGGACGAACATCTTCACGTTTTCTGTCAGATGGCAGAGGCCGATGAGATAAAGGATCCCCCCATTGAGCCAGACCCTTAACTGGGCTACCTTGCGAAGGTGGTTTTCCATTCCAGATTGGATTTGATCGAGGTAGGCCGGGGTATTGACGGGGAAGCGGACGGCCTGAAGGTGTTCGAGGTGTAGGGGGATAGTTCGGACGCCGTTTTTTTCCCGTTTAGCGACTTCAAAGACAGTCAACCCGTTGGGGCTGGCCTCTATTGCCCGGATGGTCCGCCATTGTCGGACTAACTGATCCCCCCGCATAACGATCTCTCCTCACGCCAAGGCGCAGAGGACGCAAAGGTTAAATATCTGCCGTAAAGAAATCCCTTATAATTGATTCATCTCTATTTTCTTGGCGATCTTAGCGGCTTTGCGTGACCCTTTCACACCAAGGCAACCTGGATTTACATCCAGGGAAAAGGTTGAAGGGGGAAATCTAAAATATATTAAATCATAGCAAAAACTTGTTACCTGGTCAAAGCATTAGAATTCTGGCGCTTCCTGATGGCCTGGGTTGCAAGAGAAAGGGAAATTGAAGGAGGCTCAAGAAGGAGAAGATTCCTTCTCCGCGAAGGGATAGCTAAGAACCAGCAAAAGGGTATCAATAGGGTAGCAGAAAAGAGAAAAGGAGTTAAGCCATTAAGCCTAACTCCTTATTTTTATTGGTGAGCCGTGCGGGGCTCGAACCCACGACCACCTGATTAAAAGTCAGGTGCTCTACCTCCTGAGCTAACGGCCCACAAAAAATCATTGGACACAGATTCACCCTGTTAGATGTTGACTATCTAACAGGGTAAACGCAGAGGTACAGGATAAAAATCTAAAGCTCCTGGAAAACTACATTTCAAATCACCACGAGGAGCACCGTGAAAGCACGGGGGGGCGGAAATCTGCGTCCTATTTGATTTTATTTTAGGCGGATTCCTTCCCGCAATCAAGCCTTTTATGATTTACGGGGGCCATGTCGGAAGGGGTTACGACGCAAGATGGTCTCTTCGCGACGCTCACCCACAGAAACCAGAATTACTTCTGTGTCTGTCAAATCCTCAATGTGCCTGACGTAATCTTTAGCCCTTGGCGGAAGGTCCTCGAAATTCCGGATATCCCTCAAATCGGCCTTCCAGCCCGGGATTTCTTCATACACAGGCTCACATTCTTGCAGGACCTTCATCTGCGAAGGAACTTCTCCGTTACGCTGGCCCTGGTATTGATAGGACGTGCAAATTTTAATCGTCTCAAATTCGCCGAGTACATCCAACTTCGTTAAGGCGATGCCCGTGAGGCCGTTCAACCGGATGGCATCTTTAAGTAGGGGGATGTCCAGCCAGCCACATCTGCGAGGTCTCCCCGTGGTCGCTCCGAATTCCCGTCCCCGTTGCCGGATTCTTTCCCCGACCTCATCCGTAAGCTCCGTGGGGAAAGGACCGCTACCCACCCGTGTGGTATAGGCCTTGGAAACCCCGATGACCTCGGTGATCTTCGTCGGCCCGATCCCCGCGCCCGTACAGGCGCCTCCGGCCACGGTGTTGGAAGAGGTAACGAAGGGGTAGGTTCCATGATCCACATCTAAGTGGGTCCCCTGAGCCCCCTCAAATAGGATATGCCGGCCCTGCTTCATCTGGCGGTCGATGAAAACAGAAATATTCCCCACATATTTTCCCAGAAGCTTGGCATACCCGATATATTCCCGGAAGACCTCTTCCAGGCTGAACCCCTTATCCTGCAGGCAAGTCTCCAGACAAGGATTTTTTATGGACAAATTCGCTTTTAGCTTTTCTTGGAAAACCTTTTCATCCAAGAGATCGCCAACCCGTATCCCCTCCCTGGCCACTTTGTCTTCGTAGGCTGGACCGATCCCCCTTCCGGTGGTGCCGATTTTTCCCTCACCCTTCATCTTCTCCCGGGCCACATCCAGGCGTCTGTGGTAAGGCATGATCAGGTGGGCATCCTCGCTGATCAAAAGCTGGTCGTCGTTTTTAAAATAGCCCCGCTTGCGCAGTTCATCGATCTCCCCGAGGAGAACCTGCGGGTCCACGACCACCCCGTTCCCTATGATACATTTTTTTTCTGGGTAAAGGGCACCCGATGGAATGAGATGCAGGATGATCGTCTCCTGGCCCACAACCACGGTATGGCCAGCGTTATTCCCTCCCTGGAAGCGAACGACCGCATCGGCAAATTTGGTCAAAAGGTCGACGATTTTGCCTTTGCCTTCATCCCCCCACTGCATCCCGATCACGATTATACTGGCCATCGAAATCCTTCAAGCCAGCCCTGGCCTTTTTCGCACCAAATTTTGGGCTGCAAGATTTCCCTCGAACTTTATTTCCCGTCTATCAGCACTTCCATCGCTGCCCGCACACCTTTGCCCATCTCCCCGACGTACCCCAGTTCTTTTAAGGTCATTTCCACTGCCGCCACAGCCATGATGATGTCAAATTTATCCACGTACCCCAGGTGGGCGATGCGGAAGATCTTTCCCTTGGCTTGGTCCTGGCCGCCGGCGATCGTCAGGTGGTGTTTGTCGCGCAGAATCTTTACCACTTTTTGCCCATCCACCCCCGGGGGGGCGACAACGGCGGTTACCGCGTTGGAGTGAGCCTGCGGAGCGTAGAGCTTAAGGCCCAGAGCCAGCATGGCCTCGCGGGTGGCTTTGGCCAGTCTGGCGTGCCGGGCGAAAATATTTTCCAACCCTTCTTCCTTGATCTTCTTCAGAGACTCGGCCAGGCCCATGATCAGGGATACCGCAGGAGTATAAGCGCTCTGATTTTGGGTCAGGTTCTTCAGCTCCTTCTTGAAATCAAAATAAAACTTGGGGAGAGTGGACTTTTCCACGAAATCCCAGGCCTTGTCACTCAGGGCGGCGAAGGCCAGACCGGGCGGGAGCATGAGCGCTTTCTGCGAACCGGCCACAACGATGTCCAGTTTCCACGCATCCATGGGCAGTTCTACGGCTCCCAGGTGGGAAATGGCGTCCACCACGATGAGGGTTCCCGGGTAGCGGGTAACGATCTCAGCGATCTCTTTAATCGGGTAGACCACCCCCGTGGAAGTTTCGGTGGCTTGCGTAAAGACCGCTTTGATGGAGCGGTCCTCTTTTAAGGCCTGGTCGATCAGGGCTGGATCTATGCTCCGTCCCCATTCCACGGGGAGTACCTGCGCTTTCACGCCGTAGGCCTTGCAGATGTTCGCCCAGCGCTCCCCAAATTTTCCTCCCTCGACGACGATAGCCTTATCCCCCGCACAGAGGGTGTTGGTTACGGCTCCTTCCATCGCTCCCGTTCCCGAAGAGGCAAAAATCAAGACTTCTTTCTTCGTCTGGAAGAGATATTTCAACCCCTCGCGCACCTCCTCTAATTTCCTCTCGTACACCGGGGCCCGGTGATGAACAATGGGTCCAGCCATCGTCAGTAGGACTTCCGGCGGGATGGGGGTGGGTCCAGGTGCCAATAAATACTGTTTATCCATACCCTTCATTCCTCCTTAGGCCGGCGTTCAAAGCATATCTTCATACCAGAATCATGCCCGCCTGTCAAGGTCAAATTATTCAATCGGGGGCCGGTGATCTGCTTGGATTTTCCTTTCTGGTAGGTGCTCAGCCCAGGGCGCTGAGCGACCCACGTCTTGGGCGGGGAAAAATCCACTAAGGACCGCAGGGTTCCCCGCCTTAAAAATTTTCTCGTTCCCCTGACGCTGGGCGGGTTGCCCGGCGGTAGCCAAAAGGAGGGAGTAGAGCCAGAGGATCGAGCCTTGTCGGAAATCCGCCAGATGAGAATCGTTCGGGAATGGGCTTATTTTTTTGGTTCATGTTCATGACGATGGGTGAAAAAATGAAGGTGTTTATGAGAATGGAGGAATTCTTCATGGCTATGCACATGCTCGTGGATCAGGTTCACCCGCAGGAGTAACTCGAAGTCATCGAGAATCTCTTTGGGGGAGCCTTCGGCTGTAATGGTGTGACCTTCCTCCATGACGAATGCCCGGTCGGCAATCTCTTCCAGGATGGAAAGGTCATGGGTGGCCGTGATGATGGTCTTGCCGATGGAGTGCAGCTCCCCTAAGACCTCCACCAGCCAGACCTGGGTCCGCGGGTCTAAGCCGCCCGTGGGCTCATCCAGGAGCAGGACATCGGGGTTGACCACCAGCATGGAGGCTAAAGCCACCTTCTTCTTTTCCCCGCCGCTGATCTGGTGGGGAGAACGGTGGGCAATCTTTTCCAGCCCGAGCATTTTCATCATCTCCTGGCTCTTTTCCAGCGCCTCTTCTTGCGGGCGACCCAGTTGCAACGAGCCGAAGGCGATCTCATCTAAGACCGTAGGGCAGAAGAGCTGGACGTCGGGATTCTGGAAAAGAATCCCCACGCGCTGCCGGAAGAAGGCTGTGAAAGAAGCTTCCCGGAGCGCCTCCTCAGTCAGCCGGTGGCCATAGGCGAAGGCCTCTCCCTCTGTGGGGAAAAGCAGCCCGTCCAAAATCTGCAGGAGGGTGGACTTGCCGCACCCGTTTGCCCCCACAATCGCCAAGCGCTCCCCAGCCCCAACTTTCAAATGAACGGAGCGAAGAGCGGTGAATTTACCGGCGAAGGTGTAATCCACGCCGCGGAGATCGTAGATCAAGCCATCGGTCTGGAGATTTTTGCCGCTTTCATTTTGCATTTTGAATTTTTTCGGTCCTATCTTCCGAAATAGATTAAAAGTCCCGAAAGACCGGCACAGAATGCCATCCAGAGGTAGTCTTTCTTCTGGATTTGGAAAACGCTCAGGATGCGTACCTCCCCCTGGTAGCCGCGGGCCACCATGGCCCGGTGGACCTCGACGCTGAGCTGCATCGACCGTTTGAATAGGGTTCCCACCTGCCCGGCGATCCAGCGCTGTTCTTCTCTCGTTTTCCTCAGGCGGATCGTCCGGCTTTTCTTGGCGATGTACGTCTCCTGGACGATCTGGGAGAGAAGCAACAAATAGCGCAGCGCCATGCCCAGAGTCTGCACGTAGATTTGCGGCACCCGCACGGAGCGGAGAGCCTTCAATAAGTCAGCCCAGGGAGTGGTCAGAGTTAAGAGCAGGACGAAGGACATGGAAGTGGCCACCCGACCCGTAAGAAGCAAGGCCGCAGACACCCCTTGCGTGGTCATGGCAATCTCCGGAGGGATTGAATAGGGGCCAAAATGATAGGCCTTCCCGATCGAGTAGATGGTCCATACTGCCTCTCCCGGCGTAAAGATGTTCAGAGTCGCAGGCAGGGCAATGATCCCCACAAAAAAGGGAAGAACCAGCCATACCCTTTTTATAAAAAAAGCTACTTCAATCCGGGACAGCAAAGCCAGAAACAGGGTCAGCCCATAGAGGCCATAGAGCAGGGGAATGGAATGCAGCAGGCTCGTGCTGACTACCAGGAGCAAGACGCCCAAGAGCTTAAATCGAGCATCCAGCCCCTGGAGCATTCCTGGCTTTTGGGCATGGCTTTCGGAGAAGATGAATTCTTCCAGCAGCCCGGCCATGGCTTTCAGCGTCCGGTCTAAAAAATGAAGGCGGATCTTTTTGTTTACCAGTTCGGGAGCAGGTTCATAAACCATCCCCCCATTCATCCGAAACCAGGCAGGTAACCCCATACCCGTTAAGTTCCTTACTGCAAAATAAAGTGAGTTAAAGTGCCCAAAGTCGTTAAAATAAGAATTCCCCTACGGTTCATTATGGTTCTTCTTGCTTAGTATTTTCCCCAAGAGAAGAGTTGCCAGGACAATCACTCCTACGCCCAGACCCGCAGAGAGGATATATCCCAGGCTGGATTTGGCCAATCCCCTGCCCTCCAAAGTCTTCAAGTTATAGTCGGGAACAGGAGCGGACCAGAGGTCGGTAACTTTTTTTAATCCTTCCGGAATAAATCCCAGCATTTTTTCGATTTCTCCCAGGCGCCACTCCCCCCAGGCTGGCCCGGATTTGAACACCTCGGGCAGGATCAGGCCGAGGGGCGAGATGAGCATTAAAAGAACCAGCCCCCACCAGAGTCTTTTGGTTCCTTTCATTGCAGCCTCCCGGACCCCGCAGCTCTCAGCCTTCGGACATTCACGGGTCGCCCATAAATATTGTCGGCAGCTATTGAGCTCCCCCCTCACCCTTCCCTCTCCCCCCTGTCGGGGGGAGAGGATAAAGGTGAGGGGGCAATGATACCAGATTTTTTTATTTTACTCCCAAATTTTCCGGGCGGGTGAAATTTTTTATCCGCAGATTCTCATGAGAAAAATCATTCCTGCGTTCCCTTCTTAACCTACACATTGCATAAATATTTGCAAGGTTGGGTTTGTCATTCCCGCAAAAGCGGGAATCCAGTAAGGGTCCAAAGCACTGGATGCCCGCCCTGCACCATACTAGGTACAGGGCGAGCATGACGGAAAGAAACCGCCGGTTGGATCCAAGAAAATGCGGTCATTTCCTTTCCAATCTTGTACCCGAAAGGGTTTCGCGAAGGTCGCTTAACTTTTTTTGCAACTAAAAGGTTAGGGCGATGGCCAAAATATTAATGAGGCAAAATCATCCGGAGGTAAACCCCGTTAGAAGGCCTTCGACCTTCCAATGGGAAGGCTCACACGGGGCTTTAAAGCCCCGTGTGAGCGCCAAAAGGAATCTTATCTTCATCCCCGCCGCAAGCAAGCGGGGCTTTCTACCGGGGTAAAGCTATGAATATGAATAATAAAAAACCCCCAGGGTTTCCCCTGGGGGTTTTTAGGCCGCTACGATTCTCTTTTCAGAAAGAGTAGATCAGTTTGGTGTTTAAGGCCCAGCCATTGTCGGCAGATCTGCTGGCCGTGTCGAAGACATCGCCAGGGAAGAAGTAGCCCAACCCAATGTTATAGTAAAGGGGCTCGTAGATTTTGATCTTGGCGATGACGTCCAATTCCTGGCCGCAATAGCTCTTGTCACTATCCTGTCTGGCACCCAAGGGGCTGTTGACAATTTTCGTAGCCGTATGGGCGGTGCCGTCCGGAGTAGTATATGTGAAAGATCCCGGGCTTCCACTAGAGGTATCCCCGATGTACAGCCAGTTGAAGTTCAGATTGACCCAAGGGGTCGGGTTATACTCCACGCGCAGGTTGCCAAAATACTGGCCCGTGTAATCCAAATTTCTCCCGCTGACGTAGTTTAAATCCCAGTTGAAGAAGTAAAACACGGACCGGTCGGCCCCCATACCCCACATGACTTCGGAGCCGTTGCCCGCCTTTGCACTGATGGGCAAAGTGAACCTCTTAATCTTTGAGGGGTCGCCAGCATCATTGCCCGTGGAGTAGAATAAATCACCAACCACCGCGAGTCCTGGGCCGATGCGGTACTTAGCCGACACCATCCCTTGCCAGGCATTATAGTCTTGGTCTTGGATGACCCCCTTGTTTTCTCTCTTGCCGCCGTTATAAATGAACTGACCGCTGAGGTCCCAGTTGCCGGGGCGGAATCCGCCGCCGATCCCAAACCAATATGGATGGTCATCATAAAAATTGCCACTCATGTCCGACCATGCTTGCATGGTATTGGCGCTTGTCAGGTCATTCTTGTAAAACCCATAGGCATAGATGTTGAACAGCTTCTGGGCCATCGTCCACTGCGCGCCGTACATGTCGTCAACCCCGTAGGTGTTGAGGTTTGCGTCTGCCTCTCTCCACCAGTAAAGCTCTACCTTATGGGGGGCAAAATCGGCCGTCACCGTCATCCCGGGGACGTCTTTAGACACGAACAGGACGCCGCCAATATTGTACGGCTGGAGTCCGACCTTTACACTTACCGGTGTGGTCGGGACCACGAATTCAAGAAAGGCGTGCATGATCTTCAGCTGGATCGTGTCTGTCCCGACAACCCCCATCCTTCCAAAGCCGCCGGCAGGGGCTGGATTGCCGTAGGACGCCGCTCCATTTGATTCAGCTTCCGAGAAGGGCCGCTCGCCGAAGTTGTAGCTGTCTGCTTCAAACCCCAGGACCGCACGCACGGTCTTGGGATCGCCGTACTGCAGGTAGAAACGGAATCTCTCAAAGACCTGTTTGGTTACCACATCACCCGAAGGAGCTGTGCCCGCTGAATTTTGCTGAGTAAATGCTGGTGTAGTATTAAATGGTGTCGCGCCCCCGTTACCAAAATCTGGCTTCGTGACATATACGGTTTGGACCTCCAGGTGGCCCCAGGACTTGAACTGGGCCATCGAAGGAGAAACCAGGGCCAAAACCAGCACCGCTGCCCCTATCAAGACTAAATACTTCTTCATTCTTTTTCCTCCTTTCGATTAATGCACATTTCTCTAAATTTTTTTCATCCCCTTTTCGAATCCAAGTTTCGTTCCCCTCCTCACCCCCTTCCCTTGGGAATTTCTGCCTAACAAAGATTTGAAAATCTCGTTCCCACAAAATACTTATCTTCAAAAAGATTGTCAATAGAAAAATTCACTACTGAATCCCCTGCAGCCGGCTGACCATCAGAGCGCTGCTCTTTTCCCATGAAAGAACGGATTCTTTGGGGAGGTTGACGGCCACGACCAGCTCTTTTCCCTGATCACCGATAATATTTTGGATTTGAAAGTCAACCAGATATCCCGGGATCTCCTGAGACTTCCAGTTCTCCATTAACATTGCCCCGTTCCAGGCCAGCCTCTGCACATCCCCCCCACTGTAAGATCTCTGCCGTTTAAAAAACTCCCCGAATGCGCCCTTATTCCGGATGACCAGGATTTCATCCCCCTGGGCAATCACTCGCACATTTACAAAAACGTATTCGTCCCCGGATTCGGCGGCGAATGCATTGGGTTCCTTGACCCGGATACCATTGTCCGATCCGTAAGTTTCCTTGCTTCTCCAGATCACTTTTCCCCGCTGGTCAATGGCTTTCATCCTGAAATCAGAATCAATGAAGATGAAAGCCATCTTTCCCTCGTGGGTAAAAGGAGTAAATCCGTATATGGTCGGGCCCTTGGGAAGATCCGCTTTGCGGATTTCCTTATAACCCTTTCCATCCCAACCCAACTCGTAAATGGGTCCCTGCCACCCGGCCTCTTTTCCTTTTCTCTGTCCCAGGAGAACTTTCCCTTTCTCGCCCCAATCTACCACCCTCAAGAACCAGTCGAGGTCTTTAGCAATGATCCGGTAATTGCCATCCTGGTAAGCCACCGCAAAAGAAGAAAGGCGGTCTCCCTGGAGGTTCGTGACGAAGATCTGGGTCCTTCCATCCTTCTGGATATCCCCCACATCTACCGTCAGGTAGTTATCAAGTTTATTCCCTTCGATTTTTTTGAGAAGCTTAAATTCTTTCTCATAACGGTAGATCAACAAATTTCTTTGTTCGATGAGGACCACTTCGTTCCGCCCATCCCCGTCCACGTCGCCAACAGCCATTCCCTTTACGTAAAAGGGAAAGGGTTGACTCCGCCAAGTCTGACCAGGGGCTGAGCCCTTCTCTGTTTTCACCGGAGGAGTGACCACCGGCACGACAACCGGAAGTGGGGCTGCTGGAAGGGCCGCCATCTCTTTGGGGGCTGCAGCGGGCTTCTCCGCCACTTTGGGGCTCAGGGGATAGCCCAAAACTCTCTCGTCCACCTGCCGGGCTAAATCATCTACCCCGGCGACGATCTCTTCCATCTTTTTGGCCTCGACAAAAACCGGCGCCGCGGGTTTTTCTCCCTTCACCTCGACCACCCTCAGGTCGAGACTGGCGCTATCTCCCAGTTTGGTCAGGCTGCCAAAGACCACGAAATCAGCGCCCAACTCCTCACCGAGTTTTCTGGCACTCTGGCTATCCATTTCACCTGAAACCTGGGCGAAGGCCTTTTTGACATCCCCCTTTTCTAAGACTGCCACCCGGCCGCCGAGCTCGACTCTGGAAGAGAGCATGTCTAGTAGCCCCTCCTGCATATACGCGAGATTTTCTGGGCTATGGATATTCACCGGAAGGATAGCCACCTTAAGAGGGATCTGCCCTTTTAGGGAAGCTTGGCGCTCTGTATCTGTCTCGGCGGAGACAAATTGGACAAAAAACACCACTGCAACTAAAAATATTAATATTTTCAAAGAGCTTATTCTTCCTTTGGCATCTAAAAAGGAAGAAACGGGGTGTTTCTTTTTAAGAAGAAAATCACTTTCAAAAATCAAGACAAACTCACTTCCATCGGTAATTTAGCAAAATTAATGCCACTTTTTGCATTCCTTCAATCTTTGACGAAACTTAGGATCCCAGGTTTTTTAAATCTCCCTTTAAAAAAATATAATTTATGCAAACGGTTGAAATCCTGGAAGAAGTAGGGAGAAAGAATTAAGAATTTCGAAGGAAAGATTTCTCGGGTCAATTCTTCCCCCCCCTCAGACTACCAGAAACCTAATTTCCCGAATCTTGTAAAAGCCCTGTTTCTTGTATCAAAAAGACCACAACTGACTTCAAAAGGGCTGTTATTTATGCAACAAACAAAAAATAGGCTAGAGGCAATGGGCAATAGGCGATGGGAAAGGTAAGGACAATTCCATCTATTAAGTATTAGCCCCTAGCCTATCGCCCATAACCTCTCGCCTCTTGCCTGTAATTATTGAGCTTCACAAAAGTAATGGAACCATATGCTTCTTGCATGGCCCCCTCACCCTCCCCTCTCCCCTCATCGGGGGGAGAGGATAAAGGTGAGGGGGATAAATGTCAAGTCGATCATCGTTCCATTATTAATGCGAAATTCAATATTATGGCATTTTAAATTCTTTTCCGGGAAGCCGGACGCTGAGAACCGGGCAAGGCGCTTTGCGCACCACCTTTTCCGCCGTGCTTCCAAAGAGGACGTGATCCAGCCCGGTGCGGCCATGTGTCCCGACGACGATTAAATCCACTTCCTTTTCCTTGGCTGTGCGGATGATCTCGAGGAATGGCGTCCCGCTAAGGATCATGGACTCAAAATTTTTGAATTCCCCAAGTCCTGTTTCGCAGAGGTTTTTCATCTCTCTCTCAGTGACTTCAGAGACGTTACGGTTGAATTTATCCATGGCGTCAAAAGCGATCTCGGCATACATCCCCAAGGGGTAGATGGGCTGCTGGATGACGTGCAGGATATAGAGCTTGGCATCATATTTTTGGGCGAAAGAAAGGGCGTAGGAAAGAGCCCATTTGGAATTTTCCGAAAAGTCTGTAGCCAAAAGAATTTTTTTAATCTCGCCCATGACGCCTCCGCTGAATGAATTGCCCTAAAGCTTTTGGCAGATGCTAAGAAATTTGGCGGGGAAAAAAGCCAAACTCCCCATGGGTTAGCATTATTTGCCTTCATATGTTAAACATAATTAAGAATTTGTCAAGTTGGAAAATTTTCTCGCTCCGCTTCATGCCTCCATACCCGGCCATACGTTTTGCTCCCTATTTGTGCCGATGGGCGGTGCCATCATCAGAAAAAAAGTGAAGGGTAACAGGGGAAAACTTTTAGGAAATTTTCAGCTTTACAATTAATAGTAGAATCAATATACTGAGGGGTGTCATGAAGTTACTCTTATCCGAAAAAGAAATCCAGCAGAAAGTGAGGGCGCTCGCCCGGAAGATCTCCAAAGACTTCTCAGGCCGGGAGGTGCTCCTCATCGGGGTCCTGAAAGGGGCTTTCATTTTCATGTCCGACCTGGCCCGAAAGATGACTACCCCCGTAAAAATGGACTTCGTCCGCCTGGCCAGTTACGGATCGGAAACGCGGTCGTCGGGGAAAGTAAAAATCACCAAGGACTTGGAGACCCCCCTGAAGGGCAAAGACGTTCTCATCGTAGAAGACATCATCGACACGGGGATTACCCTTAAGCACCTCTTTCGGCGATTCAAAGCACGCAGCCCCCGTTCCCTCAAGGTGGTGGCCCTGCTGGACAAACCTGCGCGCAGAAAAGTGGATTTGCGGGCTGATTATGTGGGGTTCCAGATTGAAGACCATTTTGTCGTGGGCTATGGGTTGGATTGCGCTGAGAAATACAGGAATTTACGCGGGATCTATGTCTTAGAATAAATGCAGAATCCAGGAGTCAGAAGTCGAAATAAGAGCTAGGTGAAATTATGACTATCACTTGCCCCAAATGCTCGACAAAATTTTACCTAGATGAAGACCGCGTTCCCGACGGGGGGGCGAAGGTCCGCTGTTCCAGATGCCAGCATGTTTTTCAGGCAGAGAAGCATGCTCCCCCCGTACAACCCTCTCCTGCTGTGGAAATTCCTGCCGAAGAATTCTCCCGGGAAATGGAAGAATGGCCGCAACCAAAGAGACGTCCCGCCCGGGGCTTTCCATTTTTGACCTGGATGATCGTGATTCTTGTCCTAACCGGACTCGGATATGGGGCTTTTGTGATTTGGGATAAATCCACGGAGCTGCAGAAGGCGGGAATTACTTTCTCGTCCTTGAAGCAGTACCTTGGCCTGCGGGATGAAAAAGATGGTTTCATCGCCCTGGAAAAATTGAGGGGGTACTACGTGGAAGACCCAAAGTTCAATAGGGTCTTTGTCATCGAGGGGGTGGCGATCAACCAGTGGGGCGAATCCCGCAGCTTCATTAGGGTCAAGGGGACCCTCCTGGACGCTAAAGGGGCAAAGGTGGAGGAGAAAACGGTCTTTTGCGGAAATATCCTTTCAGAAAAAGACCTGAAGGAAATGTCCAGAGAAGCAATCGAAAAAAGCCTCTCTTCCCAGTTTGGAATATCCTTTTCTAACGTCAACATCCCTCCGGGTAAATCCGTCCCTTTTATGATCGTCTTCATAGATTCCAGCTCGGCGGGACCGGGGGAGAAACCCGCCCAAGGGCCTTATGGGAAACCCGGGGAAGTTTTACCCGGGCCTTCCGCATTTACCGTGGAAGTGGCTGGTTCGCAGAAAGGTTCTAAGTGACAGAGATCGGTCACCCCTGGCCAGAAAAGAGAATGGCACTCTTGGCGAAGGTGCAGGTGAACGTTCCTTTCCCCATGCTCCTGGAAAACCTGGAAGGAATTTTGCAGAGGGGACTCCAGCCTGAGATTTACTTCAGCAGTAAGACCCTGGATCATCTCTCTTGGAAGGATGTGGAAAGGGTTTCCCAGAAATTGAGACAAAAAAATATTTCCGTGACCTTCCACGCCCCCTTCATGGACCTCAGCCCGGGCGCCGTGGATGAGAAAATTCGGGAGATCACCGCTTCCCGATTCAGCCAGGTCATGGACCTGGTCCCCTATTTTCATCCCCGAACCATCGTCTTCCATCCTGGATATGACCGCTGGCGTTTTGACAGCGACGTGGCCCTCTGGCTGGAAAACAGCCTTTTGACCTGGAAGCCGTTAGCAGAACGGGCCGAAGGCCTTTCCGTAATACTCGCGCTGGAAAATGTCTTCGAAGAAAATCCATCGATTCTATGGAGGCTCCTGGAGGGTATCCATTCTCCTTACCTGGGTTATTGCTTGGACACCGGACACGGCCACCTTTTCTCAAAGGTGCCAATCGTCCAGTGGGTCGAAGTCCTGGGCCCGCGTCTGGTCGAAGTCCATCTTCACGATAACCACTGCCAGGCTGACGAACATCTTCCCATGGGCCAGGGGGAGATCGGCTTTGCCGGACTTTTCCTAAGCTTGCGGGAGAAAAAACTCCAGCCCATCTACACCCTTGAACCCCACCTCCGGGAACACCTCGAGCCCAGCCTTCGGGCACTGGAAAAATACCTGGAGTGAAAATAAGGGTTCGAGGGTTCAAGTGTTCGAGGGTTCAAGGGTTCGAGGGTTCAAGTGTTCCTTTAATTTCATTTTTCCCTTGATCCCTTGAACCCTGGACCCCTGGAACCCTTATCCGAGCATTTCCGCAATGGCGGCGCAGAGGAGGGGAAACATGATTTCGTGGTGGCCCGTGAGATGGAACCCTTTTCCCCCGGCAAGGATCGGTCGCCGGACAACATTGGTGATGGGGCGGTAATGGGAGATGAAATCCATATTCAGGGTGGTGAAATTTCTTACCCGGTAGCCCAGGTTGCGCACCAGAGACAAAGCCTTCAGGAAGACCTCGGGCAAAATCACCGCCGAGCCGAGATTCAAGTAAACTCCCCCCTCAAGTTGGGAGACAACCGAGGCGAAGAGGCGGAAATCCCTATAACTTCCCCCCCCAATGGCTTCCCCCCGGGCTTGGGGGTGCATATGAATGATGTCGGTTCCTATGGCCACGTGAACGGTCACAGGAATCCCCAGCCTGGCGCCGGCCGCGGTGATACTCATATTCCGATGGGCGAATTTGCCCCTTAAGATCATTTCTCCCACGGAACGGCCGATCCCCCATCCCTTCTTCCAGCCCTCGTTGATCGCTTCGTTGACCATCCGGCCCGTCTCCTCAGCCATGCCAAAGGCCCCCCGGCCGATCCGGGAAGATACCTCTTCAGAGGTCTTTCCCACGAAGGCGATCTCGAAGTCATGAATGATCCCGGCGCCGTTCATGGCCACGGCCTGAAGAATTCCTCTTTCCATCAGGCGCACGATCAAAGGGCTCAGGCCTACTTTAATCGGATGAGCGCCCATTCCCAGAATCACCGGCTTTCCATTGCGATGGGCCTTGCCGATTCGCCCTACGGCTTCCCTGAAATCCTTAGCCGCAAGAAAGTTGGGAAGGGAATAAAGAAAACTCTGGAAAGAAGACCGGGCGGGGAGGGGACGGGCAAAGCCTTGCACGCTCACCAGACTCTTCCTTCTTTTAATAGAAGAAGTCTTTACGCCCTTCAGGGAAAGGGGTTGAAATTCTAATTTCATGGCCCACCTCATTCACCGCAGAACCGGCGGAGTACCGCTAAGCGCTTAGCGGTTCACAGCGCGCTCTGCGATCTCGTCGGTGAATCATCCCTTTCTATAAAGGATGTTGAAAAAGCATCCGATCCACCATCTCGCAGAGGACATGGCCGATGGTAATGTGCACCTCCTGGATTCTCGGAACGCTTTGGGAATCCACCACCAGCGCGATGTCTACTAACTTGGACAACTCGCCTCCGTCCCGGCCGGCCAGCCCCACCGTTTTCAGCCCCATCTCCTTGGCCACTTGGATGGCTTTGATCACGTTGGCGGCGGCTCCGCTGGTGGAGATGCCGATGGCCACGTCCCCTTCTCTCCCTAAGGCCTTGACCTGCTTGGCGAAAGATTCGGCATATCCATAATCGTTGCTGACACTCGTGAGGATCGAGGTGTCTGTCGTCAGGGCGATGGCTGGCAAAGGAGGGCGTTCGATGAGAAATCGGTTGACAAATTCCGCGGCGATATGTTGAGCATCTGCGGCACTGCCCCCGTTGCCGAAGAGGAGAACTTTATGGCCAGCCTTGAAAGCTTGAACGATCATCTTTACCGCCCGGGCCAGAACCTCGGCGTTCTGCCGGATGAAGCGCACTTTTACATCCGCGCTCTCCCGGAAGGTCTGCACAATCTCATCTTTCATTTCTGCCTCCCACTTTGGGTTAGGCGCATGGCGCTAAGGGCTTAGCGGCTCCGCGGATGATCTCGTTGACCCTTTCTTGCATCCGGCGCAGGGTCCGGTCGTCGAAAGGCGCGACGTTCCTCAGGCCTTCGTCCATCGCGTCCCGGGGGTTGAAATTCTGGAGGATATAACGCTTGGCCCCCCGAATCCGCCGGGCCAGGGCGTAGACTTCCTCTTCCTCGAGGATCGTAGGAACGAAGGTCGTGCGAAATTCATAGTCCACCCTTCCGGTCAGGAGAATCTGGATGCTCACCTGAATCCGAGCCAACGCTTCTGCATCCAGGGGGATTCCAGCGATGGCCGCGTAGCGGTTTACCTGCAAGGGCCCCTTGAGGTCCATGGCCACATAATCCAGCAGACCTTCATCGAGGAGCCTTTCCAAGACTTCCGGCCGCGTGCCATTCGTGTCCAGCTTGATGCCCAGAGAAACCCCAGGGGGAGTCAGCTCCTTGGCAGATCTAAGGTCATGAATCAGGGAAGGGAGCCAGGGATGGAGGGTGGGCTCCCCTCCGG
>Ga0187886_1001797_pt1 | contig 18433 bp, 22 predicted proteins | sample June2016WEW_20_1_FD_133001 | JGI IMG/M metagenome (GOLD analysis project Ga0187886, IMG submission 133001) | Peatland microbial communities from SPRUCE experiment site at the Marcell Experimental Forest, Minnesota, USA - June2016WEW_20_150 | ecosystem: Environmental > Terrestrial > Soil >... | reverse complement strand
GACCTCCGCGAGTCCGGGGCCCTCGAGCAGGACGCCGACGTCGTGATCTTCATCTACCGGCCCGAGTTCTATCACCCCGACGACGACAGCCTCAAGGGAGTCGCCGAGGTCAGCATCGCCAAGCAGAGGAACGGCCCCATCGGCATCCTCCCGCTCGCCTTCATCCGGGAGTACGCCCGGTTCGCCGACATGGAGCGCTTCACTCCGGAATATTGACCCATGTCCGAGACCAAGAGACTCCACGTCCCCATCTTGTCACCCTTCCTGCAGCAGATGGGCGAGGTCGCCATCCTCATGGGCCGGACGGTCCGGGACATGTTCCGCCGCCCCTTCGAGGCGCGGATCTTCGTCCAGCAGCTCGAGAGTGTCGGCGTCAACTCGCTCTCGGTCGTCTCCCTGACGGCGGCCTTCGGCGGCCTGGTCTTCGGCCTCCAGACCTATTCCGGCTTCCACAAGTACATCGGATCGGGAACGGAAGTCTACAGCGGCCCGATCATCTCCGTCGGCCTGTGCAAGGAGCTCATCCCCATTCTCGTGGCGCTGATGATCTCCGGCCGCGTCGGGTCCTCCATGGCGGCCGAGCTCGGGACGATGAAGATCACGGAGCAGATCGACGCCCTGGCCAGCCTGGGAGCCAGCCCCATCCGCTACCTCGTCGTCCCCCGGGCCCTGGCGGCCCTCATCATGGTCCCCATCCTGACCCTCTACGGAGACGCGATCGGGATTTTCTGCGGCTTTTTCTACAACATCGTGGGCATGGGGGTCAACCGGGTCGTCTACATCCGGAACGCCCTCCTCTATTTCGATTTCTGGGATGTCTGCGTCGGCCTCATCAAGGCCCTCGCCTTCGGCTTCGTCATCGCCACCGTCGGCTGCTGGCAGGGCCTGAAGGCCGAGGGCGGCGCCGAGGGCGTGGGCCGGGCCACGACGCGGAGCGTGGTCATCGCCAGCATCTGCGTCCTCATCTTGAACTTCTTCCTGAGCAAGGCGCTGCCGAAGTGACGGGGCCATGATCAGGATCGTCGACCTCCACAAATCGTTCGGGACAAAGAAGGTCCTCCAGGGCGTCAACCTGGAGATCGGCGACGGGGAGACCATGGTCGTCATCGGCCAGAGCGGCTCGGGGAAAAGCGTCCTCCTCAAGCACATCATCGGCATGCTCAAGCCGGACCAGGGCCGGGTCTACATCGATGACGTCGACATCACCGGGCTCCGGGACGAGGCCCTCCAGCCGGTCCTCCGGAAGTTCGGGATGCTTTTTCAGGGCGCGGCCCTCTTCGACTCCCTGACCGTGGGCGAGAACGTCGCCTTCGGCCTGAGGCGCTACACGAAACACACCCGGCAAGAGATCGAGGCGATCGTCACGGAGAGCCTGGGGAAGGTCGGGCTCCGGGGCGTCGAGGACCTCATGCCCCACGAGCTCTCAGGCGGCATGAAGAAGCGCGTCGGCCTGGCCCGGGCCATCGCCTACAAACCGCAGATCATCCTCTACGACGAGCCGTCCACCGGCATCGACCCCATCCGGGCGGACTCCATCAACGATCTCATCAACCAGATGAAGCGGGACCTGTGCGTGACGTCGGTCGTCATCACCCACGACATGGTCAGTTGCTACAAGGTGGCGGACCGGATCGCCATGCTCTACAACGGGGTCATCATCGAGGTCGGGACGCCGGCCGAGATCCAGGCGACCGCTAATCCAGTCGTCCAGCAGTTCATCCGGGGCCGGGCCGGCGGTCCGATCACGGATTGGTGAGAAACGAGGTCAACCATGAGCAGAGAGAAAAAGATCGGCATGTTCTTCGCCGGAGCGCTGGTGATCCTGGCCGTTTTCATCTTTGTCGTCGGGAACCTGTCGAACCTTTTCCGCCGCCCGGGATATCCCATCGTCATCCGCTATGAAACCTCCCTGGGCCTGGACAAGACCGCCGCCGTGAAGATGGCCGGGATCCGGATCGGCTACGTCAAGGACATCCAGCTCGAGGGCCGGCGGTCCAAGGTCATCCTGAGCATCTATCCGAAATACAAGATTCCGCGCGGCTCCAAGGCCATCCAGTCCGTCCAGGGCCTCCTCGGCGAGAAATACGTCGACGTCCAGCCCAGCATGGAAGACGATTTCCTCCGGCCGGGCGACGAGCTCGTCCCCGGGCCGTCGTCGGGCATGGACGAGCTGAGCCCCATGCTGACCTCGCTCGGGAACGACCTCCAGCAGGTCGCCAAGAACCTCCGGGAGATGACGAACAAGGAGACGCGGGACGATTTCGCCCAGGCCGTCAAGAACCTGGCCTCGGTGACGGCCGAGATCCAGAGCTTCTTTGCGGAGAACAGGGGCAAGTTCGGCCAGACCATCACCGCGGCCTCGAACACGGCTAAGACCGTGGACGAGCGGGTCCGGGACCTGTCGCAGAGCTTCGATGCCACCCTGACCGACCTGCGTCGGCTCCTCGAGGAGAACCGGGACGGCGTCCATGACAACCTGGGCAAGCTCAAGGAGGTCCTGTCCAAGATCGAGGAGTCGGCCACCCTCCTGAACAAGTCGCTCGACAAGATCCAGAAGGGTGAGGGGTCGGTCGGGAAGCTCGTCAACGACGATAGCCTCTACAACGAGGCCCGGCGCGCGGTCCGGGAAGTTCAGCAGATCTCGGACTCCCTCTCGAGCCTTCGGCTCCACGCCGACGTCCGGGGCGAGTATCTCGCCCGCAGCCGCGCCCTCAAGGGCTTCTTCAACCTGGCCCTCTGGTACAAGGACCGCGCCTTCGCCCTGGGTCAGATCGTCCGGGACCCGGGCCTGGACCGCTTCACCTACTCCCTCCAGGGCGGGATGCGCTTCGGCGGCTTCGCCCCCCGGGCGGGGATCATCGAATCCGAGTTCGGCGCCGGTGTCGATTACTATGCCCTCAGGGACCGGCTGATCCTGAGCGTGGAAGGGATGAATTTCAACCGGGCGACGAGCCCGGTCTTCCGGGCCTTCGCAAGATTTTTCCCCCAGAAAAACGTCTATCTCATCCTCGGCCTGGAGGATTTCACCCTGGCCGCCAAACGGGAGGTCTTTTTCGGCCTGGGCGCGGGTCTTTGATGAAGGACAAAACGGTCTTCATCTGCCAGAACTGCGGCTTCCGTTCGCCGAAATGGATGGGGCGGTGCCACAGCTGTGGCGAATGGAACAGCCTCATTGAAGAGGTGGAGGAGGAGACCCCGGTCGAGATCTCCTTCCCGCCCTCCGACCCGGTCCTCTATAAAGACATCAAGGAACTCGCCAAGCCGAGGATGCAGATCGAGATCGAGGATTTCAACAAGGTCCTCGGCGGCGGACTCGTCCTCGGCTCCGTCGTCCTCATCGGGGGCGAGCCGGGGATCGGCAAGTCCACGCTCCTCCTGCAGGTGTCCAAGGGCCTGGCCCAGGTTGGCGAATCGGTCCTTTACGTGTCCGGAGAGGAGTCCCTGGAGCAGATCAAGCTCCGCGGGGACAGGCTCGGGGTCCGCGACGGCAGCCTCTACCTCCTTTCGGAAACCAACCTGGAGCGCATCGTCTCCCAGGCCGAGCGCCTCCGGCCGAAGGCCCTGGTCGTGGACTCGGTCCAGACGATCTTCTCCTCGAAGATGACCTCGAGCCCGGGGACGATCAGCCAGGTCCGGGAGGTGGCCAACCAGATCTTCCGCTTCGCCAAGAAAAACCAGATCCCCTCGTTCCTCGTCGGCCACATCACGAAGGAGGGCTCCCTGGCCGGACCGAAGTCCCTCGAGCACATGGTCGACGTCGTCCTCCTTTTCGAAGGGGAGCGGGACCACAGCTACCGCGTCCTCCGGGCCCTGAAGAACAGGTTCGGCCCCGTCTCGGAGCTGGCCGTATTCGAAATGACCGCGGCGGGGCTCCAGGCCATCCTCAACCCGTCGGCCTTCTTCCTCCGGGAAAGGCCCCGCGAGGAGGCCGGCAGCGCCGTCGTCTGCACCATCAAAGGGACGCGGCCCTTTCTCGCCGAGATCCAGGCCCTCGTGTCGTCCACCCTCTTCACCGGGAACCCCCGGCGGATGAGCATCGGTCTCGACCATTACCGGACGTCCATGCTCCTGGCCTTGGTGGAGAAGAAGGTCGGATACAGCTTCGCGGGAGAGGACATCTACCTGAACGTGGCCGGAGGGATGACGATCGACGAGCCGGCGGCCGACCTCGGCGTGGTCATGGCGGTCGTCTCCTCCCTGAAGAACATGCCCCTGCCCAAGGACATGACGTTCTTCGGCGAAGTCGGCCTGAGCGGCGAGATCCGTTCCGTCAGCCAGCCCCTGGCCCGGATCAAGGAGGCCCAGACGCTCGGCTTCGGGAGCATCCTCGTCCCCGCCGGAAACCTGGACGCCCTGGACAAGGCCGACCTGCCGGCCATCCAGTGCCTCGGCGTCAAGACGGTCAAGCAGGCGCTCCAGTATGTATTTTAAGGGACATTAAAATATAGGGATCGTTCCGATGGGCATGGCAATTTTCCGGTTTTTCATCCTCAGCCTCATCACCGTGGCCGGATATTTCTATCCGCCCTTCCGGCTGACCCGGCTCACCGGGGCCGCCGTGGCCTTCGTCCTCGGCCTCATTTTCATGGTCCTCGAGACGAGGATCCGCAGGTCCCAGTTCAAGGTCATCTGGAGCTCGGGCCTGGGCCTGCTCGCGGGCATCTTCCTCGGCTGGATGATCGGCTCGATCTACCAGTCGGTCGTCCACACGCCGGAGATGGCCACCTTCATCCGCATCTTCTTCCTGATCATCCTGCCCTACATCGGCCTCCTGATCGGGACCCGGAAGCCGGAGTGGCTCGACCCGGCCAGCCTCGTTCGGCTGTTCAAGGAGAAAGGCGCCGGCCGGAGCGCCAAGCTCCTGGACACGAGCGTCATCATCGACGGCCGGATCGCCGACCTCTGCGACACGGCCTTCATCGAGGGCGCGCTCGTCGTCCCCCAGTTCGTCCTCAAGGAGCTCCAGCTTGTCGCCGACTCCCCAGACGTGCTGAAGCGCCAGCGCGGCCGCCGCGGGCTCGATGTCCTCGATCACCTGCAGAAATCTTCCCAGGTGTCGGTCGTTATCTCGGACATGGATTTCCCCGACATCCGGGACGTCGATTCCAAGCTCATCGAGTGCGCCAAGACGCTGGACGCCAAGATCGTCACTAACGATTTCAACCTGAACAAGGTCGCCCGCATCCACGGCATCCAGGTCCTCAACATCAACGAGCTGGCCAACGCCCTCCGTCCGGTCGTCCTGCCCGGCGAGGCGATGAAGGTCTTCATCCTGAAGGAGGGCAAGGAAAAGGACCAGGGCGTCGCCTACCTGGACGACGGCACCATGGTCGTCGTCGACAACTCCCGGCGGATGATCGGCCAGACGGTCAGCGTCACGGTCACGTCGGTCCTCCAGACGACGGTCGGGAAGATGATCTTCGGCCGCTACAACGGAGAGAGCCGGTGAGCCGCGTGGCGGCGATTGTCGTCGCGGCCGGGGCCGGGAAGCGGTTCGGGCAGATGAAGCAGTTCGTCTACCTGAAGGGCAAGCCCGTCCTCGAATGGACGCTGGAAAAGTTCCAGGCCCACGAAGAGGTGGGGTCGATCGTCCTCGTCCTCCCGGACGAAGAGGACCGGAAGCATTACCAGATGCGCTACGGCAAGATCATCGACGTCGTCAGGGGCGGGGAAAAGCGGCAGGACTCCGTCTGGCAGGGGTTCAGGCTCCTCGATCAGGCGACGACGGAGCTCGTCCTTGTCCACGACGGGGCCAGGCCGCTCGTCGACGGCCGCCTCATCAGCCGGATCATCGCCGAGACCCGGGCGGCCGGGGCCGCCATTCCGGTCGTCCCCTTCGAAGATACAGCCAAGGAAGTCCGCGAGGGCCTCGTCGTCCGGACCGTGGACCGGCGCGGGCTTTTCCGCGTCCAGACTCCCCAGGGATTCCTCTACCCTGTTCTCCAAAAGGCCCTGGACGCGGCCCGCCGGGACCGCTTTTACGGGACGGACGAGGCGATGCTCGTCGAGCGGGCGGGCCTCCCCGTCCGCGCGGTCGAAGGGGACCCGCGGAACATCAAGATCACGACGCCCTTGGACCTGAAGGTCGCGGAGGCCTTGCTCGATGCATAAGATCGGTTTCGGGTATGACATCCATCCGCTCGTCGCGGGGCGGAAGCTCGTCCTTGGCGGCCTGGAGATCCCGTTTCCGCGGGGCCTCTCCGGGCACTCGGACGGGGACGCCCTTGTCCACGCGGTCGCCGACGCCCTGCTCGGGGCCCTGGGGGAAGGCGACATCGGCCGGCTTTTTCCGGACACCGACCCGCGCACGGAGGGCGTCTCCAGCCTCCTCCTTCTGGCCGATGTCATGGCCAGGCTCAAGCCCGGCGGCTGGAGGGTCGTGAACGTCGACGCGGTCGTCGTGGCCGAGGAGCCGAAGATCTCTCCCCACGTCCCAGCGATGAAAAATGTTCTCTGCCCCGTCCTGGGGATCGAGCAGACGGGCCTGGGCATCAAGGGCAAGACGAACGAAGGCGTCGGGCCCGTCGGCGAGGGCCGGGCCATCGCCTGCTGGGCCGTGGCCCTCATCGAGAGATAAAAAAAGGCCGCCGTTTTTCCCCTCGGAAAAAGCGGCGGCCTCTACGCGTTGAGAATCGGCCTGCAGGCCAGGAGCCGTGCATCTCCCAGGAACAGCCGGAAGACAACCGACCGGTCGAGAAGCAAGCAGTTCCAGATCCTGAACCGCTTCATCAGGTCAGCCCGTTGAAGTGCACGACGGCCGGGGCGTCGGATCCGAGCTTCGCCGTCACAACCACGTCGACGTGGTAGCCGCGCGTCTGGCCGAGCTGGGACATGCTCAGGGCCGACGTCGAGGCGATCAGATTGAACCCGACCAGGGTGATCATCACGGCCATCAGTAAGATGGCGATCTTGGCTTTCGCTTTCATTTTGAACCTCCAAGTTGATTTCGTTCTTCCATAGCATTAGACGCGCGTTGAAGCCAAAAGGTTCCATTTTTCTTGAGCCGCCTCTGTTGACTGATCTTCTTTTTCCGTTTATTCTCCCCGTGGCGTATCCGAGAGGAGGTCCCATGAACACTCGCCCGCTCCGTATCTTCCTCGCCGCGGGAACCGAGGCCCTCTGGTTCCTGGCCGCGGCTGGACCCAGGGCGGCGCCCGAGCGGTCCACGTTCCTGGTTTCCTGACGTCCGGACGGATTAGCGTAACTCATTGTTATGGAATAAGTTATCTGGGAATGGAAGAAATTATTCGGCCGTTCGTCTATAATAGAGAAAAGGAGTACTGTCATATGAAAAAATCATTATTGCTGAGCCTGGCCTTGACGCTGGCCGTGATGGCGTCCTTCGCCCTGGCCGCCGTCAACGTCACCGGCGACTGGGAGATGACGCGGACGACGCCGCGCGGCCCGATGACCTCGACGATCTCATTCACGCAGACCGACGAGAATCTGACCGTGAAGATGCCGGGGCGGAACGGCGAGGAGATGACGGGTACCGGAACGGTCAAGGGCAACGAGCTCGAATGGACGATCACCCGGACCGGCCCCCAGGGCGAGATGAAGATCACCTACAAGGCCAAGGTCGAAGGCGACAAGATGACCGGGACTTCTCAATTCGGAGACCGGCCGGCCACGGAGTGGACCGCCGTCAAAAAGGCAAAGTAAGCGATTCGTTGAGCCTTCCGGCCTCCTCGCCCCTGGGCGAGAAGACCCGAAGGCCGTGAATTTCCGGCAATCGGAGGAAGCCGGTCGTCCATGCGCCCGGCTTCCTCTTGTTTTTTACCAGACGCCCGGTCGCCTTCGATCCCCCCGTCCCTTTTCCCGGCTCGGGATATCCGCTATAATGGATGGCCGGCGGCAGGGGTGATCCGGTTGGACTCGATCCCAAAGAGACTCCTGCCAAGACGGTCAGGCCTGTTCGGACGCCGGTTGAATCAGGCTCGCCCGAAGCGGAGTTGACTTCAGAAAGGGCGTCGTTTGGAAGTTTTCTGCCGTCCTCCCGTCTAAAGGGATGCGGAGGACAAGTGAGCAAAATCGCATGGACGAAAAGCAACTGGTCAGACTGGCCCAGGACGGAAGCCAGGCGGCTTTCGAAGAGCTGGTCACGAAATACCAGTCCAAGGTGTTCAGCATGGCGATGAGCTTTATCCGGAACCGGGAAGCGGCCGACGACGCGGCCCAGGAGGTCTTTCTCAAGGCCTACCTGGCCCTTCCGAAGTTCCACCTGAAATCCGAGTTCGGCACCTGGCTCTACCGGATCGCCATCAATCACATCAAGGACGTCCTGCGGAAAAGGGGCCGGGCCAGGGAAGTCTCGCTCGACGACGTCCGGAAGCTCTCGATCGCGGACGAGAACGCCCTGGAAAAGGCCGAGGCGGAGCGTGAGACGGAAGCCCGCAAGAACCTCGTCCAGGGGTTCGTCCAGGGCCTCCCGGAGAAATACCGGGTCATCGTGACGCTCCGGGACATCCAGGGCCTCCCGTATGAAGAGCTCTCTCAGGTCCTTCATCTGTCTCCCGGGACCGTGGACTCGAGACTCCACAGGGCCCGGAGGATGCTCAGGACGAAGCTGGCTCCCCATTTGGGTCAGGAAGGAGGGTCTCATGAAATGTAAGACGGCCGAGAAATGGATCCTGTGGTCCCTGGACGGGCGCCTCGACGAGCGCTCCCGGGAAGGCCTCGAGAAGCATCTTGAAGCCTGTCCCTCCTGCCGTAAGGCCGCCGCCGAATACCGGTCCATGCTGAGTCTCCTCCGGGAGGAGAGAGAGCCGGCCCCCCTCCCCCGCTTCTGGGAGCGGCTCGAGCCCCGCTTGAGGGACGAGCAGAAGATCATGCCCCTCGTCCTCTGGGAGAGATGGGCGCTCCATGCGATCCCGGTCTTCGTGGCCCTGGTCGCCCTGGCGGCGGGCCTCTTTTTCTTTACGCCGCAGTCCAGGGACATGAGCCAGTCGGAGGCTCTGCTCATCGAGAACACCAACCCGTTCTCGGAGACGAGGAGCCTGTTCGAACAGAAGCGCCCGGAAGACAAGAGCATGATGCTCATCTTCGCCTCGCTCGACGAGAAACCCTCCGTCAGGAGACAATCCCCATGATCAAAAAATACAAGCTCTGGATCGCGCTGACCCTAGTCGTCGTCTTCGGCCTGGGTGCCGCGGCCGGCATCCTCGGCGAGCGCACTCTCATGCATAAGAGGGACCACCGGCCGGTCACCGAACGGACGCCGTTCCCCCTGCTTGAACCCGTGGCCAAAGCCCTCGGGCTGACGGTCGAGCAGCAGGACAGGATCCGGGAGGTCTTCAAGCGGGGCGACGAACGGATGAAAGCGCTCGACACAGAGATCCATGCCCGCCTGCGGGAGATCCGGGCCCAGCTCAAGAGCGAGGTCGACAGCATCCTCACCCCGGAACAATCCGGCAAACTCGAGGACATGATCCAGAAAGAGCGGGCCAAGCGGCAGCCCGGACGGACCGGCAAAGATCCTCAACGGAGCGACCGGGATCACTCCCCGGAAACGAAATAAATGTTCAAGGATAAAGGAGAAGCAGGATGAAAAAGAAAGTCATTTGGGTCGGTATCATTGTGATCCTCATCGCGGGGGCCGTCCTCGGCGTGACCCTGATCGGGAAAGGCAAGAACGGCGCCGTCAAATACAGGAAGGAAGCCGTCGGGCGCGGCGACATCCAGGCCCTCGTCGTCACCTCGGGGACCCTGAACCCCATCGACCTCGTGGACGTCGGGAGCCAGGTTTCCGGCAAGATCACCGCCCTCTACGCCGATTACAATTCCATGGTGAAGAAGGGCCAGCTCCTGGCCGAGCTCGAACTCGAACCCCTGCAGATGAAGATCCAGCAGAACGAGGCGAACTACAAGAGCCGGGTCGCCGCCCTCGAGCAGTCCAAGGTCGCCCTGGCCAGCCTGAAGAACAAGTACGACCGGGCCATGAACCTCTTCGACAAGAAGCTCGTGTCCATCGAGGACAAGGAGACGGCCGAGACCAGCTACCTATCCGCCAAGGCCGACGTCACGGCGGCCGAGGCCAATCTGGCCCAGGCCAAGATCTCGCTCGATCTGAGCAAGGTCGACCTGAGCCACGCCGTCATCCAGGCGCCGGTCGACGGGATCGTCATCACCCGCAAGGTCAGCGTCGGGCAGACCCTCCAGGCGGGGATGACCGTACCGGTCCTCTTCCAGATCGCCACGGACCTGACCAAGATGAAGGTCGAATGCAACGTCGACGAAGCCGATATCGGCCGGCTCAAGGAAGGGCAGAAGGTCCAGTTCACGGTCGAGGCCTTCCCGACCGATTCCTTCAATGGCGCCGTCCTACAGGTCCGCTTCGCCGCCACGACGGTGTCGAACGTCGTGACCTATTCGGTCGTGGTCAGCGTCGACAACCTTGAAAAGAAGCTACGGCCGGGCATGACGGCCACGGTCTCCATCATCGCCAGCGAAGCCAAGAACATCCTCCGGGTGGCCAACGCGGCCCTGCGGTTCACTCCGGACCTCCCCCAGGCGGAAATAGAAAGATACGTGAAAGAGGCGGGAGAACGGATGATGGCCCAGCGCCAGCAGCAGTCCGGACAGGCTGGCGCCTCCGGCGCCCCGGCGGCGGGCGACCCGGCCGGCGGCCAGCGGGCCCCGGGCCAGGCCTCCCCCCAGATGGGCGCGCGGTCCGGCAGCGGCCAGCGGCGTCAGCAGATCAGCCGCGTCTGGCTCCAGGACAAGGATGGAAAATTGTGGGTGGTCTTCGTCCGGGGCGGCATCACTGACAACTCCTATACGGAAATCCTGCGGTCCGACCTCAAGGAGGGCGACGAAGTCATCATCGGCAAGGGCGGGACGACGACGACGACCGCGACGGCCAGTAGCAGGCCGGGCGGACCCCCCGGCGGAATGATGTTCATCGGCCGGTAACGGCCCTGTCGGACAAGGAGCGGACCATGGCAAAAAAGATCATCGAGCTTCGGGATCTGGTCAAGATCTACAAGATCGGCGAGACCGAAGTCCAGGCGCTGCGGGGGGTCACCTATTCGATCGAGGACGGGGAGTTCCTGGCCATCATGGGAGCTTCCGGGTCGGGGAAATCCACCCTGATGAACATCCTCGGCTGCCTCGACAAGCCCACCTCGGGCGAATACATCCTGGACGGTGTCGCGGTCTCGACCCTCGACAAGAACACGCTGGCCCGGATCCGGAACCAGAAGCTCGGGTTCGTCTTCCAGAGTTTCAACCTCCTGCCGAGGACAACGGCCCTGGAAAACACGGAGCTGCCGCTCCTCTATTCGCGGATCAACGGGAAGGACATGACCAGAATGGCCCTCGACTCCCTGGCGGCCGTCGGGCTCCGCGACCGGGCCCATCACAAAACGAACCAGCTTTCGGGGGGCGAGCAGCAGCGGGTGGCCATCGCCCGGGCCCTCCTGAACAATCCCCAGCTGATCCTGGCCGACGAACCGACGGGGAACCTCGACAGCAAGACGAGCTTCGAGATCATGAACATCTTCAAGAAGCTCAATGAGGACAAGAAAATGACCATCGTCATGGTCACCCACGAGCCCGACATTGCCGCCTGGGCGAAACACCGGATCTACCTCAAGGACGGGCTCATCGTCCGGGAAGATTAATCGGGCCCGGAGAACGGACCGTGAAAGAGAGAGTGCGATCATGAAAAGCAGCTTGATGCATTTCGTCCAGACGATGAGGGTGGCCTTGCGGGCCCTGACCCGGAATAAAATGAGGACGTTCCTGACGGCCCTGGGCATCATCATCGGCGTCGGCGCCGTCATCGCCATGGTCAGTATCGGAGAAGGCGCCAAACGCGGCATCCAGGACCGGTTCAATTCCATGGGGACCAACCTGCTGTTCGTCTACCCGGGCAACCAGAACGTCCAAGGCGTTCGCAGCCAGGCCGGGAGCCGGACGAGCTTGAAAGAGGACGACGCCAAGGCGCTCTTGCTGTACTGCGACGCCATCCGGGCCATATCCCCGTCGGTGAACTCGCGCGGCCAGGTCGTCTTTGCCAACAAGAACTGGAACACGCAGATCTCCGGCACGGGCGCCGATTACCCGGACATCCGCAGCTGGCCGGTCGAGGAGGGAATCTACTTCGACGACAGCCAGGTCAAAGCCGGGGCCAAGGTCTGCGTTCTCGGGAGCGAGGTCAACAAGAACCTCTTCGGGGGGGCGGACCCCGTCGGTCAGGTCATCCGGATCAAGAGCATCCCGTTCAGAGTCCTCGGCGTCCTCAAATCGAAGGGCGAGTCGGGAGGGTTTTTCAACCGCGATGACATGATCGCCATTCCCTATACGACCTGCATGCATCGGCTCGCGGGCATCGACTATATCAATTCCGTCGACGTTTCCGCCGTCAGCTCCGACATGATGGCCGAGGCCAAACGCCAGATCGAGGTCCTCCTGCGCGACCGGCACAAGATCATGCCCGGGAGCGACGACGACTTCACGGTCCGGAACATGGCGGACATCGAGGAGAGCGCGGCCGAGTCCACTCAGATCATGACCATCCTGCTCGGCAGCATCGCCGGGATTTCCCTCCTCGTCGGCGGCATCGGGATCATGAACATCATGCTGGTCTCGGTCACGGAGCGGATCCGGGAAATCGGCATCCGGATGGCCGTAGGAGCCCGGGAGCGGGATATCCTGCTCCAGTTCCTGGCCGAGGCCATCGTCCTGAGCATCCTGGGCGGGACCATCGGCATCCTGTTCGGCTACGGCGCGTCTAAGCTCCTCGGCAAGGTCAAGGTCTTTTCCCAGTTCCAGACCGTCGTCTCCATGGGCTCGGTCCTGCTGGCCTTCCTGTTCTCCGCCTCGGTCGGGATCTTCTTCGGGTTCTACCCGGCCCGGAAAGCGTCCAAGCTCGACCCGATTGAAGCCCTGAGGTACGAATAACGCCCGGGCCGGTCGGACGGACGGACATTCATCAAAGAGAAAACAGACCATGAGGAGGTCGATCATGAAAAAACAGCTCCGTTGGGCCTTGTGGCTCTTTGTTGCCGTCCTGGCCGTTCCGGCCTGGCCCCAGGAGAACACGAAGACGGTTTCCCTTTCCCTGCAGGATTGCGTCGCCCGAACGATCAAAAACAACCTCGGCGTCGCCATCCAGGTCCTCAACCCCGTGCAGGCCGAAAATTCGGTGGCCTTGGCCAGGGAAATATTCCTGCCGACCTTTTCCCTGAGCGCCAACAAGCAGGGTTCGACCAGCGTTTCATATTCTTTTATCGACTCGTCAGGCAATATTATCAGCAAAACGAATAACTATACGTTCTCCGGCACGCAATATGTGCCTTTCGGGGGGACGTTCACGATTTCGGCCACCGGGTACCAGACGGATTCGAACCAGAACTTTCAGACGATCAACCCTCGTTACGGCACGACGCTGAGATTCAACTTCACCCAGCCCCTCCTCCGGAATTTCGGCTACGATATCAGTCGGTATAGTATCCTTGTCGCCCGGAACGGCCTCGCCACGTCGGACTTCCAGCTCAAGCAGACGCTGATGGACACGATCTACTCAGTGGAATCCGCCTATTGGGGGCTCGTCTACAGCATCGAGAACCTCAATGACCGGCGGCAGTCCTTGCAGCTCGCCAAGGACCTTCTCGATAAGAACCAACGGTCGGTCGAGGTCGGGACCATGGCGCCTATGGACGTCCTCAGCGCCCAGGCCGAGGTCGCGACGCGCGAGGCCGACCTCATCCAGGCCGAAACGCAGGTCAAAAGCGCAGAGGACCAACTGAAGGTCCTGCTCAACATGCCGGAAGACGAACAGAGGGCGGTCGGTTCGATCAAACCGTTGGACAGCCCGTCCCTCGAGGAGCGCAAGGTCAGTTTGGACGAAGCCCTGGCCACCGCCTTTGAGCTGAGGCCGGACCTGGCCTCTTCCAAGCTCGGCATTGAGCTCCAGCAGCTCAACATGAGATACACCAGAAACCAGCTCCTCCCCGACCTGAACCTCTCGGCCTACTATTCCGGATCGGGAGTCTCCGGGACGGAGATCCTGTACGATGGGAACCCCCTCCTCGGCGCCCCGATTATTGGGACCATCCCCGGCAACTTCAGCGGCGCCATCAAGGACTCGTTGGCCTTTAGGTACCCCAACTGGTCCGTCGGCCTGACTTTGAACATTCCTGTGAGCCGTTTCACTTCAAGAGCGATTTACGCCCAGGCCAAAGTCAACATCCAAGAAGCGATGCTAACTCTGCAAAACACCCAGCAGCAGGCGGTTCTGGAGATCAAAAACTCTCTCCGGTCTGTGGAATCGAATTTCAAACGGATCAACGCCTACAGAGTGGCCCGGGAATTTGCCGAACAGAAGCTGGCCGCCGAAGAAGAGAAGCTCAGCGTCGGCCAGAGCACGAACTACCTGGTCCTCTCCTACCAGAGGGACCTGGCCGACGCCCGGATCTCCGAGCTCAACGCCATCGTCGCCTACAACGTGTCCCTCGCTTCCCTGGATCACTCCCTGGGCGTCAGCCTGAGGAACAGAAACGTCAAATTGACGGACTATATCCAGAATTGACGGGGTCCCCGCCGCGACGGGGGCTTCAGGACGGTCTTTATCTCCGCCCGGGCGTGACGTCCGTTTCTCTGACGTTCGTCTGAGCTTGCATTCGCCGGGGAGTCGTGCTATGATTCGAGACAAAATTAAGCATCTCCAATCCATCCCTTCGTTTGGAGAAGATTCTATGAACAGAAAGCTGATCCGGCCCAATCTCTCCGAAATCAAAGAACACATGACCCAGGACAAGGACCGCGACAGGGACGCGGCCCGGCGGAAAATGCATCCCCCGACCGACACGTTCGCCGAGAGCTACTACTACCTCAAGCAGATGAACAAGAAGACCCCCATGGCCGTCGTCTTCACGGACGGCACGACCGTCGAGGGGTACATCGAATGGTACGACCGCAACTGCATCAAGCTTAACCGTAACAACGCCCCGAACCTGCTCATCTACAAAACGAACATCCGCTGCCTGTACAAGGCGGGCGAGGCCCCCGAGGCCGCGGGAGACGAGTCCAAGAAGAAAAAATGACCGTTCCCAGGATCGGGGTGACCCTGGGCGATCCGGGCGGGGTCGGGCCTGAAATCGTCCTGAAAGCGCTGGCCGGGGATCACACCCTCCCCACGGCCGCCTATGTTCTTTTCGGGAATTCCCAAATTGTCGCCGGCACGGCCCGGACCCTCGATCTCCGTTTCGGCTTGGAAGCCTGGGGCCCGGAGAGGGCCGGGGAGCCGGGGATATTCCTGTCCGAGATCCCGTCTCCGGCCGATGACCCCGCGCCGGCCCGGCCTGACGCCAAGAGCGGGGAAGCCTCGTTCCGGTTCTTTGAGGCCGCTTTGGACGCCGCACGGAGCGGGGCTCTCGAAGCCGTGGTCACGGCGCCCGTCTCCAAGTCCGCCTGGAAGCTGGCCGGCATCCCCTGGCGGGGGCACACGGAGCGCCTCGAGAGCCTCTATCCCGGCGCCATCATGTCTTTCTGGTCCGAGAAGCTCAAGGTCGCGCTCCTCAGCCACCATCTCCCCCTGAGAGAGGCGCTGGGCAGGGTCCGCCGGGACATCCTTCTCGATTTCTTCCGGGCCCTCAGCCGGAGCACCGTGAGGATCCGGGGAGGCCCCCGCGAGTTCCTCGTGGCGGGCCTCAACCCGCACGCCGGAGAGGACGGGCTTCTCGGCGGCGAAGAGGAAGGGGAGATCAGGCCGGCCATCAAGACGGCCAGGGAGGAGGGGCTCAACGTCAGCGGGCCCTATCCGCCGGATACCGTTTTTCGGCTGGCCCTGGGCCGGCCGGACGTGATGGTCGTCGCCCTCTATCACGATCAGGGCTTGGTCGCGTTCAAGCTGGAAGCGTTCGAGTCCGGGGTCAACGCCACGCTCGGCCTGCCGTTCGTCCGGACCTCTCCCGACCACGGCACGGCGTTCGACATCGCCGGCCGGGGCGTGGCCAGCCCCCTGAGCATGGTGGAGGCGATTAGGCTGGCCGGCCGCTTCACCGCCAGCGCTTCTTGATTTCCGCCCGGATCTCCCGGTCGGTGTCCCGCTTCTTGATGGCCTCGCGCTTTTCGTACTCGCGCTTCCCCCGGACGAGGGCCAGCTCGAGCTTGATCTTGCCCCGGTCGCTGATCAGGACGCGGGTCGGGACGAGAGTCAGTCCCCTCTCCTGGATCTTACCGGCCAGGCGCTTGATCTCCCGGCGGTGGAGAAGGAGCTTGCGGTCGCGGAGAGGGTCGTGGTTGAAGATGTTGGCCGCCTCGTAGGGGCTGACATGGCACTTGACGAGGAAAACCTCGCCGTTTTTGACCTCGGCGTAGCTTTCTTTGAGGCTGATCCGGCCGTCCCGGATGGACTTGACTTCGCTCCCCTGGAGGGCCATCCCCGCTTCGAACTTCTCCAGGATTTCGTAGTCGTGGGAGACATGTTTGTTGACGGCGACGGTGCGGACGGCGGTTTTCACGACGCGGGGGGTCCTTTCGCGGCGTCGAGGTCGGCCCGGATGAGGCTGATGTGCCGCTTGTTCATTTTTTCGACCGTCAGCCGGAAACCGCCGAATTCCAGCGAATCTTTTTCGCGGGGGATGTGGCCGAACTCGTACAGGAAAAAGCCGGCCAGCGTCGTGTAATCGTTTCTCTCGGGGAGGCCCAGTGAGAGCCGGGCATTGGCTTCCTTGACCGGCGTCGAGCCCTTGATGAGGTAGGCGTGGTCGTCGAGACGGACAAAGGCCTCCTCGGCCTTCCCGTCATGCTCGTCCCGGATGTCGCCGACGACCTCCTCGATGATGTCCTCGAGGGTCACGATTCCCTCCATGTTGCCGAATTCGTCCACGACGAACGCCATGTGCACGGCACTCTCCTGCATCTGGATCAGGACCTTTTCGAGCGAGGCGAGCTCGGGGACGAAGAGCGGTCGACGAAGGATGGACCTTATGTTAACATCTTTATTATCAATTATATAACTGATAATGTCCTTGGTGTGGATGGTCCCCTCGATGTTGTCGAACCGGCCGCGATAAACCGGATACCGGGAATAGCCCGCCGAGCGGACCGTTTCGAGGACCCGGCTCCACGGCCAGTCGATCTCGATGGCCTTGACCTCGGGCCTCGGGACCATGATCTCCTTCACGGGCCGGGCGTTGATGTCGAGGGCGCCCGAGATCATCTTCCGGCGAAGAGCGGAAAGGCCGCGGGTGCGGGAAAGGACGGCGATCCGGATCTCCTCGTCGCTGAGCCGGACGGCCGGGCCGTCGCGGCGCTCACGGGACGACGGGACGAAGAGCCCGGTGACGAACGAGAGGACCTTGACGAAAGGAAAGAAGATGACCATCATCCCCCGGACCGGGTAGCTAAAGAAAAGGGCGGTCCGGAGGGGGTTGTGGGCGGCGAAGGTCTTGGGGTTGATCTCCGCGAAGATTAGGAGGAGGAGGGTGGTGGTGGCCGTAGCGAAGAGAACGGCCCGGCTCCTGTCCGGGACCAGGGTGACGAAAACGGAGGTGGCGATCGAGGCCGCGGCCACGTTCACCAGAGTGTTGCCGATCAGGATGGTCGCCAGAAAATCGTTCATCCGGAGGAGGATCCTGCGGACGAGACCGGCCCTCTTGGAGCCCTGCTTTTCGGCGTATTCGAGGGAATAGGGGCTTGAGGCGATGAAGGCGGTTTCGGAGGAGGAGAAAAAGGCGCTGGCGAGGAGGCACAGGACAAAAAAAAGCAATGCCGGCAGAAACATCAAGCCCGTGTCAGCTGACGACCCGCTGCTTGGCGTCCTTGAAGCAGTGGGCGAGAGTCCCGAGGAGCTTGTGCTCGATCTTCGAGCTGGGGACGTCGGCGGCCTCGGAGATCTCACAGACGAGGAGCTCCTTGGCCTTCTCCATCATCTTCTTTTCACGGAAGGAAAGGGGCTTGATCAGGCTGAGATAATAGAGACTCTTCATGACCGTGGCCACGTCGAAGAGGATCCCCGATTTCATCAGGTTGACGTGCTCCTTGTACCGTCCCTTCCAGTCCATGGTGACGTCCACCGCCCCGTTCCTCATGAACGTGAAAATCTTCTTGATGGAGCCCTCGGAGACGGGCCGCCGGATCCCGATTTCGCGGGCCGTCGAGCTCGAGATCTGGACGAGGGTGTTGTTGGCGATGATCCTCAGGTGGATGATGTTCGAGCCCTCGTCGCTCGATTCCTTCCGGATGGCCTCGATGACGCTGAGCCCCTGGTTCGGATAGATGACCTTATCGCCGATTTTCATGGCATTCATAGCCTTCTATTATATCTGAAAACAGGGGAGAGAGTCAACGTATTGTCCGGGGGGTGTCAAGGCAACGTGAATACTTCCGGTCCTGGGCAACGTGAATCTTTCCGCTTTTGTCATCACCTAGGGTCTCTCGGGTAGTTCGCTTGCGAACCGGTCTCTGTAAACCTTCCAAGGATGCG
>Ga0187886_1001795_pt1 | contig 18441 bp, 26 predicted proteins | sample June2016WEW_20_1_FD_133001 | JGI IMG/M metagenome (GOLD analysis project Ga0187886, IMG submission 133001) | Peatland microbial communities from SPRUCE experiment site at the Marcell Experimental Forest, Minnesota, USA - June2016WEW_20_150 | ecosystem: Environmental > Terrestrial > Soil >... | reverse complement strand
TGTTGTTTTTCTTGTTTCCTCTGTATCTTTATCCAAATTCCGACCAAGTTAGTATATCACAGTAGCAGCTACAATTCTCAGCTAAAGTTGATCATTGTTTTACAGTCTCCCTGTCTTCCCACTTGGTCTTTAGAAAAAATAAAAATATTCTCTAATTTTCATCTCCACCATTTGTAGAGATATGCCAGTGGTCGCTCTGTTCCCATACATGTATACGCGCATTGCACCCCTTACAACTGAAAATCATGTCATCTTTATCTTTTGGAATACTAGTAATTTCATAATTTCCGCATGTGCATGTATGCTCGAATCTTCCCCTGGGCATTTTTCCAAGAAATCTTAGTATCATATTTTGCCTCATATATATGGTGTTACTCTATTCTTTTATAATGTTTGTTGTTACTCTATTCTTTTATGTCATATAATGTTCCAGTCATTACTATAAACCCAGATATCATACACATCATGATAAGTCCAATAAATTTGAGATTTTCATCGACATTTGAAAATATAATCGTAGATGCTATAGAACCATCTATTATTATCATCGACAATATGAGAAATTGACGTGTCATCATATTTTTAAGAGCCATAAACCGTCCTATGTCTCAATTGTAGGACAATATTCACTTGCCTTTTTTCCGAATGTCCAAGCAACCGCGCCCTTTGCAGTATCTGTATCTTCGATTACTGGGACTCCCAAAACTGTTTTCTTTCCTGTGCTGTGATCTTGGACCTGTACAAATCTCATTATACCGCCGTCGAGTTTAAACTGATAAAGATTACAAACCGCTATGTTTCCATTTATTACACTTTCTGTTGTCCATGTATCCAATTTTTCTGCACCCAACTCTTTTATAAATTTATCATACCCCATGTGATGAATAGCTACAGCTTTCTGTTCTGTATTTTTTAATCCGAAAATTTCTTCACTGCTTACATTTTCTTGAATAAAAACCTTGTCGAATAGCTCTGGCGAGAAGTATACACCCTTGACAAAATGAAGACCAGACTCAATTCTTCCTTCCTTATTTATTCTCCACACAACGGCATATCCTTTTTCATTACTCAGTCTTCCCAACTCATCTCTAAATTGCGGTCCATTGTCATTTCTTAGAATATAGGCGTGATCTTGGTTATATAGTTTGTACATGATGCCAGATCTCATATATGCTACAAATTTCTCTGCGTTCTTGTTTTCGCTTTTATCCATTACCGCTCCAATTCTTAGAAAATAGTCGTATATGGACAATAATGGGATACTATGTTCTTTTCCAATGTCTACTTGTCGAGATGTGTGCCATATAACGCGTCTGATAACTCTTTCTAAGGCAACGCGACTCTCATATATACCATTTATCTTCCATAATATTTCTCTTTTTGCTAAATCAAGGACCTGCTCATCTATAGATTGCATTTGTCTCCATATATCAAAAAGATGTTTGCTTATTACTTCATCTTCTGCATAGCCACCTTTATGAAATCTTTCTGCACGTTCCAATTTATATTGCTGTGGAGAATCTAAAATGTGCACATGAGGATCTCGCAATCCGTGCAGTTCGTAAAACCACTTTACTTTCTTTTTTATATCCTTGTCATCGAAATCCTTAGTCAATGCGTCTATATATTCTTGTCTCACAGTACTCATCAGATCTAATTGTTCTTGAGTTAATGAGTCTACGGTTAGTTTTGCCATAATGTATACTACGCATTTATTCTTGCTTTCAACGTATTAATCCATTACATATCTGATGCCAGTCATGACATCTTGTTCTCTCTGCCTTACTACTATATAATCGCCTTTTGGCATATTTATATTTCCATGTTCCTCGTGAGATAGCATTCCATCTTCAATTTGACATATTATCGTTCCATTGTCTTCATAATAATTTATGTTTCCGTCTAGAATATGAGAATGTCCAGTGACCTCTCCATATGCCAAAACTCTTCTCCCTGTACCTATTAACTTTTTGTCTTTATGATATTCCAGACTTGTTTCTTCTAATAATACATCTCCTTGCCTTATTTGATTCTTCATATATTTTCCTCATTTATTTAATTATGTCCACCATTATTCTATTTGATTGATACCCTGCTTATCTTGATATGGTCTTTCTCTGTGTCAGTAAACAGACTATGAACCATCTCAGACAATTTATCTAAGTCAAATTCTTTACCAATAAAGTAAACATGGATCTTTATATGTAAATCTTCTTCAAAGTAAAATCCAAATAATGTCTCCCAATTAGCTCCTGCTGGTATGTATACATCGGAACTGTAACTTTTTAATTTTTCGTCTTTTTTGAGAAAGAATAACGTACTGTCTTTACCATACTTTCTCAATTTGACATTAATGCCAGTTCTTTCAAACTTGATACTACTCTCCTTCTCTTGTATCTGAACTATGTCTTCATTTCCAAGAAAGAAAACATCTCCATTTATGATTCTGTCTATTATGTATTCTGACAGTCTTTTTTCTTTGTCATTTTCTATGACCCGACTATGTATATCCAAGAAGCTACACCCTCATTCCTACTGTAATATAAGATCTCCATTACAACTGCCGCCACATGGTATCTTTTTGATAGGCAGCCCAATGTACGTCTCCCATTCTGCACATCTTCCACATTTTTCGCATTTATACCTTGTGACTATTCCATGAAATTTTCCATTATCTATAGCTTCTCCAAGTTTTTCAAGTGGAGATTTCTCACTTGTACAATCACTATCACTACTCATATTTTCTCCTAAATATCATGTTCCCGTTTATCATGTTCCCGTTTATCATGTTCCCGTTTATCATGTTCCCGTTTATCGTATTTTTACATGCCACATTTCTACTTATCATACCTATACGCTTGTTAAATTGATCTACTTAACAGCTTTTGCTGTTATGTATATTTACAGGAAGTGTCTTATAGTCAAAATAACCACAATTGGGATTACTACATCTGATCGATATAAAAATCCCTGTCGTTGTTTCTAGTCTGTTCTGTTCAACAAGTTCAGATTTACAAATTGGACATGTCATCTTGAATCACCCACTCAATTATTTAGACTCTAATTTAGGTTATCACTTAGATTCTCATTTTGACTCTCGTTTAGACTCTCTCAACTTCGAGAAAATTCTTGCTAACGTTATCAAATCCTGTCTATTATGTTCCACTATTGGAACTAACGGTCCTACATTGTTTTGTTTGATATATGTTCTATAAAAATCTGGGACAGACCTGCTAGGTACATCATCATCTCTTTCTATACCTAATATATATTTCTCCAAAGTGCCTAGTTTACAATTTGGCAGTTTTTTCTTCCATGCATATCTTGAAAGTGGAAGTGCATCATGGTGAGTCTTGCTGTAAAGAGTTCCTTCTATTCTATGGTGGGACAATCTTTCTTCTACGAAAGGTAGATCAAAACGTGCCCCGTTGAAGGTTATAATTGTATCACTTTCTTTCACATGGTTCATGAAAGCGCTTAACATTGCTGGCTCTTCTTCAACGCTTCGTGGTAGGTATTGGTCTATTAATATATTGTTATCATGGACATGTGCCAAACCTATTAATATGATCGGAACAGAAGAAAATCCCATTGTTTCTATGTCAAAAACAAGAGATCTCTCGCTTCCAATATTAACAGAATCTACCATTTCCTGGCTTTCTATGTGGTAACACTCTCCTTTTTCTGTTTTTATTACCTTTCCAACAATAGTGTCTTCCAAATTTTTTCCTCTGTATTTTTCTATCAACATTTGTTTAATTTGTGAAGGAGATTTTTGATATTCGTTGCACGGCAGTCCTCCGCTGTTGCACCCTTCACTAGTACCACACGACCTTCCTTTCAACAGTCGTGAATACTCATATCCACTAATTCCGCGCTTTTTAGCTTCCTCCTGAAACTCTTTTGACATCGGGTTGTTATTTACCATATGTACAGACTTTACATTATTTATTTTGTTAATCGATATCTCCATATCACATTCATCTTCTTTTTGGTCCTTCTATTTGCAAAAAGTCACCGTCTTTTGTTTCGATGAAATTTGATGGACTGCATCCTTTACCGGCCCATATCTTCAGATCCAAAAATGACTTGAAGTCATAAGGACCTTTCCTCGTAGTATATTTTCCGTCCACGAAAGTTCCTTTACACGTTCTTATTCCCAAATACTCGCCTCTGGAGTCAAATATCATCTCCACATTGTCTACCTTTCTAAAAACAGCGGCGTCGACACCATAATATTCACCGTCGGTAGTATAGCCGGTAATAGCATCATAGAATTCTTTCTTTTTGATATTACACATTTCTTGCACGTCTCCTTATTTCCAATATTACTTTTGTTCCTCATGTATCAACTTGTTTTTATTTTCAGATTTTTTGATATTTAATATATTATTTATTTTACGAAGTTGTATGACTGGAAAATTAACCCAAACACAATCTCAATATTCGACATATTTTTTATATGCATTCTCCGGTTGAATGTATCTTTTTTTGTAGGTTTTATTTTCCAAGAGAATTCCATTGGATCTTCTATCTTACTGTCCAAATCGAAATCAATTTCTAGGTAGTCCTTCTTTATGTTGATCATACAGAAATCTTTTCCAGAATATTTATATATTATTCGTCTTTTGTCAACAATTTCTTCTACTCCAGATATGTTCGCAATTCTCTTCCTTAACTCATCAACAATTCTCCTAATGTTATTGTTGACATTTGATAATATTTCTTCTAGTGTCATTAGTAGTTTTCTTTCATTTTCATATCAGACATATATAATAAATTTTACAATATTCCATTATCCAAATATGTTTTCTAATGTCTTGTGAAGACTGATTACGTCATCTGGTTTCTCCATCTTATGAATGATAACTGATTCATTCTCTTCTATACCGTCTGTTTTAGATTGTTCCATTTTCTCGACCATATTTTCAACTCATTATACGCACGTCACAATTTTGATTTTGTAGCGAATTCACCAGCATGAAGATTCTATGATAGATCTGTGCTGACATCTTACTCATTTATGCTTCTTAAAAATTCTGGGATGAGGACATAACAGAAACCCAGTATCAATTAAGAAGTTTTTCCATGAGGATCTTCATGTTTTTAGTGTCGCATCTATCTACTATCTATTATCTACTATCTACTCTTGATAACTCTGTCGACTTTGGCAGTCTTATCTATTTTTGATAGCCTTATCAATTTTTCCATTTGACAACTTTTAAATCTTCCCATTCTATATCGTAAAAATATTTCTGTTTGTATTCTCTTGATGGTATATATCTGAAGTTGTTTTCTTCTCCACTATTGACAGTAAAATACGTGTCTCCAGCAAGATAACTCAGCACATTTTCTAATTCACCTGCCTCAAATGGCATCTTCATATCTATCAACGCACTAACCATTTTAATAAAATCCCATGCATACGTGTAATTTGTTACTCTGAGAGTATAGACTCCTTTCGAATCATTTGGCGGGTATAAATGTATCCCATGTCTATGCCAGCTAAATACTATTTCGAAAGGATGAGATCCTATAGATTCTCCACTACTATACCATTCGGAAAATTCCTTCTTGCTATCAAAATCTTTTATATCCAACACACCTCCATGTCTTCCATCTGCCCATTTTTTGTACATATCGACATTTGAAAGATTTTCAGTTTTTTCGGGATACGCCGCCTTGTAACAGATACCAGCAACATCCATATAATCGTTAAGAGATATTTCCGTTTGTTTAGTCAAATCATTTTCTATACGCATTCTATAATTTTCATATTTTTCATATATATCTTTCTTTTCTTGTTGAGATAACAATCTTTCTAAAATATAACAACCTTTAATTTTACCTGTACGGATATCGTAAGGAACTAATTTTTGTAGAATACTCTCATCTTTTTGAACAATATAGGAAAACTTTAATGTTTCCGAGATAATATTATAGTAAAATTTTTCATTGTATCTATCTCCCTTTTTGACACTGAAACCTCCAAAAGATTGTACCACTATGAAGAATTCGTCATTGTATCTCATTATCCATATTGGAACTGTAATAGTTTTTCTATTTCTCCTGATAGGAACATAAAAACACTCCCAACGTTTATCATATTCGTCTTTGTACGTTGGATACGCAATATTTACCAATAATTCTGTCAATATGTAAACGCTGTCATCTTCTATACATATGTTATTACGACCATGAAGATGGTATTCTACATTTTCACTACTAAGTTTTGGTCTGAAGTTACTTGGCAAATTTTTGACATTATGTCTGATTTTATGCATAGTGTTTTACACTCCCCATGCATCTTCTATGTTCATTTGTGCTTTACCCCACCTTGTTGCACCCTTTATTTCATCTTCTGCCTCTTTTTCAGTTTTAATCACCATGTTATATTCGTCATCTTCTCTGATAATAGATTGAGCCTTTTCATATACTTCCTGTACTACTTTTGCATCAAGTTTCTCATCAAAAATAAATGCCAACTCTTCTGGACTCAAATCTAGGGATGCTGCAATATAAGCTGCATAACCTTCGTTTTTCATCGTCAATTTGAAAAATTGAATTAGCTCACTTCTTGCAAATCCTATAGGTGTATGACAACGGATTGCTATCTTCTTTGACAAAGAATCGCGCGCAACTCTCATGACCTTTGTTTGCCAAAGCATGCTGCCTACTTGAGGGTTTTTATACCTTACAGAGTTCATATATCCCTTTCTTGAAACAAAAACGCCGGCTGTCATAAGCGCACTTGCATATTTCCACATTTCATAATTCCGTCTTCTCATTACTCTAGCCAGAAATAACCCTGCCCTAGATATATAATAGTATGCGTCATTTAGCTCTTCAGGTCTAGTATATTCAATAGGAATGTTTTCGTCTATCCATCCTATAAGATGTTCCGGATCTTTATCCGTATCAAGAGTAGCATCATGAGATTCTTTAGCATTTGCTCCTCTAAATATCTGAGCTAGTACCTTAAATATATCATCCTTGTTATCTCTTTCTCCAGTGATAATATCTTCCAACTTGATGTGCGATCTTCCCCCACTAGCAGCTTGTAGGTCATTTATGGCAGCTCGCAAATCTCCACCTGAATTTTCTGTCAATTTTTCGACTACTCCGATGTCATATGTTATATTCTCTGCTTTTGCAATCTTTTTCAGTATGTCCATTATTGAAGTTGTCCATATATGTCCAAATTTTATAACCTTACATGATGCTCTAAGAGCATATGACATACTGTAAAACTCGTTCGCAATAAGCAGTATTGGCTGTTTCGTCTTGCTTATTAACTCCACGACAGCCTTTTCTCCCCCTTTATCTTTCATCTTATGAAAATTGTCTGCTTCGTCTAATATTATCAGTCTCTTCGATCCTTCTATTGTACCCCTTTGAGTACTGTTACCAATATCTTTTTGTATTCTTTTCCCAGTACGCTGGTCGCTCGCATTTAATTCCAGAATCTCCCATCCCATATCTTGTGCGAGAGCATATCCAGAACATGTTTTACCGATACCGGCAGGGCCATGAATAATAACAGCTTTACTATCAGGCTTTTCATCTTGCCAAGATTGTGCCCACTCTCTGAGCTCAGTTATGGCAGACATATTACCTACAATACCTGAAAGTGTTCCAGGTCTATACTTTTCTACCCAGCTCTCTGATTCCATGCTTTCCATCTATTACAGTTTTAATGTGTTCAAACATTTCTTACATTTCACAAGTTTTATCACAATTCATTATCGTTGCTCCACAAGAGTCGCACTTTCTCCCTTGAGGATCTGAAATATGCACAGTCTCCAACTGTATGTATTCCCTTACTTTGAACTTTTTGTTACATTTGCCACATCTGTATGCTATTACCATTTTTATTTCTCCTTGCTTCTCCTTGAATCTCCTTATTTCTCTTTGTTTCTCCTTGTGTTATCTGTCTACAAATGCGCCAAACAGAAACAACATCTAATGACCCTCCGAATGTGTTACGACATAGCCAAGATGCAATCCTTTAACAAATGACATACAGCAAAGACTAATGCATGAGCACGTCAGAAAAGTTACCACAAAACATCTTTGCACAATCTTGGCTATACCTTGGCATCTATGATACGCCTCTATGATATCAGTTTGATCTCTTCATCTGTTAGCAAATTTAACTTGTCTTCATCCATGTCTATTTCTACAAAGTAGGTCAATATTTTGTTTGGCCTATTTGGATATACGTCCAATATCTCTTGAGGTACATTCTCGTATTTTTTCTGTATTGCCACCTTGTCTTTTATGAATATGAACGGTCTTGCTCTATCTTCTATGTTATTACTCGGACATCCAATAATCGTACCAATGTTGAGACCTGCAATTTCACAAACATTTTCAAAGATACTGTCTAATACAGGTTGCCCATTCCTAATTCCGACGATTGGAACTTCTATTTTCATTTTCCTCATGTTTTCCTGGTTTAACCTTTATAAGATTGTCTCTTTTTTCATTAGTTATTGACTCATAGCTATGAGCTTTGATATCTGGTGTTGTTGATCTTTTTTCTTGCGTTTTCTCTCTCTTAAAGTACAACGTGGCAAAAGGTGATGTTTGTTGTACAGCTCCACACATTTCCCAACCGTCTTTTCCAATTTCATTAAGTTCTAATTCACCAAGATCTCCAATTGCTATTTTGTATTCCCACTGTTGCATCTTATCTTCCTTTCTTAATTTTCTTATCATCAGCTATTTCTATTTTGTACTTTCTAATTTTTAGTAATGTTCGATGAATGACATGCAGAACATATAACATTTTTCACAGGCAACCCTTTGAATTTATTTCCGCAGTCATTACATGTACACTCTGAAAACTCTAAATCTCTCAGAGCGTTTATTTTGAATTCATCCCTTGAGCTCATGTTTTTATTCCTTGCTTTTGTAGCACGTTCAGGACGATCGAAGACTACACAATCTTCGTATTCTATCCTAATTATCCTGTGATACGGAATGTATATTTCATATGGCACACCCTTTAGAGTCAAAAATCCTGAACCGGTTTCTATGATTCTTTCACCTTCGAAAACGGCCACATCTCCAGGAGACCCTCTATTGATGTAATATACTTTGCATTTGTCGATATTGTAGCCTTTCCATTTAATCTCATTGAGAACATCTCTAGGAAATTTGGATTTTAAAACTATATCACTGCCCATATTGTCACGTCTTCATTATTTTTCATAATTGTCGCAAGAATCCTCTGGATATTTTTCACTATTTCCGGCTAGACAATATCCTTCTTCATCACAGTTCAAATCATCCACAGAACATCTATCATAATCTTTAGTTGTGCAACGTCCTTCTTTATCATAACACAAACTGTCTTCTTTGCAACGACTGAACAACCCACATATTCCCATACAGCCATAATGTCTACATGTCATGATTGTTCGGCCGTTACATATTGGTATATCCGTACTTATCTACGTTTTGATCTCTTACAACTCTCTGACAATGTGAATATTGGAGAATGGGATATAATGTTTCTTGCCTGCAAATTGTCCTTCTAGAGGGAAGAATACTAGATATTGTTCTTCATGTTTAATTTCTATCACATTTGAGTCTGTAATCCATGCATCAAATGCTGGATCTCCGTGCTCATCAATATATCTTTTTGATTCTATTACATATTTTCTGCCTGGCATATTCTCATTTCTCCTGTTTGTTATTTTTGTCTTGTTCTCTACCTTGTTTGTCCTTTTTCTTCTGTTCCCAATACCAGTTGAAGTTGACATCTTGTGCCCATTCTCCCCATTCTCCAAAAATCCATTTTGTATTCTCGTCACAACCAACCTTCAATTTTTCTGCTATATCTAAAATGAATCCTCCATATTCTGGAATCTGTTCTCCTTTTTCATCGAAACTTATTACCATGCCATTTGTCCAAACTGAACATTCTTTAACTATTGCCATTTTTCTCCTTTTCTATTTGGCATTTTTCTCCTTTTCTATTTGTCACTGATGCCGACATTGGTGCTAATACTGATACTGGTGTTAATACTGGCACTGGCGCTAATACTTATATTTCTAGCCGAATATCAACCCAATGCCGCTTGCTGCATTCTCTTCTTCTGCCTTAAAAGTATCTATGATAGTTTTTTCTTCTTCTCCAACAACTCTTTCTACTCCTATATCCTTGAATTTCTGAGCCATGCTATCTGCTTCTTCTTGGCTGGCCTTTACATATAAAATACAACCTTTATTTCCTCCATGTAATACGTCAGACTCTCTGATAATGTGACTAATTCGCATAAACTCATCATTCCTTAATATATTCATTACATCTTTTTCTGCTTTTTTCTCATAAAAATATACAACTTCCATAAATTTTCTCCTGAGTTTTCCAGTATTTTTATTTTTTGTTCCACATCTTATTTTCTATTTTTTCATTAATATAGTATTGAAATGAGAAATTCTATTTTCCCATTTTGTGCTGTTACCAATTTCTTTATGACATTTTGTACATGTATCTGCGTGGCAGTTTATGCAACTGACGTTTCTAGGTCTGTGAATCGTTACCAAATTACCCATACTTTTTTCTAGAGGATTCGGATAATTGTGGCAATTGATACATACTACATTCTGACCACTTACAGGTATTGTTGCATTTTTATTTCCGTGACACTTTTCGCATGTAACATCCTTATTTATTGGATGTTTGTCGTGTGAGAAATTGTGACATGTCAAGCAATACATGCCACCATTCAAATGTTGCTCTACTGTCAATGCTTGTGGCGCAGAACCTCTACCTGACATGTGACACCCTTCACATACGTTTTTTGTCACAATGGAAACTAGATTAGCATTTTCATTACTTTGCTCAGAAACATTTGTATCTAAGTTACTGATAACATCTGATGATAAGCTACCAGTAGCATTTTTTGAAATGTTTACGTCTGGTTTATGACCATTGGTCACAAAGTAGACTGACGTCGCAATTAACATCATAGCAATAAATAAAATGTAACCTTGTTTCATAACCACTCTAGTTCATATATTGCAAACTTGCAATCGTAACGTTTTTCTTTTTGTCTACTGTGACATATTTGTCATGGTTCCAAACCTTCAAATTCTTTTCCTATCTCCCGTATTGCATTTTCCAACGTTTTCTTACTCGTCCCAACATATTGTATTCCTTCTTCCCACCATGAATATCGTCTTATTCCGTCTATTATCCCATTTTTGTATGCAATCTTGAGATCGAATTCTCTCATTCTTTCTTCACTTTCATCTTTTTTTCCATTTTTATCGTTTTCATTGTTCATAATACACACCATCTTTTGTTTACATTGTCGTACATTCTACTTTACATATTCTGTTTTACCTCTATCGTAATAGTTTTCTATCGTAATAGTTTTCTATCGTAATAGTTTTCCTTATTATTATCGATATCAAAATAATGATCTCAACTCAAGAAACATTTTTGGATTCTGCTTTATCAGTTGTTTTATAAAGGCCAAAGTACTCATCTCACTGAATTTGACATCCTTCAGAGAATGAGCTAAATCATCTAGTTGCTTGTCATTCATCTTCAAAAACATCTCTTTGATACGGTAATTTTTCTCAATGGTTTTTCCTACAGTAGATCTCCAATCTTTTTCATATTTACCCAGTATCTTTGTTGAATAGTCTTTCTTGGAAATTGCATCAGCAATTACGTCTCCTGCTATTTTTGCACATTCCATAGCATTATGTATACCCCCTCCAGTAATTGGATCTGATTGACGGGCTGCATCTCCAACCAGCAACATGCCATTAACAATCGTCTTTTCAATTGGACCACTCGTTGGTACAGCGCCAACTACAAATCCTATAGTTTTACCGTCTGGAAATCTATTATTTGCAAACTTCTTCAGACAATCTATAGGCATCATCTCATTTGTTCTATTCCCAGCAACACCTACTCCAACATTTGCCATTTTCTTTCCTTTAGGAAAGATCCATGCGTAACCACCAGGAGATACAGTATTTCCCATTATAAATTCGCAGAAATCTTGATCTACGTCTATATCTGACATGAGATATTGTGCACATGTTTCTACATCCTTCAATTTTAATGTAGTGTTTATGCCAGCCCAGCGACCAACTTTTGACTCTACACCATCTGCTCCAACAACTATTTTTGATCTTATCTCAAACTCTTCTCCATAAGATCTCACTTTTACTCCACAGATAGAATTGCTACTCTTAATTATACCAATTGCGCTGGTTTTGACACATATTTCTGCACCAGCTTTGGCAGCATATTGAGCAAGATCCACATCAAATATCTTCCTTTCCAGAACTGCACCTGGTTTGTCTGCATCTTCACTCATTATAATGGGTGTTCCGTCTGGAGAGTATATCCTCGTACCACTTATTTCTGTTGAAATCCACTTTGGGTCTAGGTCTACATATTTGGAGATGATATGTCTGTTGCAAGCCTCCCCACATCTGACAGGATCTCCTATCTCTTGTCTTTTTTCTATCAATAATACATCGCACCCCTTTTCGGCAGCAGTTTTAGCAGTAATAGAACCTGCAGGACCACCACCGACTACTATAACATCATATTCATCTCTCATATAATCCAACTTGTCATATATTGATACTTAAATATTGACGTATAATCTGCGATACAACATCTCATCATGTTCCACTATTCATATGTCACAAATGTGACATCAATATAATTGACGATATTACAGGTACTACATGATGCTAAAGTATATAAACTTTTCTTTACAGAAAATGCACGATATAGCAAGACGTAAATGATGACAGCGCGGCTTACGCACATTTTCTCACCTTTGTGTATTGACCGTACTCAAAACTCACCTCTTAATTTCAAGATTTTACAGATATATCTATAATTAAAGATATATCTGTAACTAAAGATATACTTCCAACAATTTTGAGGTTTTGATCTTTGTTCTACTGGAAATTTTCTCATTGTAGGCGCGTATACCATATATTCATACTCTCAAAGTTGTTAAGACTATGAATATCTTTAATCACAGATATATTCGTGTTATTTGTCAATGTGCCACCGTATTTATATCCCATCTTTGCAAATAATATATTTATCCCGTATGACATGGATCTCGAGATTGTATATGCAACTTGCATATTTCTTTTTCTCATTTCATTTTCCATCTTATATAGAAGATAAAGAGCAAATCCTTTACCTTGATATTCTGGTAGTGTAGCAAAATCTGTCATTTCTACGTTTTGCAGATTAGTATCCATTTCAGACGAGGACAACGCAACAATATTATCATTTTTCTTAATGCTGAAATATATAAAATTTTCATTCATTGTTTTTCTTATATACTCAGGGTCATCTATTGAAAAAGGATATGTAGCAAAAACTTTCCCATATAAATTTGCCATTTGGGAAACGTGAGACTCGTCGCATATTTCGTATTTAAATCCTCTTGGAAGATCAAATTTAATGGCATTATTTTCTAAAATATTTTCTTTTGATCTGGAAACGTCTAAAATTTTGTTAATATCCTCAAGTTTGTCATCAATCATCCTCGATCTGTCGAAATATTTACACATAAAATAAATTTTTTCTTGTCCGTCACGAAATCTAGGTATAGACGCCTCTATTCTATAACCATTTTCTGTGAACCTGTCTCTAGCGAATGACGGTATCTTGGCAAATATCTTTGAATATCCATTTTCTGATGCCATCATATCAAGCTTATCTATAATATTCGGAAAATCTTTATTTGAGAGTGTCATCAAATATAATCTATTATTGTGTTTTCCGTGTTGTACTGTAGAGTTGCCGATTCTTGCTATTACATCACTCATTTGTTGCATCAGCCCTTCTTTCCATTCTGTCATTATTCTCAGGAACAAGAGATATCGTAGTATCATAATCTGATAACAGTTTCTCAATTCCTGTTGCAGATATTTCCTTTGCTTCATCGAGATTCAACTGCAATTTGCAACTTTCGCAATCTCTATCACAGAAAATCTGTTCGTAATTATCTGGTTCCTTATATGAAGTGATGACACCTTCATAATTTCTCAGAATTACTTTATTTACAGACCAAGATATAAGATAGTTTGGCATGACAGGAATCTTTCCTCCTCCTCCAGGAGCATCTATTACATATGTCGGAACACAAAACCCGCTGGTGTGTCCTATCAAACTTTCTAAGATCTCAATACCTTTACCTATAGGAGTTCGGAAATGTGATAATCCCTCTGAGAGATCGCACTGGTACAAATAATATGGTCTAACCCTGTTCTGAACAAGTTTATGAACAAGTTCTCTCATAATTATTGGGCAGTCGTTTACGCCTGCCAAAAGAACAGATTGATTTCCAAGAGGAATTCCTGCATCAGCTAGTCTTTTCAATGCCTCTCTTGAGGACGCTGTTATCTCTCTTGGATGATTGAAATGTGTATTTATCCATAGTGGGTGGTGTTTCTTCAATATCTCTGTCAGATCGTAAGTTATCCTGTAAGGCAGGACTGCAGGCATTCTTGTACCTATTCTTATTACCTCTACGTGAGGTATCTTTTGTATTTCTGTGAGAATCCAATCAATGTAGTCATCAGGCAACATGAAAGGGTCTCCACCAGACAATAAAACATCTCTTATAGTTGGGGTGTTTCTAATGTACTCTATGCCTTTCAGGATCTCTTCTTTTGTTGGAATCGAGTCTCTATCTCCAACCTTTCTTTTTCTTGTACAGTGTCTGCAGTACATAGAGCATATATTACTAATATGAAATAACACTCTATCTGGATATCTGTGGGTAAGTCCAGGTACAGGACTGTCCTCATCTTCAGATAAAGGATCTTTCATTTCATACTTGTCGACTAACAACTCCATATTAGATGGAAATGACTGTCTGAAAATTGGGTCGTTCTTGTAATTGTTTGTATCTATCAGAGACGCATAATAAGGAGTTATATTAAGTGGAAACTTCGCAATCGTGTCCACAAGAAGCTTCTTCTCACTTTCATCAAGTTTAATACCTGTCAGTCTTTCGAATGTGCCAATATCTTTTATGGCATGCCTTAATTGCCATTTCCAGTCATTCCAATGCGATACTTGCACAGAAGGATTTATCTTCTCTGCGATTTCTTGTTGTTTTTCGTTATAAATCATATATTTTCCCAACCTGTTTTGCATGTAATGGAAACATGTGAACTACCCCTCCCTGCGATCGCGCAGACAGTGACCGCGCATCAGCGCGGGAGCTGTTACACGCAGCGCGAGAGCTTAAGCAGGCTTGCCGGTACTAAAGGGAGGGGGTTCTTACGAGTTCTCCAAACCTTCCATTGCTAGAAGGAAACTTTCGTTTTACTTTCGACTGTTTATCGTATATTATCTTTCGATAGCCTGTTCACAAGGCATTCTTGTGATAGGAAATTTCATAACATCAAATATTAATCCATGTCGGTACAAGAAGACCTTCTTTGCTCAAAGCACTCATAAATCTTCTTAATTCCTTCAATAAATTATATTTCAATAGAAAATCTATCATTATATTCACGGCAGAATTTCTATCTCTGTCTATTATATTTCCACAATCACATTTCACAATTCTCTTGCTAAGAGGCATATTATGCAATTTACCACAAGCATAACACCTCTTAGTCGTATTCTTCTCGCTGATTTCTATTACTCTCTTACCTATTTTCTCCGCTTTATAGGTCAGAAATCTAACGAATCTTGATATGTAACCTTGATTTTGTGTTGATCTGTTCAATTTTTTACTTTTGACCTTAATAATCTCTTTCGTTATTTCTTTTGTTATCTTATTCTTTTTCTTCACCTCTATTTTTACTCCTGATTGAGCCATGTCTTTTACAGACAGCTCTCCAACAATGATAGTATTCGCTCTTGTATTTTTTACCATTTTGTCAGACCATTTATGTTGTCCATCCTCTATTTGATTAGAACATTTTTTTGACATTTTATCCTACTGTCATTTAGTTCAATCCATTTATTACTCACCTCAGTAATCTTATTTTCTATTTCTTTCTCTTTCTTTTGTCCTTTCTTGTCTACATATTCAATAATCTCTTTGAATTTTTCTGTCGTTTTCTTACAATGATCTCTTCTTGAATGTATTTCATCTATTATTGGATTCCAATATAAATCTTGTCTAGGATTCTTTATCTCAAAGAATTTAGCCTCCATATTGACAGCAGTAACAGTCTTTCCTATTCCAAGATCAATCGCTTGATACAATCCATTATCTCTTGGTGGAAAATTAGGATAATCATATGTCACTGATAAATAGAACTGACCTTTCTTATCTCTACGTTTTTCATCTCTGAACAGAGTAATTTGTTTTATCTTTTCAAAGCCATACAATACATGAAGATCAATATTTGTACTATCCATTAGACTATCAGGAATCTTAAATTTCAATTGGACATAACTTTTCTTTCCTTCATTATAATAATGACTCAATATTATATATCCATTCTCGACTTTAAATCCACTCCGGTTCCATATCATTGTGGTAAAATAATCTTTACCTTTATCTCCTGGAGGTCTAGCAGTGAGATCTCCCTTATTTATTTTACCTTTATAAGACGAAATGTCTGCATATAGTTGGACCAGAACCATTTCCAATGTCTTAGAATATACCCACTGATATTCTGGATATTTCACCTTTAATTCTGGAAGATCATTCTGTTGAGACGTATATGTAGGCCATTCACCTGTCTCTTTATATACATCTTCTCTATGATGAAGAGCAAAATTATATAATAATCTACATTTTTCAGAAAGAATCCATGAAACGTCTTCTTGTTCTTCTGTTATTTCAACACTGAATTTTTGAGTTATGTTCATAATACATATATTCTTATATAAATTTTCTTCATTTTGTTCTTAAAGTAAACAGCCCAGTGAACTGGGCGGACTTCTAACTTCGTTAAGAAATGATGAAAGTGATCAGATTCTGTGCTGTAACAATAGGTAAATAGTACCTGTTTTTCTACCGTACCGTATGACCTACGATTTGGTTGAGGCATTTTTATCCTTATTCTAATGGAAGTTTTGGCATCTTTGTCCCATCATCATTTTTCACTACTACTATATCAGAATAATGTCATTCAAACAAAACGATAAAGTAGTAAGTATTACATGGTGCTATTGTATATAAGCTTTTCTTAGTAGAAAGTACGCGATATTAAATGATGCATACGGTTACATAACGATTGCTCACATTTTGCACTCATTTCATGAGATAATCATTATTAATCATCAGATTTGTAAAACTCTCGATTATAATAACCTGACCAGAAGCACGCTTTGATCTTCTCTTTGAGCGATAGATTATCCAAATGTTGAATCTTTACGATAGTATCGCTCTTCCTTATTTCACAAGAATGTCTTTTTCCAATTTGTTTCAATCGCTCATTAGTATCTTTTTCCAGATGTTCAAATCTTTCATTAAATTGGTCTTTAAACTCTTGCATTATCATACCTTGATGAAATGCTGTAAACAACTTTTCTACAATATCAGTTCCCTTCTCCTTTTCGAGAAGACCCAAGAAAAGATCATGATCCATGTGTGACACTTCTTTTGCTTCTGAAAGTTTTTCCACACCTAGAGCTTTTGCAAAGAATTTTATTGACATGGTTATTAATTCTTGTTCTCTATCATCACTAATACCTAACACATCTCGAAATTTCTCGCTTCTCACATTATCTTCACTTCTCACAGGTTCCTCTAATACCACGTCTGCATCACTATTCCTACCTACCTCCATAACAAATTCTCCCTTCATCAGTTTTTTGGACGCCTCCATTTCACCAATTGTCACTGTATCAGGTCTTCGAAATAGACTGGAGATCATTTCTATCTTTTCTTCTCGTGTGCCTGCACATCTGCTGTCCGCTGAGAACCTATAACCACCTCTACATTTCTCTCTTATTAGTTCGACAGCAACTAAATCTCTTGCCATGCCAACATCTCTCGTCATTCCCAATGTAATAACATTTATCATTTCTGTTTTGCTAGCCATTCCTAGTAGCAAAATCTCCTTAGATCTCTTGTTGAATATTCTCATTGGTTCCGAAATAATCCTGCCATCAAAATCTGACAAGTCTGCCATAACTACGTCTATAGGTACTCTACAATCTTTAGTAAATTGATCCATCATCTTGCTCGACCCTATTACTAGACAACGATCGTGTTCCATAACATTCTCTATTATGTAATCTTTTAATTTTTCTATACCTTTCATCGGTTTATATTCGTCTTCATGTATGCTCATGTCTTTGACTCCAACTCACTCTGATCTTATTTTATTTTTTTCTAGATTTGTTTTTCAGTTTCTTCTAGATTTGTTTTTCAGTTTCTTCTAGATTTGTTTTTCAGTTTCTTCTAGATTTGTTTTTCAGTTTCTTCTAGATTTGTTTTTCAGTTTCTTCTAGAT
>Ga0187886_1001790_pt1 | contig 18493 bp, 13 predicted proteins | sample June2016WEW_20_1_FD_133001 | JGI IMG/M metagenome (GOLD analysis project Ga0187886, IMG submission 133001) | Peatland microbial communities from SPRUCE experiment site at the Marcell Experimental Forest, Minnesota, USA - June2016WEW_20_150 | ecosystem: Environmental > Terrestrial > Soil >... | reverse complement strand
TCGGCGTGATACCGATAAGCGTCGGTGGAGCAGGCGTTATGGAATTTGGTATTCAGGGTATGTTTAAAGTTATTGGGGTTACTTATAGAATTCCGACACTCGCGCTGGCACAGAGAATAATGTGGCTGATAATATCAGTACCCGGCGTTATCATACACCTGACCGGAAAACACCTTCCGGATGAAATGAAGATTGAAAATTGAAGATTTGAGGAACAAGACGAATGGTTCCGGAAAAATCGTACCAATCAGAACAGATAATCAATAACCCGCAAAATCAGATATGGGGTTATCTTGCCGGTATTTGTGCTTTAGTTACACTTGTGGTAATTATGTTCGCCGATGTGCTCTTTACCGCCAATCAGCAAATTATTTCAAGTCCGAGATGCGATTTGGCATATGAATTTATCTACTGGCGGTATTTTGGTTTTAATCAGCTAAGTCATGGCAATTTGGCTTTGTGGAACCCTCATGTATTCTGCGGCGTCCCATTCTTTGGCGGGCTACAATCTGCTCTCTTGTATCCGCCTAATTTCCTGTATATGGTGCTGCCTCTGGCCCTGGCTACCAATGTAAGTATTGTCCTGCACATATTACTGGCCGGTTTATCGATGTTCCTATGGGCATGGTATCGAGGATTAAAACCGCAGGCCTGCTTTGTTTCCGCTGTGCTGCTTATGTTCTGCGGAGCATTTTTTATGCACGTTTATGCCGGGCATTTATCCAATCTCTGCGCGATGGCGTGGGTTCCGCTGATATTTCTTTGCATAGACGGCATCTTCGATAAACGCACATTGAATTGGGCGATTCTTGGTGTCGCAGCCGTTTCAATGCATATCCTGGCCGGCCATCCGCAATATGTATTCTACACTGCTATCGCCTCGGCAATTTACTGCGCGTTATCGCTGTTAAATCAGCCGCAGCGGATTCGTGTTTTGTCGCTTTTAGCGATTATGGGTATTTGGGCGGGCTTGCTCGTTGCTGTGCAGCTTTTAACTGGCATTCAGGAATCGTCTTATACCATTCGCGGTGACGGCGGAGTGGAGTATGAATTGGCAGCGATATTTTCGTTTCCTCCGGAAAATCTTATAACATTAATTTCTCCGGATTTTTTAGGCTCGCTTCCTGACCAATCTTATTGGGGCCGATGTTTCCTGTGGGAAATGTCATTGTTTTTCAGCGTGACAGGATTAGTTCTGGCCGTATACGGCCAGGTTTATGGCTCCGCTCGGCAGCGACATTTTTGTATGACCTTGATAATTATATTATTTATTTTGGCGCTTGGTGCGCATACCCCGTTATTCGGATTACTGTATAGAATCGTGCCCGGCTTTAATAAGTTTCGCGGAAATTCAAAATTCACTTTTCAGATGATGGTCTTTGCTGTGATGCTTGCCGGCATCGGGCTTCACCGGTTAATAAATAACAAACCATCCTGGAGGTGGATAATCGGCATCGCCTCGGTTGCGATTATCCTGACGGTGATGGCAGGTATCATCGCCGGTTCGGTTTCAGGGTCGGGCATAGATGGCTGGTGGCACGACTTTATGAAACTCATAAAATCGGCAGCAGACAAATTCAGAGAATCATATGTAGATATCGCCTTATACGATGACAGCAACTTTGTTCGTTCCGCCGCACATCGCGCCTCGAAATCATTGCTTGCAGCCGCCGGCTCGCTGCTCCTCCTGGCAGGTTTTTTCGCTCTGAAGCGGCGGTGGAATTACGTCGCCGTATATGCCATAATTATCCTTGTCCTGGCCGAGCTTCTGGTTTTTGCTCTTCAACTCCGTCCGACATTTAACCTGACAGATGTAAAATTGCCTCAGGAATTCAAAAAGGAAATTTCCAGCACACCCGGCGATTTTCGGATTCTTGATATGCCCAGGGGAAATGACGCGATGATGGAAGGCATGTTTGATATAACGGGCTATGACCCTGGTGTTTTGCGCAGATATTCTGAATTTATGGCCTTTACGCAGGGTATCGACCCCGGTAATGCCACCACACAATATCCTGGTCCCAAAACTCTGCACTCGTTATTTTCAATGCTGCGTGTGCAATATGTAATCCAGCCGGAAGGCGGTCAGCTGCAGATGCTGTATAATAGAGAGCCGATTCTTCCCCGGCTTCTGCTTGTCAATGATTTTAAGATTCTGAAAGACCGTGATTCCATTTTTAGTTTGCTGGATTCGCCGACGTTTAACCCTAATCAAACTGTCATTCTCGAATCTCAGCCTCAGCCTTTGCCGCAGCCGTCGGACAAACCCGGCACGGCAAAAATCGTCGATGAATCTACCGACTATCTGACGATAGAAGCCGACATTAACAGCCCCGCGATTCTGCTTGTCACAGATGCTTATCATCCTAATTGGCACGCCGAGCCACTGGCAGGCAGTTGTCAGAAAAAATATCAGGTTATGCCTGCAAACTATGTGCTGCGGGCTGTTCCCCTCCAGGCGGGGCACCACATCTTTCGTATGGAATATCGCCCCAGGGCTTTCGTCATAGGTATGTGGATTTCAATCGTTTCGCTGACAGTATATCTTTGCCTGTGCCTCCAGAGACTTTATTCTTTCCGCAGAACAAGATAATAAAAAGGAATAAACGATGAATGATAAAGAATTCAAATCGGAAAATGGTGTAAGTTCAAAAAGAAAAGTTATTGCAGTGATGATGAGTCTTTCGGCAATGCTTATCATTTTGCCGTTTTTAAGCGGCTGCCCGAATAAAGAAAAGACTACCGAGGTTTCAAAGGAGAAAGAAATGGTAAAATTAAAAATAGGAGATACGGCACCTGCGTTCGAACTGTTAGAGCAGAACTCGAAACGAGTCAAACTATCAGACTTCGCAGGCAAGAAAGTTCTCGTTTATTTTTATCCCAAGGCTGATACGCCCGGATGTACCAAGCAAGCGTGCAGTGTGCGGGATTCCGCTGAGCCGCTTAAAAATGCAGGAGTCGTCGCGCTGGGGATTAGTCCGGATACGCCGGAGGAACAGAAAAAATTCGATGAAAAATATAAATTAGGCTTTCGACTTCTCAGCGACCCTGACCATAAAACCGCCGAGGCATACGGAGTCTGGGGGAAGTCAATCTTCGGCATAACCCGTTCGTCATTCCTGATAGATGAGCAGGGCAAAATCATCGGAGTCTGGTATGATGTCAGCCCCTCCGATACGGTTCCTAATGTGATGGAGAAGCTGGGAAAATAAATAGAGTGGAGTTTTTTAACAGATAAGCCGATTTTAATCATAGATTTTAGATTTTAAAAATTAACTGATTAAATGAGGTGTTAAATGGCAATGCTGAAGGTTTTCTATTTTGGTGCGGGTTTTGTGGTCGGTATTATCTGCCTTTATTTAATAGAAACTTATTCGGCTTATCTTTCTCCAAACGCAGAGTTATGGGGGTATCCTAAAAAGTTCGGAGATGTAAAAATCACGGCTTTTAAATCCACAGACCAGCAAGCGAGCAAAGGCATTGATAAAATCTTAATGATTACAAAAGGTGAAATGCCGTTTTTTTATGCCTCTGAAAATAAAGCCGGCAGAGTGACAGAGGCCGCAATATTGGGACAGGAAAAACAAATTCGATTTGTTATGTTTGCATCAGATAGAAGCGAAACCGGATGGGCGAACGCTGTGTATGCATACGGCAAAAATAACCTTACTATGGGGGACAAGTTTACAGATATTAATTTTGATGGGAAGTTCGACGAAAAAGAAGTTTATAATGACAAAGGAACAAAACTGACAACGTATATATACATCGATAATAACTGGAAACAGGCAGATTCCGGTATGGATGGAGAGATTAAAGTAGGCGGAATTAAATATGTTTTTGACGCTGGTGCCGGTTGGCGGCAGGATGATGCGAATTCAACAAACAAATTGTTCTAATTGGGCTGGTAAAGAATTGCTTTATGCTTGACAAACAGCCAGTTTATATGATATTATAGATACAGTAATTTAAATAGGAATGAAGAAGAAGTAATGAAAACCAAGAAGACCATCCTTTGTGTAATTCCAGCAGTTATTTTCATCATAAATAGTTTCGCCTGCGCATACAATCAGGTTATTGACCTTGGAACGCTAGGTGGTCAGAGAAGTACTGCTACTTCGATTAATGATAGCGGTCAAATCGTTGGCTATACAGACGGCAGTTTGGGCGTTCCCCGTGCCTGTCTTTTTGATTCGACTGGAAAAGGTAATAATATAAACCTCGGAGTTCTTGGGGGAGATTTAAGTTATAGTGAAGCTCATTCTATTAACAACAATGGCCAGATCGCAGGCTATTCAGATAACAGTACATCCAATCCTTCCGCATGTCTTTTTGATCCAACAGGTTGGGGGGCTAATTCAGACCTCGGCTCTCTTGGCGGTAGTTATAGCAATGCCGAATCCATCAATAACCATGGTCAGATTGTTGGCTATGCACGCAATACATCCCGTAATCAAAGTGCCTGCCTTTTTGATCCCACTGGTCATGAAAATAATATCGACCTGGGATCTCTTGGCGGCAATCAGAGTTGTGCTTATTCCATTAATGATAATGGCCAAATTGCAGGATGGGCCAAGAGCCTTATCCGCTCACAGGTCGCCTGTCTTTTTGACTCGAGCGGCAACGGCAATAATATAGACCTTGGCGACTTAGGCGGCGGATGGAGTTATGCCTATTCCATTAATAACAATGGGCAGATTATTGGTTATTCATATAATAGTTCCGGTGCCTGGCGTGCTTGCTTATTTGATCCGTCTGGCAACGGAAATAATATAAACCTTGGCACTCTCGGAGGCGGTGAGAGTGAGGCTTATTCAAATAACGATATTGGCCAGATTGTTGGTACGGCTAGGAATGGTGCTGGCGATTCCCATGCATGTCTTTTTGACGCGACTGGAGGCGGTAATAATATTGATCTTAATACATTAATAGCCCCTGCATCCGGCTGGACATTACAGTATGCTTATGACATAAACAATAACGGCTGGATTGTCGGTTTCGGAATGCACAATGGACAATCTCACGCATATTTGCTTGTAGTGCCGGAGCCTGTCTCCGCTTTAATGTTCGGACTTGGCGGCATTTTGCTTTTGGGCAGGAAGAAAAAAGAAAGTTAAACGCCAGAGGCGGCTTTTGCGCTTTCGACAGTATTATATAATAACATTGTAATAGTCATAGGGCCGACGCCGCCGGGGACGGGAGTAATTAAACTGGCCTTCTTGCTGACGTTTTCAAAATCGACATCGCCGACAAGCCTGAAACCATTCTTCTTTGTCGAATCTTCGACCCGTGTTATGCCGACATCAATAACAACGGCGCCATCTTTTATCATATCGGCAGTTATGGTATTGGGTTTGCCGATTGCGGCGATAACAATATCAGCTTTTTTTGTATGAACGGCTAAATTTTTTGTTCTCGTATGGCAGATGGTAACGGTTGCGTTGCCGGTGGGGGATTTCTGCATAAGCATAATTGCAAGCGGTTTGCCGACGATGTTGCTTCTGCCGACAATGACGACGTCTGCGCCGTCAAGTTTCACGCCGCTGCGGATTAATAATTGAACAACGCCGTTAGGAGTGCAGGGCAGAAACGCTTTTTGGCCTGTGACCATTTTGCCGACAGTTACAGGATGAAAAGCATCGACGTCTTTGGCAGGGTCTACCGCTAATAAGACTTTTTGCTCGTCGATGTGTTTCGGAAGCGGCAACTGGACGAGAATGCCGTTGATTTTCGGGTCTTTATTCATTTTATTGATAAGGGCAAGCAAATCCTTTTCACTTGTCTCGGCGGGCAGACGGTTATCGCTTGAATAAATGCCGATTTCGGAGCAGGCTTTTTCTTTAGCAGTTACATAAGAGACGGAAGGAGGATCCTGGCCGACGAGAATGACGCCAAGGCCGGGTGTAATGCCCTTTGCTTTGAGTTTGGCAACTTCAGCTTTTAATTCGCTGCGAATATCTGTCGCGATTTTTTTGCCATCGATGATTTTAGCCGGCATTTGGTACTCCAATTTTTCACCCTGCGCTGTCGCTTGGGCTCTGAAATCTAAAACAATCCTTTAACTTTTCCTGTTTCGACGTCAACGTCGATATTTCTGAACGCAGGGTTCGAGGCTGTGCCGGGCATAAGTTTAATATCTCCGGCGACGGGGACGATAAAGCCTGCGCCTTTGTAAATCATAATATCTTTTACGGGCAGTGTCCAGCCTTTTGGGCGGCCTTTAATGTTCGGGTCGTGGGAAAGCGAAAGATGAGTCTTTACCATGCAGGTTCCGAGTTTTTGTGCCTGTGGGTCGTTTTCGAACGACTTTGCTTTTTCCAGGGCCTGCGGCGTGTATTCGACACCATCGGCGCCGTAAACTTCTTTTGCAATCAGCTCAATCCGCTGACGCAAAGGAGTTTTGAGTTCGTAGAGGAATTTGAAATTATTTTTTTCATTTGCCGCCGACATTACAGCTTCGGCAAGTTCAATTGCACCATCGCCGCCTTTGAGCCAATGCTGCGAGACGGCGCAGAGGGCACCGTTTTGCTCGGCAATCTTTTTGACAAGCTGAATTTCGGATTTCGTATCGGTATAGAAACTGTTAATGCAAACGACGGGGCGAACGCCGCTTTTTTTGACGATTTCGATATGTGCGATTAGATTTTCGCAGCCTTTTTCGACGAGCGCGAGATTTTCCTTTGTGTATTCTTCGCTTAGTTCGACGCCGGGCTTGACGGCAGGGCCGCCGCCGTGCATTTTTAAGGCGCGAATTGTCGCGACGATAACAACAGCGCTGGGAGTAAGGCCTGACATACGGCATTTTAAGTTCCAGAATTTTTCAAAGCCGATATCTGCGCCGAACCCGCTTTCGGTAATATGATAATCGGCAAGTCTTGTGCCGAGCTCATCGGCGATGATTGAACTTTGGCCGATGGCGATATTCGCGAATGGGCCGGCGTGGACAAAGACAGGCTGGCCTTCGATAGTTTGCAGGAGATTTGGATTTATGGTTTTTGCCATAATTGCGGTCATAGCGCCGTCAACTTCGAGGTCAGCGGTTGTAACTTCGCGGCCTTTTTTGTCGCAGGCAACGACGATTTTAGCCATTCTTTGACGCATATCCGCGAGGTCCTTTGAAACGGCGAGAATCGCCATAACTTCGCTTGAAACGGAAATGGCGAAACCTGAGGGCATTTCGAAGCCGTCCATTTTTCCGCCTCTGCCGATGATTATGTCGCGAAGGGACTGAGCACAAAAATCCATAACCCATTTCATCTGGACTCTGGCGGGGTCGATGTCGAGACGCTTTAAGCCGCTTTTTGCCAGGCGTGCATCGTCGTAATTGTTTTCATGCTGCATTCTGCTGGTCAGGGCGACCATTGCGAGGTTGTTTGCGTTTGTTATTGAGTCGATGTCGCCAGTCAGGCCGAGCGAAAGCGGAGCGAGCGGAATACATTGAGCCAGACCACCGCCTGCGGCAGAACCTTTTATGTTGAAAGTTGGGCCACCGCTGGGCTGACGGATTGCGCCGGTTACTTTTTTACCGAGCTTGCCGAGACCTTCGATAAGGCCGATGGTAGTCGTTGTCTTTCCTTCGCCAAGCGGGGTCGGAGTTATCGCGGTAACGTCAATATATTTTGCCTTAGGAGTATCCTTGAGACGGTTGAGGACTTTTTTGTAATCGATTTTGGCAAGGAGCCTGCCCATCGGAATGACTTCGCCATCCAGCAGGCCCATATCTTTGGCAAGGCGGGCAATAGGTATGGCGTTTTGTTCAGCAGCTTCGGCGATTTGCCAGTCTTTAAGTTTTGTAGGGTCAAGTTTCACCCCGCACCTTCTTTCTATTCGGTTTTTAAAAATTAATTGTAATTCTATTTTTTAACAAACTATACGCTATTCTTCCGGCACCTAATTGAATATTTAGAAGGTGCGGGGTTCATTTATTATCCTTAATCAGTAATCGCGTAGATAAAAAGTTATCAGCTTGTCAGGTCACGCCTCAGGCGGACAAGTTTTGCAGAATCAAATCGACATTAACGTTATCTTTGAGCAATTCGTAAGTACGCGCGATTTTGCCGCGGTCGCCGGAACGGATTTTAAAATGCAAATCCTTCATTTTTGCCGTTACAGAAAAGGTATCCTCGTCAGTAAGAAGCACTGGAATGGTGCTTTTTAAGAGAAGCGAGAGAATAGTCGAATCGGGTTTTAGACCGCCGGTGAGAATCAGGCCGCAGGAGTATAATTTATCGTGATAGTCGGTGGATTCGGACAGGGCGAGGGTGAGCAGAATATTGTCGATACGGTCGCCGGGGGTGATTATCAGCGTGTTTCTATCGATGTAGTGCAGGACGTTCTGCGGCTCCATCGCGGCGACAACGGTATGCTCAATTGTGTTCGAGAGAGAATCATTTCCGCTCAAGACCTTGTAGCCGAACTCTTCGGCAACCTGACCGACGGAAAAAAATGAAAGTTCAGATTCAAAAGGAATACAGCCGATTAACTTAGTTCCAATCAACTCCAGACCCTTAGGGGCAATCGAAGAAATTTTCTGGAATTTCTGGGCGTAGATTTTGTTCAAAATCACGCCAATAACGTTGACATTGTATTGCTTGAAAAGCGCCAGCGACATCGCGATTTCATCTATCGGTTTGCCGATGCCTCCGGAAGCGACTATTATTACGTCGGCGCCGAGCATCTGGGCGACACGGGCATTCGACAGGCCGAAACAACTGCCGACGCCTGCGTGGCCGGTACCTTCGATAATTACCATCGAATGTTTTTCTTTGAGCCTATTGAAACTGCCATTAATCTGCTTCTCGAGCGGTGAAACATCAGGGTTCGCGATGAACTTGGCAGTGAAACCTTCGGCTACGGCGATGGGACTCATATCCTGCGGACGGTCCTTGAAAGCGAAGGCCTGGTGAGCAAGCACGGCATCTTCATCGATACTGTGATTATCGTATAGCACGTATCGCTGGCCGACAGGCTTGCAGTAGCCGGGGTCGTGGCCTTTGTCACGCAAATATTGAATCAGGCCGCAGATTACAGCGGTTTTGCCGCTGTCCTGTCCTGTAGCGCTAATGTAAAGTGGTTTCATCCCGTTAGACCTCACTGCAATCTATTAATTTGTATAATCCACATAAAATTATGCACTGCTTTCTCACTATTTTAAAACATATATGAACAAAGAGGTCTAACTGGGATTCATAAAGGTATTTATAGCGAACAAATGTGAATTTGACAAGCACAAGCTTAAATTTAGCGTATATAATGATAACTTCTTGTATTTGAAGTAATTATGGCAATTTGAGCAAAATAGTGCTAAAATTCATTTCATAATGTATAATTGGCCGAAATTTATATATGACTAAACGGATAGCAATACTCGGTTCGACAGGTTCGATAGGCACAAATGCCTTGAAGGTTATAGATGCGCTTGGCGCGGAATATAAAGTAGTTGCGCTTACCGCTCACAATAATGCCGAACTGCTTGCCGAACAGGTCAGGAAATTCAAGCCGAAAATCGCAGTGATAACCAATCCTGAGAAACTTAATACTTTAAAAAAACTGATGGGCGGAGTTAAAACTGAAATATACGCCGGCGATAAAGGACTTTCAATCGCGGCATCAAATGAAGATGTTGATATCGTAATTGCGGCGGTTGTTGGAGCGGCGGGACTGGAAGCAATATTGTCGGCGGCAAAGGCAGGGAAAATACTGGCCATAGCGAATAAAGAGCCGCTGGTTATCGCAGGGGCACTACTGACGAAAATCGCAAAACAAAGCGGCGCGAAAATACTGCCGGTTGACAGCGAACATTCGGCTGTTTTTCAGGCGATGCAGTCAGGAAACGCCAATGAAGTAAGCAGGATAATCCTGACAGCAAGCGGCGGGCCGTTCAGAGGCGCTACGGCAGAGCAAATTCAAAACGCAACAATCGAACAGGCACTTGCGCATCCGACGTGGAATATGGGCAAAAAAATTACCATCGATTCGGCGACGATGATGAATAAGGCACTTGAAATAATCGAAGCGAAATGGCTGTTCGATGTGCCGGTGGAAAAAATCGAGGTGCTTGTTCATCCGGAGTCGATAGTGCATTCGATGGTTGAGTTTGTGGATGGGTCGGTAATAGCGCAGATGTCTGAGCCGGATATGTGTCTGCCGATACAGTATGCCCTTACGTTTCCAAAAAGGGTAAAAGGAATAACAAACCGGCTGCGGCTGGAAGAGATAGGCAGTCTGACGTTCGAAAAGCCGGATATGGAAGTGTTTAAAGCCCTGAAAATCGGTTACGAAGTCGCTAAAGCCGGCGGAACGGCGGCGGCAGTATTCAACGCGGCAAATGAGGCGGCGGTTAAAGAATTTCTGGAAGGAAAAATAAAATTTGTTAATATAGTCGAAATTATCGAATATTGTCTGGCTAAACATAAGGTAAAAACCGAAGCGACGCTGGAAGAATTGATTTTGGCGGATAATTGGGCAAGAAATGAGGCAAAAGAATGGCTGATGAGCAAAACAGTATAAAAACCAAAAATTACATCAACGCCCTGATATTAGTGCTGATAGTCGGCTGGGTAGTGTATTATATTTTCAACCACTTCAGCAAAAGCAGCAGCGTAATAATGTCATTTGTGGGACTGGGCGTAGTGATTTTTATACACGAAATGGGCCATTTTGCCGCGGGGAAACTGTGCGGGATAAAAGTCGAAGCGTTCGCGGTAGGATTCGGGTCAATTGTGCTGGGAGTGAAAAGAATCGAAAATTATCTGCGATTCAGGATTCTGCCGACAGTTCTCCAGAAAGATAACGACCCGGACGGAGAGGGTCTTTTGTGTATTAAAATACCGATGCGATGTAAAGCAGGCGAGACGGAATATCAACTGAGAATATTTCCAGTAGGAGGATTTGTAAAACTAATGGGGCAGGAAGACCTCGGCTCTGATAAGCCAAGCGAAGACCCCCGTTCATTTGTCAATGCGGCGATATGGAAACGAATTGTTACAGTCTCGGCCGGCGTAACAATGAATATTATCCTGGCGGCGATACTTTTTGTTATCATTTTTACGGTGGGAATAAATCAGATACCCGCGGTAGTAGGAGAATGTATGCCGGGCTATCCGGCAGCAAATGCAGGGCTGAAAGCCGGCGACGAGATATTGGCAATCAACGGCAGCGGTAATGTTGATTTCACCAGCATTTCGATTGCCGGAGCACTTTCAGGAAAAGACACCCCCATAGCTTTCAAGGTAAAAAAAACCGACGGAAAAATTGAAGATATTAATATTGTTGCGGTACAAATATCCGGAACAGGGTTAAAAGGCATCGGCATACATCCGGCGACATCGCTTGAAATCGCAAAGGTCGAAAACACAAAACAGCTATATGAGCAGTATGGTTTGAAACCCGGCGATGTACTAACTGCGGTTGACGGGGAAAAAGTCGAGCAGTTCTGGCAATTCGGCGAAAAAATCAGGAATAGTTTCAAGCCTGAAGTTACACTTACATTTAAAAGAGCCGGCCAGGCGGAACCAGTAGAGAAGAACTTCGGGCTCGATTTTGCGCCGGTGCTGGAATATAAGGGCGGGGAAGAATTTGTGCTCGCTCAAGTATACGGATTAATACCGCGGCTTAAAATAATATCTGTCGATTCGGCTGAGGCAAACGAGGTTCTGCAAAAGGGAGATATTTTAGTTCAGACAGCGGACACGGCCAATCCCACGTATAAACAGCTTAGAGATATAACAACGGCCAGCGCGGGCAAAGAGATGAGTATAGCAGTTTTGCGGGGCGATAAAGTAGTTGAAGTGAAAGTAACGCCCAAAACAGGAGCCGACGGAAGAGTGGTAATCGGTATCGGCGTCGGGCTGGACGTAGAAAGCACCTTTGCGGCGGCAACGACAGACGCAAATATGTATCCGTGGCCGGCCGGTATGCCTAAGGGGGCGGAAATCGTATCCATCGGCGGAGAAAAGGTAAAAAATTATTTCGAAATAGCCGCAAAGCTTGAAGCAAATAAAGGCAAAAATGTAAAAATAGAATACAGCAGCGTATTAGGCGATAAGAAATTCGAATTCGCAATGCCTGCCGAGGCAGGTCTTAAGGTCAGGGAGCAGATATCGCAGGAGCTTCCATTTAATATTTTAAGACGGCTTTATAAGGCATCGGGCCCCGTTGCCGCCCTGGAAGCGGGAGGCAGAAAGACGCTGGAATTTGCCGCACAGACATATATGACTCTCAAGGGGCTGATTACACGCGACATAAGCCCCAAGAGCCTGATGGGGCCGGTAGGAATGATAGCAGCGAGCACAAAGATAATCTCCGAAAGAGAATTTATTCAGTATCTTCATTTTCTGGGGATGATAAGCGTGTGCCTTGCGGTATTCAATTTTCTGCCGTTGCCGATATTCGACGGCGGACTTGTCGTGCTGCTGATAATAGAAAAAATCAAAGGCTCTCCGGTGCATGCAAAAGTTCAGGAGGGACTGGTGTATGTCGGTCTTGTACTTATCATAGGATTATTTTTAATGATAACATACAATGATATTATCAGATGGATTTTAAACAGATAAAAGGAGTTTAAAATGAAGCTTGTTGTAACAATACCGGCATATAACGAACAGGCAACTGTAGGAGAGGTGATATCGAATATACCGAAGACAATTTCCGGGATTGATAAAATAGAGGTTGTAGTCATTGACGACGGAAGCAGCGACGAGACAGCGAAAGTTGCGACACAAGCGGGCGCTTTTGTGCATAGCTTCGGGCGCAACAAAGGTCTTGGCGCGGCATTTGCACAGGGGATTCGTGCGGCACTGGCTCACGGAGCGGATATAATTGTTAATATCGACGCGGACGGACAGTTTGACCCAAAGGATATTGCCAAACTGGTAGAACCGATATTAAATGATAATGCGGATATGACAACCGCAAGCAGATTCGCGGATGTTTCGCTGATACCGGAAATGCCGTGGATAAAAAAATGGGGCAACAGGCGAGTGGCGAATATTGTCAACAGTCTTTGCGGGGTTGATATGAAAGACGTATCGTGCGGGTTTCGTGCGTATAAGCGCGACGCGGCGCTGCGAGTAACATTGCTGGGCGGTCATACATATACTCACGAGGTAATACTCGATATGGCGTTCAGAGGGCTTCGCATAGTCGAGGTTCCTGTTAAGGTGCTGGGCGTTCGGAAAGTCGGCAAGAGCAAAGTAGCATCCAATGTGATTACTTACGGCTGGAGAAGTTTAGTAATAATGCTCCGGGCGTTCAGAGATTACAAGCCGATGTGGGTATTCGGCGGCATAAGTGCGATTTTCGCGATAATGGCACTTATTTGCGCGTTTTTTGTTTTGATACATTATATGGTGGCGAAAGCGTTTTCGCCCTATGTATTTGTGGCGTTTATGGCAGCGGCGTTCGGATTTGTTGCGCTGGTTTGCTATATAACGGCACTATTGGCGGGAATGATAAACAGACTGAGAATTTTGCAGGATGAGCAGTTGTTCCTGCTTCGCAAAAGAGAGTACGAAAAAAACAGTGATTGAGAGAACTTTCCTGGCTATGGAATTCAATAAGGATTTTAAATGAGAATTATCTTCGACTTGGGACATCCAGCGCATTTTCATCTTTTTAAAAATGTGATAACCGAATTGCAAAAGACCGGCAATGATATACATATTGTTGCACGCCAGAAAGATTGTCTCATAGCTCTTCTTGACAGGGCACGTTTTGAGTACAAAATTATACCTCGGGAAAAGAACGGCCTTTTTGCTCTCGGGATGCAGAATTTGAAAACCTTTTCGGCTATTTATAAAATCGCAAAACAAAAACCGACGGATTTTATTGTCGGTACATCTTTAGTGGCGCCTTATGTTGCACGGCTGGTCGGTGCAAAATCAATAATATTCAGCGAAGACGATGCAAAGGAAATCCCTTTGTTTGCCAAACTGGTTTTCCCATTAGCCGACTACATTGTTACGCCGGACAGTTTGGTAAACGACAATTACGGCAAAAAACATATTAAATATCCCGGTCTGCACGAACTGGCGTATCTGCATCCGAAAAGATTTCAGCCGAATCCTGATATTCTTAAGGAACTTGGTGTCGGCAAAAATGAAAAGTATTTTCTTGTCCGGCTTGTTTCGCTTACCGCTCATCATGATATCGGGCAAAAGGGACTTTCATCCGACCATGCTCATTTGCTTGTAAAAAAACTTTCAAAGCACGGCAGAGTCTTTATAAGCGCTGAAAAGGTTCTGGAAAAGGAATTTGAGCCGTATCTTTTAAAGGTTGATGTTGATAAAATTTTTGATGTAATAGCCTTTGCGCAAATGGTAATCGGAGACAGCCAGACAATGACTCTCGAAGCTGCGATTCTCGGTACGCCCTCGATAAGGTGCAATACATTTGTCGGCAGGCTGATGGTTATTGAGAATATGCAGAATAAGTACGGCCTGACCCAGGGATTTTTGCCGAAGGATTTCGACAAACTCCTTAAGCACCTTGACAGCTGGCTTGCTATCGAAAATATTAAAGAACAGTGGCGGCACAAGCGTGATGAATTTATAAATCAGTCTGTTGACCTGACGCAATGGATGCTTGACTTATTTAATCGGCTCTATTCGGAAAAACAGCAGAAAGGATAGAACAGTGCGCCAAAATATAAATATAATAACGATAACAGGCGCCAGGCCTCAGTTTATAAAAGCTGCTTCTGTCAGCCGTGCGGTAAAAAAGTTTAATGATGCGTCCGGGAAAGTATCTCTTGCCGAGAAAATTCTGCATACCGGCCAGCACTATGACGATAATATGTCGCGTATTTTCTTTGAACAATTGGAAATCCCCGAACCTGTGTGGAATTTGAACGTCGGCAGTGCAACTCACGGCAGACAAACCGGCGAAATGCTTGAAAAAATAGAGACGATTCTGCTGAAAGAGAAACCAGATTACTGCATTGTCTATGGCGATACAAATTCGACTCTTGCCGGTGCTCTTGCCGCGACAAAACTGCATATCCCCGTTGCCCATGTCGAAGCCGGACTGCGGTCTTTTAATAAAAAAATGCCCGAAGAAATAAACCGGCTGCTGACAGACCATATAAGCCGATTGCTTTTCTGTCCCACGGATGTTGCCGTAAATAATCTGAAAACGGAAGGCATTAAAACCGGCGTACACAACACCGGCGATGTGATGTATGACAGCATCATTTATTATTCCCAAAAAACCCGCAATATCGCCGCCGAACTTTTCCGAAAGTATAGTATTCAAAGCAAATCTTTTTATCTGGCTACCGTGCACCGCGCCGAAAACACAGACGATAAAAACCGCCTGTCTCAGATTGTGCAGGCATTTAACGAAATCGCTCAGCCGGCCTGTCCGCTTATTCTGCCTCTGCATCCCAGAACGGTAAAATACATTCACAACTACAAACTGCGATTGTCAGAGAATGTCAAAATCCTTGAGCCCTTGTCTTATCTTGAAATGCTCGCGCTGGAGGAAAACGCAAAGGCAATTCTTACGGATTCCGGCGGGATTCAGAAAGAAGCCTTCTGTCTCGGCGTTCCCTGTATCACTTTGCGAGATGAAACAGAATGGCTCGAAACGGTTCAAACCGGATGTAATACTCTTACAGGTTCGGATACTCAGAAAATCATCCAGGCTGTCAAAAGCCTCAAGAGAATCAATCCATCGGATATACAAAAATTCTACGGCGACGGCAAAGCATCTGAAAAAATTGTAGAAATTATCGTTAATTCTGTTATAAATAAAAATCAGGGATAGGATTATAATGACTGCGAAAATTCAAAATAATAAAGAACCAACAGGCGGCATAAACTACTACTGGTACTGTGTAATAGGGATAATTATCCTTATGTCCTGCATCGGCGCAAGAGAAATAGACCGGCCATTCTACGGTCTGCATAGCTGGGGCGAAGCTACCGGCACATGGGCCGCTCGAACGCATGTCAAATATGGTCTGGCTTATACAAAAGGCATGACTACCTGGGCTGTCGGCTACCCGCCAAAAGAAAATCCGAAAAGATATTTAGACCATCCGCAACTTGGCAGCCTCCTTGCGTGGTTATTTGGTTCTATACTCGGCGTTCACGAATGGACATTCCGTTTTGTTACCCTTATAGTCTCTATTGGTGCTCTGGCAGTGTTTATGCTGATGCTCAAAGGACTGATGGAACCGCTGCCTGCTCTGCTTGCCGGCCTTTTATGCGCCATATTTCCACTAACCGGCTATTTTTCGTTTGGCGGCTGGACAGTATTATTCGGCTTGGCGGCGATATATTATTATCTTGTTATCATTAAAGCACTTACGAACGGCCCCGAACCGACGAAATTTCACAAAATCGGGCTGGCTCTCAGTCTTTTTCTTGGCCTGCAGATAGCCTGGACAGGCTTTTTCTATGCCCTTGCAATAGGCGTTCATTACGTTTTTCGCTGTCTGAAGAGAAAGCAGTTTCCGTCCATCCCATTGCTTGCGATTATGGCTTTCTCGCCGGGTATTAGTATGCTGATTACCTTTACTATTATGTTCCAAGGTTATGGCGGAATTTCGAAGATAATTGAGCTTTATAAATGGCGTGCAGCAAAAGGCGAGATGCAGCAAATGGTAGGTTTTGACTGGTCTTTATGGTTTGCGAAGCTTTGGGAGTTTTCAAATACTAATTACACACTGCCAATATTAATAATAGCAATACTCTATATTACAATCGGTCAGCTATTTGTTTTTACGGATAAACCTGACCATAGTACCGGCAGAAGAGCCAGACAGTTCCCGCAGTTCTGGATTTTCTTTATGGTGCCGTTTTCTGCGCTGTTTATTCTCCGCGGCTGTTTATGGCGGCATCAAACATGGCTGCTGCCGATGACGCCTTTAGTAGCGATTGCCGCATCTTTAGGTGTTTTTATGGTTTGGGACTTGATTAAAAAAAACAATTTCAAAATCGCCATGGTCACTGTTTTAGCGATTTTGAGTATTTGTGTATTTGATTGCATCGCAGGTACAAATTATTATTATGCAATTCGCTGGCAGCCGGAAGCGAAAATAAATATGTTCAAAATGCTTAATTCGCGAATTCCGCCGGATAAGTATCTGCTCAGTTTCGACGCGTTTATTGTTGACCAGCACGAATCAAAAGGCGCTTTCTATCGGCCTGAAATAGCGTGGTATCTCGACCGCGAAATCGTACAGGCGGAAAAGCTGGAAGAAATTACAGCCGCGGCTAAAACAGGCAAATATCCATTTTATCTTTTGCCTCTATCTGTCGGCGACCCGCAGGCGGACGCGTATCTGTCAAATCTGAGCAAGCAGCTTGGGCAGCTTTATAAATATGAATATATACCAGGCGTGGCCGGAGAAGCCGATAGCGAAGGCAGATTCCTTAAAGCAGGTATGCCTAATTATATTCTTTACGACCTGGAAAAACCTCTGAAGTAAAAAACTGAAGATTATTGTATGTGCGGAATAAACGGATTCAGCTGGGCCGACCAGAAACTAATCAATGCTATGAATCAGGCGACCTGCAACAGAGGGCCTGATGACGAGGGTGTGTTTACAGACGAAAATGTTTCGCTGGGACACAGAAGACTGTCGATTATAGACCTTTCGCCTGCTGGCCATCAGCCGATGTGCAACGAGGATGAAACTTTTTGGATTGTATATAACGGCGAAGTATATAATTTTCAGGAGATTAGATGGCAACTCGAAAAACTCGGGCATAAATTCAAAAGCAGAACCGATACCGAGGTTATTGTTCACGCTTATGAGCAGTGGGGTGTTAAAAGTTTCGATATGTTCAACGGTATGTGGGCGTTTTGTATATATGACAAGAAAAAACAAGAAATGCTGCTTTGCCGAGACCGTTTCGGAATTAAGCCTCTATATTATTGCCGGCAGGACGACAAAATTATTTTTTCCTCGATGATTTCTGGAATACTGGCTCATAATATTCAGACTTCGCCAAATGTAAAAGCGATAATGAATTTTCTTGCGTATAACCTGGAGCATTGCGACAAGGAAACGTTTTTTAATAATATATATTCGCTTGAGCCGGGTAATTATTTAAAATACGATTTGAAAACTAAAAGAGCGAATATTGAAAAATGGTATGCTCCGGAATTGAGAAACAACGTTTCTGTCGAGGATGTTTGCCGCTCTTTCGTCGAAAGCGTGAAATCTCAAACCATCGCGGATGTTCCAATCGGCAGCTGCCTTTCGGGCGGGATTGATTCCTCGGCGATAGTATGCACGCTCGACAAGTTTCTGCCTTATAAATTTTTTACATTTTCATTCACAATTCCAGGCAGTCCCATTGACGAAAGCAGATATATTAAAGAAGTCGGCAGACTTACAAAAACAGAGCAGTATTTTACTGAGATGAATGAAGATGATTTTTTAAGTGAATTTCCTGATTTTGTAAAGGCACTTGAAGAGCCTGTGCTGGGCTTAAGTCCTTATGCACAGTATCGTGTAATGAAACTGGCGCACCGGCAGGGG
>Ga0187886_1001785_pt1 | contig 18509 bp, 19 predicted proteins | sample June2016WEW_20_1_FD_133001 | JGI IMG/M metagenome (GOLD analysis project Ga0187886, IMG submission 133001) | Peatland microbial communities from SPRUCE experiment site at the Marcell Experimental Forest, Minnesota, USA - June2016WEW_20_150 | ecosystem: Environmental > Terrestrial > Soil >... | reverse complement strand
TTAGTCTCTCCTTCGTTGTCTCTATCTTGAAAGGGAAGATGGTTTGCTGTATCATGACTATCAACCTCCTTTTGGCCAAAAGAGGTTTTTTTTATTTTTTCCATTCCTATATCTTTTTTAGGGATACATCAAATGAGGTAATATGGGAAACAAAAAAGGCATTTAAGGAATAAAGGATGGGTTCGTTGCCAACATCTCTTCGAATTCAATAAGCGGATTTGTGAATAACCACGTCGTCTTCGAGGGTGATCTTTCTTGGGTTATTGGCTAAGAGTCTCGCGACTTTCGTGGCTACTCTAGGGGTGAAAAGTATTTGACCTGAAATTCTTGACAAAATAATAAACTCTATCCTTAACCCAATCCTACCCCGAGGCGTCGAGTCGAGTCTCTCCGGTCCCTTTCCTCCTTAACATTCTATCTTTGCGGGAAACGGTCTGGTTTTTTTATTAAAATATGGAGTGTGGTATTTATCCAGAATCGACGATCTCCTATAAAAAAATCGGAATGATTTGAATGGTTTCAAAACCAGAAAAAGAGGGTCCTGGAATCACCTCATTACGTTTTTATGCTCAGCTATCCAGGATTTCTACGCTGTTTGGAAAGGGACAGGCTGGGTCGTTGGTGACTTCTTCCTGTAATCGTGATTCCTGAATCTCTTCGCTCGATCTAACATTTCAAACCGGAATCAATGGGGAGAAGGGGTAGTTCTTTACTTCAGACAAACATGGGACTAAGGAGGTACAAAACAGTGAGTAATTCCATAGGTATTTTCGTGTTGCCAGCTTTACGCGTGGGTCAGCCAAATGAAGTGGATGGCTACATGATTGTTGCGCGCGATCTTTTGCAGGGGGTTGAGGCACTCTCCACTTTGCCGCCGAATGTTCCTTCAAGGGGCTGCGCATTAATTGCCGCGCATGCTTTGGAGTGTGCACTTAAAGCTTTCTTGTGGCATAAGGGAAAGAAGAAGGAGATTCGGGAACGCGATGTTCAACATGATCTGGTAGTTCTTTGGAATATGGCATATAAGGAAAAAGGTCTGAGTATTCCACAAGTGCCGCCGGATTGGGTTACGACACTTAGTTCAGGACATGGGCCGAATTTCTATTTTCGGTATCAGAAGGGGGAAGGAAAAACGGTAGTTCACGGCGGGCAAACGCCTGCGTTGATTCCCATGGCGGTTGCATTAAAGAATTTGATCGAAATGGTGGGGCTTGCCGTTAAGGGCTAAGCTATAAGCAGGAAAACGGGGTCAGTGACATTAAATGTCTAACCCTGCATTCGAGAGCGGGACGGTCCGCTGTTGGGCCATCCCGCAATTTGAACGTTGCTCACTTTCAATCCGTAATCCTCGATTCTTGAATATGGCCTCCAGTAATGAGTCGTAGGTGCAAGCCTTAACATGGCTTTTTTGACCGGCGGGATTTGGAAAAAAGAGGACTTCTCCCTGAAAATTTGCGTTCCCTAATTTTGGAAAAGGGTGTATATTACAATCGAAAATTGATTATGGGGATACACTCCAGACCCATCTGAATAATTCATTTTTAAATTATCTTGATTCCGTATAATTTTCTTAAACACCATGTTTTCTGGAGAAAAACCACATAATTCAGTTGTTTTAAAGCAAAAGGGGACCTTTACGAACTTAAATTTAATAAAACATAGAATAAGCATGAAAAATAATGTTAGATTGCTTTAAAGAGAGGCAATTGCAATGGCACAAATGATTGTCATTCCCGAGGGTAAAATCTGTGACTACATTGACGGCAAATTCCGCAACGATACGCCGGAGGAGTACGTCCGTCAGAACATTGAAAAGCGGCTGGTCAATGAGCATAAGTATAAAAAAGAGCGAATCGCCATAGAGTACATAATCGCTGTCGGATCACGAAAACCACGCGCGGACATAGTAATTTTCTCCGCCCAAAGCCCCGAGCGTTCGCAGGAAAACATTCAGATCATCATTGAATGTAAAAAGGAAAGTGTTGAGCCTACAGCTAAAAAAGACGGTGTTGGCCAGCTCCAATCATATATGGCGGCATGCCCTAACTGCGAATGGGGAATGTGGACAAACGGAAAGCATAAAGAGGTATTCCGGAAGATAGTCAGCGAAAAGAAGAAAATCCAATTCATAGATTTTAACGATATACCTTCCGCGGATGGGAAACTGGAGGATATTGACAGGCCGAAACGTTCCACGCTCAAGAGCGCAGTTGAAGACAACCTCCTTTTTGTTTTCAAAAGCTGCCACAATCACATCTACGTAACCGACGGCATGCAGAAACAGCCGGCATTTTTTGAACTACTCAAGGTCATCTTCTGCAAGATCGAGGATGAGAAGAACGTCCCCAACCCTCTGGAGTTTTACTGCAAATCCGGCGAACGTTCCACCCCCGACGGCCAGCTTACCGTCCAGAAACGAATAGGTAAAATCTTCGACCAGGTGAAAAGAAAGCATATGCGCATTTTCGACCGGAATGATGAGATAAAGCTCAAGCCGCGTAGCCTCGCATATGTCGTCAGTGAGCTTCAAAAATACTCACTGCTCAACACGCACATCGACATAAAAGGCAAGGCCTACGAAGAGCTTGTCGGGGCGAACTTGAGGGGCGACCGTGGAGAATTTTTCACGCCGCGCAATGTAATGCACATGACCGTTGAAATGCTCTGGCCCTGCGAGACTGATCGGGTACTTGACCCGGCCTGTGGCACAGGGGGATTCCTTGTCATCGCAATGAATAAAATCATTGCAGACCTTGAACAAAAAATGGGCAAGGAGATCGGCAAGCCGAAAGCGGAGTGGAATGATAACGAGAAAAGGGCGTTTGATCAGCGCATAAGAGATATTGCCACAACCAATTTCTTCGGCTTTGACCTCAATCCCGACCTGGTCAAGGCAACCAAAATGAATATGGTGATGAACAATGACGGAAGCGGGAATATCTATCAGACGGACTCACTCTTGCCGCCGCACGAATGGGAAGCAGCATTCCGGAAAGAACTGGCCGATGCGCTCGATGTGGAGCAATCGGCGCTTTCTCGCTATAGCACCATTGGCTTCTTTGATGTCATCGTAACTAATCCACCCTTTGGAAGCAAAATACCTATAAAAGACCCTCATATTCTGGAGCAATACGAGCTCGCGCATATCTGGGAACGCGACAAGACTAACCGTAAAAACTGGGAAAAGACCGTCCGGTTGCAAAGCTCGGTTCCTCCTGAACAACTCTTCGTAGAACGCTGTGTGCAACTACTCAAACCGGGAGGGAGATTAGGTATTGTGCTCCCTGACTCTATCCTTGGTGCGCCTGGGCTCGGTTATATCCCCCAATGGCTGATACAAAACACGAGGATACTTGCCAGTATCGATCTCCACGGAGACACCTTCCAGCCCAGGAACGGAACACAAACATCGGTCCTCTTTCTCCAGAAAAAGACACCTGAGCAAATACACGAGGAAGAGCGAAGCGGTAAGATGATGGACTATGGCATATTCATGGCTATGGTGGACCGGATAGGCCATGACAAAAGGGGCAATACGATCTTTAAGCGCGACAAGCATGGGAATGAAATCCTTGTGCCGACGGTCGATATTGTCACCTACGATGAGGCGGCAGAAGGAACGCGTACTGCAAAAGTAGAGTCTAAAAAGAAAGAGATTGATGACCAGTCAACGCTCGTGGCCGACACATTCAACAAATGGCGCGAGAAAGAGGGTATCATATGGTAGGCGCTAAGGCCCTCGGGGATATTGAGCTTCCGCTTCAAATCGAGGAGTCGGAGATTCCCGAGGAGGAGCTTAGATGGTGCACGGTGCGATTGCAGGAAATATTAGATAAAGGCAATCGCCTGGAGGCAAGTGTATTTGACATAGAGGGGAGGCACGCGAGGGAACTTCTGGGGCAATGCAAATGGCCCAAAGTGCCAATAGCTGGAGAAAATGGAATTGCAGAAGCTTCATATCCTACAAGGTTCAAAAGGATTGTTGTCGAAAAATCAGTATTCCCGTTGATTTTACCCTCTCAAATTCTTGAGCTAAATCCACAGCCCAAAGGATATTTATCTTCGACCTGTGAAACTGATTTTGAGGTTTTGAAAGTTCATAAAGGCCAAATCCTTTTAACGCGCTCGGGGACTATTGGGAACTGTTCATTGGTAGGCAATACCCTCAATGGAAAAACGCTCAGCGACGACATTATCCGAATCACCTGCAAATCAGAAGCCGATACGGGATTTCTCTATGCCTTCCTGAAAACTAAAATCGGAAACGCGCTGATAAGAACAAATCAATACGGAGCGGTCGTGAAGCATATCGAGCCTGAGCATCTGGAGGATATACCGGTTCCTAATCCCCCGCACGCGTTGAAGAAGAAAATTCAAGGCCTCACTATCAAGTCATATGACCTTCGCGATGAATCGAACGCTCTCCTGGACAATGCAGAGGCCATGCTCTATGAGGCCCTCGATCTACCCCCGTTGGACATGCTCAAGCCGCGCTACTTTGACAATGGCGCGAGGTTGCGAAACTTCAGCGTAAAGCTCTCCAAGATCGATGGCCGTATTGACGGCTCGTATCATGTCCCCATAGTGGATGCCATATTAAAGCAGCTTAGAAAGGAAGCGGCAGAGGTAACTATCGTGGGAGACCCTCGGATCAGCAAGCGCGTTATCCTCCCCGGTCGGTTTGCGCGGGTGTATGTAGAGGAAGGGCAAGGAACCGTCTTCTTCGGGGGCAAGCAGCTTTTAGAACTCGACCCGTCCAATAAGAAATATCTGTCATTGGCCCACCACGGAGATAGAATTAAATCGGAGCTCGTATTAACTGAGAATATGATTCTTGTATCGCGCAGCGGCACCGTTGGAAAAGAGGCATTGACACCAAAGCATTGGGAAAAGTGGGTCGCCAATGAGCATATAATAAGAATAGAGCCAGCATCAAAGGAGATTGCCGGATATTTATACGTATTCTTAGCTACTGACTACGGTCATGAGCTGATTACCCGCTTCACTTACGGGGCGGTAGTTGACGAAATAGACGCATGGCATGTCTCCCAGATTGCCGTACCGATCCTCGAAGATGCCTCGACTCAAATGGAGATAAACCGCCTTGCACTCGAAGCAAACCGCAAGCGCACCGAAGCCTACTGTTTGGAGCAAGAAGCTATTAGAATTATTAATGAAGAAGTAATTCATGCAACACAATGAAAGGCAATCTAACGCTCCGGTTGCAGCGGATCGCATACCGCTCCCGTTGATGGCGGGCGTTACGCTCACTTTCAACTCGTAATCTTCGATTCTTAAATATGGTTCCCAGTAATGACTTGCAGGTGGAAGCGTTTAATTGGCATCGGGACTGGCAGCTTTTTAGAAAAAAGAGGAGCACTTCCTGTAACTTTCGCTTCCTTAATTTTTGAAAATTTTGTATATACAGTCACAAATTTATAATGGGAATATACTGCAAGTTCACCCTAACCGTAAAACGATGATGCGAGCTCTTCTCGATACGAACATCCTGATTCACCGAGAGGCGCCAGTTGTTGTCCTACAGAACATAGGTCTGGTCTTCAATTGGTTGGACCGCCTCGGGTATGAGAAGTGTGTCCATCCAGTGAGTATTCAGGAAATCGAACAGCACGAAGATGAACGTATCCGACGTTCGTTTGCCGCCAAGGTTGCATCCTATCGCCTCCTGAGAGCACCTGCACCTATAACCCCTGAGATCCAAGCCCTGAGTGATGAAGTTGACCTGAACGAGAATGACCGAAACGATAGCAAGATCCTTAATGAACTTTACGCCGAAAGAGTCGACCTCTTGATTACCGAGGACCGACAAATTGCTCGAAAAGCTGATCGCCTTGGAATTGGAGATAGGGTCTTTACCATAGATGCCTTTCTCGAGAAGGTCGTTGCCGAGAACCCTGACCTAATTGAATACAGGGTCCTGTCGGTTAAGAAGTCTCTTTTCGGCGAAGTAGATCTTGCCGATCCGTTCTTCGACAGCTTTCGTGAGGAGTATCCCGACTTCAATAGGTGGTTTAATCGTAAGAGTGAAGAACCTGCTTATGTGTGTTTTAATGAAAGAGGTAGCTTGGTCGCCTTTCTATATCTTAAGGGTGAAGGTGTTCGGGAGCCATATCCTGATATAGTTCCACCGTTCTCACCGAAACGACGTCTCAAAATTGGATCCTTCAAGGTCGAACTCAATGGCTTCAAGCTGGGAGAGAGGTTTCTGAAAATAATCTTCGATAATGCGGTTAAGCAAGGTGTCGAAGAAATTTATGTGACAATCTTTTCACGCTCGGCCGAACAGGAGCGACTAATCAAGCTACTTGAAGACTTTGGTTTTATTTACCACGGCGAGAAGCGGAATCCATATGGCAATGAACGTGTCTATGTTCGGAAGATGACACCACAGTTTAATGCCGCAGAGCCTCGACTCACCTTTCCCTTCGTTTGTCGTTCAGCGCGTACCTTCCTTGTTCCAATCTACCCTCAGTACCATACTGAACTTTTTCCTGATTCCATCCTAAGGACCGAATCCCCTGCAGATTTTGTTGAGCACCATCCTCATCGGAACTCCATTCGCAAAGTGTACGTTTCACGTTCTTACTTCCGCGAACTTGTTTCGGGTGATACCATCGTTTTTTACCGTACAGGGGGCTATTACGAGTCGGTCGTGACGACGCTCGGTGTGATTGAGAATGTGCACCTCGAGATCAGAACCGAAGATCATTTCATCAGACGGTGCCGTAAGAGAAGCGTGTTTTCGGATGAAGAGCTTCGGGCCCAATGGCGACATCTCCCGGACTCCCGGCCCTTTATTGTTGAGTTCTTATATGCATATTCGTTCCCGAGGCGCCCGAATATGGCTGCACTTATTGAACACGGTGTAATTCATGACGTCAATTCCGCCCCGAGGGGCTTTGAGAGGATCACGAATGACCAATTTGAAACCATTCTCAGGCTCTCGGAGTCAGAGCCGCGTCTTATTGTCGATTAAGCCTCAATTTGCTTCTGCCATTTTCCACGGTGCGAAAAGGTATGAGTTCCGGCGTACTATCTTTTCACGACGAGTTGACGTTGTGCTCCTTTATGTTAGTGCGCCAGTACGGCGTGTCGTGGCAGAGTTCGACGTGCTCTCTGTAATCAGTGCCCCCTTGCCAACGCTTTGGAAGAAGACTCGGCAATACGCGGGTATTGATAAAACTTATTTTCTTAACTACTTCGAGGGACTCGATATAGGGCACGCGATCAAGATTGGCGAGATCCGCAAATATAAGGAGCCTTTTTGCCCGGTCAAAGAACTCGGCTTAAGCCCACCACAATCATTCTCTTATCTGAGACCTTTAAATGAGGTGAGGCGGCCTAACCTTAGTCAGAGATACTTTCCAATTCTCGTAACATCTGATCTGGCACTTGTCGGTGCTTAGCGATTGAACTCGGCATAATCCTCTCGCTTACTCGGAAATTTTGAATATCCGATTGACACCCAGATTCACTCTTTGTAAGTGAACCCCTCAATTTAGATTTCTGCAAATATTTTCATCTCCCCCCTCCAATCAAGGTCCCCCCCAATTCTCATTGACAGCTCGTTCCAAATTTAATACACTCAAATCAGGCATTATAAAACAGGCTAAGAAGTTCGTGCCTGAGTATTAAAAAAAATACGGATAATGGAAAACGGGCATGGGAAAGAACAAAGTAAGCAGAACAAAGCTTGTACAGGTTTTATCCGAAACCTTGACTGAGTATCCCCCCACCAGCAAACAATCAATCATCGATGCATTTAGAAAAGTGGTAGTGGATGGGCTTTTAAAAGGGCAGCCACCTTATGAGCAATGGTACAAAATCTACACTCCTGGGCAGTCAGCGGGGCAAATGGCTGACCAGATAATACAGGAAATAAACGCCAGGCATAAACTCACTATACCCAGGGGTGTAAGTGGTAAGAAAGACGATTTTGAGGATTTCAAGTTGATTGCCGATTTTCTCATAAACCGCGAGAGTAAATTTTATCTGTCTCTCGAAGATAGAACTTTGATAAACGAAAAATGTTTTTTGATGCGAAAGGACATCGATGATGACTACTCTTACCTTTGCAGGATTAAAGATATTCCTTTTGAAAGGATTCAGACCGATGATGGACTAAGAGACTACCTTTTCAAGGAAAATCAATGGGTCGAGAGACGCATTAATCTTCTTTCTTACCTTCTCAATAAATACATGCCCAAGCTAATCAATGAGAATAAGAAATGGGTAATAGATTATTTTGGCGAGTCCAGTGCGCGATCGATGCCTCCTGACTGGCAAGCACACCCAGATGCATATTACAAGGCCCATCATAAAGGGAGTTTCAAAAAAGGCTACATCCAAACACTTGAATACCTAAAGCATCGAAACATAAAACGCATGGGATATACGAGCAAGAATAAGCATCATTTTAGAGACACCCACTGGATTCGGGGACGCATTGCGCTTCTTGGTCAAGTGCAGAGGCTTCTTCTTGACCCACCCCCAACAAAAATACGGGAACAGTTACATGAAAGAATACGTGAGGAATGGAGAGATAAAATCCGGGAGCTTTTCGAGAAAGGGGGAAAGTCACCTCTCTATCGTGAGATCATCGAATACCTGTATTTGGACCTGCAAGAGCATCCCTGGCCCCCGATCCCGATGAAGAATCGGACTTTGTATCCTCTGGAGTTCTTCTTAGAGCACACCTAATTTCGCCTCCCGCTTTACTATTATCCGTCATCGCACCCAATCAATCTGAAAAATAGTTTTGATTGCGTGCATTTTTTTCATCAAATAAAGTGTTTTGAAGAGGGCCGGTTTTTTGGCCTGGACCCAAAGTAGGAACGGAGGAGAATATGAAGGCGAGTATGAAAAAAGAAGAACCCGCCAAATCCCCACCAACCTTTACCATCAATGATCTTTCCGGACTCGGGCCTTTCTTTGAGCAGAACGAACTACCGATATCGCTTAGGCGAGATGCGAATGGTAGGGTCCTGGGGGAAGTGCCGGCGAGCGAGAAAGCCTACCGACTGATGGCCGAGTTCCAAAGTAATCCGACTGTGCATATTCTGGACTTTCTTTCATACCAGCGCAGGTTGAGAGGGAGGATGCTGGATTGCAGGGATGGCAACTTGAGGAGCGAGAAGGGACGAAAGACGCTGTACATACCAGGAGACGAACCGAATGGGGTTTAAATAAATTAATTGTGTTGCCCTGCCCCGACCCGGAAGCCGCTACCCCCAAGGCACGCCGGATCGAGGTGGGGCGAGGAGGTTATTCGTGGATTTTAGTTTACCACATTCCGCTCAAAAGTCAATTCCTTCCAAACTCAATCTATTTTTATCTACAGCCAAACTTTCGAGATCCAGGGAGGAGGTTTCATAATGCCGCCCACTGAACAGGAGTTAAAGAGAATTCGAGATGACTTCGAAACATTGATCGAAGCCTCTATAATCCAACGCAATCCTAAAAGGATGGGAAATCCAGATTACGAGGATCAGGAGACACTGAAAAAGGCTGCCTGGATTAGGAGTAGACCGAAGCGCTTTGAGAGGGTTCAGGAGTACGCTAAAGCGGAACAAAATAGAAGAGCAGAAAAAAGAAAGCAGAAAATCCAGGATCGAAAAGGAAAGCAGCTTGCCGAGATAAAGAGAAAGAGAGAAGAAACCAAGGGCGAGTCAATTCTTGAGATAGAGAGTCCCGCTTTGAGTGGTGATCACCCGGAAGGAGTTATCCCTCAACCAGACGAGGCTGTCTATATTGAGCAGGGCGAAGGATTTGAAGAGGCCGATGAGACACCCGGGGCCCTACCCTTGGAGGCGGCAAAGGAAATTGAGATAGCCGAGACCGCTCATTCCGACTTCCCGGTTGAAGATGATGGCTTCGAGGAGGTGAGCGAGAATCCGAGAGGCTGGGTAAAACTCTACCGGAAGGTGTTGGCAAATCCGATTTTCAGGGATAGTGAGACGGTTCATTTGTTCATCTATCTACTCTTAAAGGCGAACCGAGAGCCTAAGCGTTTTTTATTTAATAAGAGGGAGATCCTTGTCGAGCGAGGGCAGCTCATCACAGGAATGAAAAAGATAGGCGGGCAAACGGGGATTTCCCAATCGAAAGTTAGGGAGAGGCTTGAACTTTTACAAAACATAGGCATAATCACACGCAAAACCACAAACAAATATTCTATTATAACCATCTGTAATTACGAACATTACCAATGGTATGATGCAGACGAACCGCAGGCCAAACCGCACACCAAAGAGGAGTCTGGTATTTCAATTCAGGTAGGTCTGCCACAGCACTCAGACCACAATCAGACCACAATCAAACCGCACCAAACAAGAAGATATAAGAAGGAAGAGAATAAAGAATCTATATCTCATAGTGATGGGGTTCAAGAATTCCTTATCCATTACGGGGAGAGGTTGAAGTTTCATCTTGGCGTAGACCCGGTAATTAAGTGGGGAAAGCACGGAAGGCTCATAAAGGAACTTTTGAAGACGGTTCCCTTTGAGGAGTTAAAAGAATTGCTGGAAGCATTTTTCACGAGCAAGGATAAATTTATCAGGGGATCCGGTTACACGATCGAAGTTTTTGATTCGCAGGTCCAAAAGCTCAGGGTCGGGACGCCTGGAGCCCACGCCGGACTTAAAGCCTGGGCTAATGAAATTAGTGAAGAGGAAGAGAGTGGAAGAGAAAGATAGAAAAGGTTTCATAGTGCTGATGCTTATGCTTTCGGAGGCGTTCAAAGAGGATATGTCCACCGAGCGAGTAAAGATTTATTTCGAGTTTTTGAAACCCTATTCTCTTTATCAGGTCATGCAGGCCGTCAACCACCTTATCCGACATTCCAAATTCTTTCCAAGGGTAGCTGACTTCCATGAATTGATTGATCCAGAGGACGGATATCACCTATTTGAGAGCGAGGAAGCCAAAAAACTCAGGCTGAAGAATGAAGAAAAAATAATGCTGGAATATGTCGGCGATATATCAAAGCTCCTTGGGAGGAAGAAAGATTCAGGACCAAAGCAGTTAAGTTACAAAGATAACTAAGGAGGTGATTGAGAGTGGACGGAAAAGAAAAACTACCGGAAGAAGTTGAAGAGATCCCGGAAGGATATTCGAGAGCCGAGTGGGATGATTTGACGAGTAAGGAAAAGGAAGGTGTTTTGATCGGAATAAAAGATCCCGACGAAGAAAAGCCCGAGGAGATAGACGAAGATACCTTGAAGGCCATAGCTGGCGAAGAGGATCCCGAGGCATAGGCCTGAGTTCGAATCGGCCCAGATGCCGAGCATAGATGCGATCGGAGAAATCTGAAAATCGAAAAGGGAGGTAAAAAAGTGACGAAGAAACCCGAAAACAGGCTTGCGAGTGTCGTAGCGATTCGCCTACCCAAAAAGGTGAAGGAAGAGTTGATCTCGGAGGCGACTGTTCTTAGGAAGACGCTTTCAGAATATGTGTTTGACCTGATTAAAGCCGGTTGGGAAGTAAAGCAGGGCAAGGCGAAAGACGGGGCCATCAATGGAGGGTAAGCGTGAAGATCCTATCGCGGGCTCTTTTTATGGTGTCGGTATAGCCAGGTCTCTCATCTTCTTTTTTATACGAGGCTCTTAATTCGGGATACCCTTTCTCTTGCTTTACGGAACTTTTTTGTAAACCAAAATTGAGGGATGCGTTACCCGATCCGAGATTAGGAGTTGGTTTGGGAGTAAAATCGAGGCGTTTACACTTTTGAGAGGATTATACGAGGATTCAACCTTGCAGGGATGGTTTTGTAAACGGTTTCCCTCTTCCCAGGAGGGGGAGGGTGAGTGCAGGAAAGGAGACGGAAGAGAATGTTGTCTTGGAGTGAGGTTTGCTTAGAAACCATCAGGCAGGAGAAGAGAGAGGCGGAGATTCGCTATGGCATCAAGATTGGTCTGACAGAGATTCGTTGCGCGAAGTGTGGCAAGTCTTGCGTTCCCGGGGCGCATCCCTGTTTTAAAGAAGAATTGATTCCTAAGTTCATTCCCCTGGATGTGGATAAGGAGAAATGGTTTGAAATAGTGAGAGAACTTCAAGAGGAGTATAACATCGCAGAGGGTGACAAAAGGGATGAAACTTCAGCGAGGAGGGTCGCCATACTTTTGGGCGAGGCCTACCTCACCCATCATAGGGAATTAAAAACGGGGAAAGGCATCTTCGCAAATGACCCTCTTCTTAACGTCACCATTGTGGAGAAGGATGCCTTTGATTTGGCCATCGAATATCGGTTGAGCTGCGATCCCCTTGAAAAGGAAGACAGGGTCAAGGGAGATAAGAAACGGGTTCTCTGCACATGGGGGGTTGATAAAACTTCCGGTATGGAAAGATTCACGACTCAACTCAAAGAATGGAGCGTTGTGGCGTTACTGACAACCCCAGAGAGAAAGGAGGCGATAGACGATGCAGGAGGAGAGGTTGATTTCGGAAGCCGATCTTATGAAACTTTTAGGTTTGAAGAAGTCGGAGTTGGGTAGGTTAAGAAGGGAGAAGGGTCTCCCCTATGTTAAATTTTCCCAGAGGAGCAGGGCCTTTTTGCTCTCCGATGTCTTGGAATGGGCAAAGGCGAATCGGATAACCCAGGATGCAGGGTAGAAATCGAAATTGGATGAACGCAATACACCCTGAAACGATACTCGGATGAACGCAAAACGCCCTCAGATGAAAGGTATGTTGGCAACCCCGTATTATTTTCACCACCCGGAAGACAAAATCCTTCTGATGGCATTATTCCACGGGGAACGATGCTCTCCCGAAAGGAGGGGTCAGAAAGGATAACCCCCTGCCTTATGGTGGCAGGCGACCCCAATTCTCAGCGGGGAGAGGGTGAGTTTAAGGTGTCTTTTTTTTGAATTTTTTTATTTTTTGAGCGGTCTGTGGAGACATGGCCTAAGTCGAATTCGTAACTCGAAAAAGGGGGTTATCATTCTATTGAGTTTACAAGAAAAGAATTCTTTAATGAACCCCGGCAGGCCAGCGGCTGACGCCACCGCTCCCCGCAGGATCCCGAACAGGAAAGCAGAAGGAGGTTGAGGGAATCCAATGCAGAAATTAAAACGACCCTTTTTTGAGGTCAGCCGTGAAATGGAATTCTTTGATGAGAAGGAATTGACGATGCAGATTGGCCATGAGAAAGAGAGCTGGCCATTGTGTGTCCTGAAAGAATTGATAGATAACGGCCTGGATGCTTGTGAGACTGTGGGCATTCCACCTGAAATCGAAGTCACGATTGAAAATGATTCTCTTTGTGTACGGGATAATGGCCCGGGGTTGCCTACAAAAGTCCTGAAGAAGTCCCTGGACTATCTAAAGCGAGTCAGTGACAAGCTGTTCTATATATCACCGACACGGGGACAGCTGGGTAATGCTCTCAAGACAGTCTGGGCTGTTCCCTTTGTGCTGAATGGTGAGCATGGGGAAATAGAAGTTTGGAGTCAGAAACTTCATCACACCATCGTCGTTGAACTGGATAGGATATCCCAAAAGCCCGCCATTGATCATAGGAGTGAGGCCGACCCCTCTGTAAAAAAGGGGACTTTAATCAAAATCCATTGGCCGAATTTAGCAAGCTTAATTGAACAATCAGAAAATGATGATTTGTACAATACGATGGAAGACTTGATCATGAAATATGCTGCTTTCAACCCTCATGCTACCTTTAGGATTGGGGAAAAGGTTTATGAGGCCAGCGATATCCATTGGAAAAAATGGGGGCCTACTGACCCAACATCTCCGCACTGGTACACGACTGAAACATTAAGGGCTCTCATTGCCGGTTACATTTCACGGGAACAAAACGGAGGGCCAACCCGAACCGTTCGGGAGTTCATTTCAGAGTTTCGGGGTCTGTCAAGGACCGATAAGCAAAAAGAGCTCCCAGAAAAGTTCAAGGATGTTTATCTTCACGATCTGGTAAAGGATCGAGACATAGATTTAGAGCGTGTCAAAGACCTTCTGGATGTGATGAAGGGTCTTTCCACTGCACCCAAACCGGCCATTCTTGGGATCATAGGGAAAGACCATCTTAAAAACTGGCTGATTAAGTATGAAGGTATCACGGAGATCAGTTTCCAGTATGTCAAGATAGTGGGCTTTGAGAATAACTTGCCTCATGTGCTGGAAGTGGCATTTGGGATTTACGAGAAAGGTGAACGGAATATTATTGTAGGTCTGAATTGGGCTCCTTGCTTAGAAAATCCGATGGAAGAGCTGAGCTATTTACTTGGTCAAATGCGAATCGATCGATATGACCCCATATCGGTTATCGTTCATACCGCACGACCTCGCTTTGAATTCGTTGATCGGGGAAAGGGCAGAATTGAACTATGAGTTTAAAAGATGATCTGGGCAGCGCAATAAAGAAAGTGGGTCGGAAGTGGAAGAGGGAGAAGCGTCACGCTGACAAGAATGACCGGGTGCCTACTTATCGAATCCACCGTATGAGATATTATGCTGAACCAAAAGAAAGCATCCGGGATGTGGCATTTGAAGTGATGGAAAGGGCCTACATGAAGGCATCTTCAAACGGTAAGTATCCGGCAAATGCAAGACAGATCTACTATGCTGCCAGGCCGGAAATATTAAGTCGATTGAATAAAGACGAACTGCCTTCTCAATACTTCACTCAGACAATTTTAAAAGATTACTTGGAAGAAAGGAGGCCCGGTTGGGATGTCGTGTGGGATGCGCGGGGCCACATCTCGGAGCCTCATACCGGTGAGGTTATTGGTCTGGGCGGATTGGAAGTCAGGGATTATATAAAAAAATTTACATCGCAAGGGATTGATTCAACGCCTTCCTATGAGCCAAAGAGATTGCTACCAACCACCGGACCGATTCACCGTTTCAGTAATGTTCTATTCATTGAAAAAGAAGGGTTTAATCCCTTGCTGGAGGCAGTTAAAATTCCTGAAAGATTTGATATTGCAATCACGAGCAGTAAGGGGATGCCGGTGGCTGCTCTCTGTGATCTTCTCTCAAAAATGGAAGAGTTGAAGGTCACGGCTTACTGCCTACATGACTTTGATGTTTCAGGATTCACCATTCTAAGAACCCTAAAAAGGGGTGCCAGAGGATCCCACGGATCGGGCAAGGTTATTGACCTGGGACTTCGTTTTGAGGACATTCAAGGTTTGCAATCAGAGCCGGTCACGCCTAAAGGCTCCATCGCTGACAAATTGAGGGAAGCGGGCGCTTCAGACGAGGAGATTGAGTTTCTACGAAGCGAGCGCGTCGAGCTTAATGCCATGACCTCCGAAGAGTTCGTTAATTGGCTCGAGGCTAAACTGACCAAAGCCGGAGTTGAGAAATACGTGCCTGATGAGGTCTATTTGGGTGAAGCATATAAGCGCGCCCTTTACCTAACAAGACTTGTGGAAAAGGGGAAGGAGTTGCAGGAAGAGTTTGAGAATTCAGAAATCGTTATTCCTGACAATTTATTGCAGGAGGTTAATGAGGCATTAAGTGAAAATCCAGAGAATTCTTGGGATAGAGCTATTTGGAATATTATAAATCCCAATGATGATTCTGGACCAGTCAATCCAACAAAAACCGTCGAATCCAACAAGGTAATAAAAGAAGATAAAGATCATGGTGGTAAGAAACCTCGAAAGTCCTTTATGGAAGAAAATGAATTTTCCATAGATGGTTTATTAAAATTTGCAGGGGGAAGGAAGGTCAAGAAGCATTAACCAGAAAGGAGGATTGAAAAGGGTTTTATTTGGGCACAAGATGGGCACAGGCGAAATAAACAGCACTAAAAATCAAGGAGTTAAAAAGGCACAAAGGACTATGAATCCCTTGCCTCAGCGTCTTCTAACTCTCGCTGAGGGCGCCCATTTCCTTGGCAGAAGCGTTTGGTCGATGCGGGAGCTCGTGTGGAAAGGGTCTATACCGATCGTTAGGGAAGGTAAAAGAATCTTTATCGATGTCGTTGACTTAGAGGGGTATATCGTGAAAAACAAAAGCACCTATGTCTAAATAGAAAGGGTAGTTTGAAAAAAAAACTTGACAAAATAATGGGAGGTGATAGTATGGTCAACATGGATATTCAAAAGGAAGTCAAAGAAATGGTTTACAAGAGAGGACTCAGAAAAGTAGCCCGCGAATTGGGTATCGATCATTCCTCTCTTTATCGGTCAGTAAATTTCGGTTTCAGGGTGAGCACGATGCAGGCGATTCTCGATCTCTTGGGATGTGAGTTGAAAATTGTTAAACGAAAGGAAATGAAGAAGAAGGTTCGGCAGATCCGAAAACAGAAGTCGGGGCTTTATGGGAGATCCAAAGGGAAGAGGTGAAAAGGATGCCAATTTACAAAAAAGATCAAGAGATTGTGGGTTACGTGATCGGAGAGAAGGTTTGGTGTCAATATTGCTGGGAAGAAGAAAAACCCAAAAAGCCTGGTATACCCGTTAAAGTAAAAGATTTGAAGAGAAGCAGATATGTCTGTGATAGTTGTGGGGGAACAATACCGAATACTTATGAGGCCAGGTTAAATAAACAGCTCCAAGATCCGAAATTTAGGGAGGAGTTAAAAAAAATAATCCGAGACAGAATTGAACACAAATGAATGGTATGCTCATATGGTCACTACTGCATGCCCAGAGGGGGGCCATACTTTTCCAATGAAAGGAGGTGAACCCGAATAACCTTAACCGGCCTTTGGTCAAGAAAGGAAGATAACCTATGTTAGTCACCAATGCTGGGGTAAGAAATATGTATTGTCCATTTAAGTTTTCACATATTAAGTTTTTATCTGTCGCAGATGCACAGGCGGGACGAACTAATCCTATTTGGACATGTGAAGGTCCACAATGTATGGTATGGCAAAAGAAGACAATCCCGGTTGTTGGCGAAGGTGGTTACTGTGGATTAACAGAAAAACCGGCAGAGCATCTAAATGGTTAAGAACGATGAGAGTTTAAATTATTAGGGAAGAGATAGAAAAAGGAGGTGAGCTGAATGGGCTCAATCTATCGAAGGAAATGGAAGGACAAAAAGACGGGTGAGATCAAAGAAAGACCGATCTGGTGGATCAAATATTATCGTCATGGAAAGCCTTATCGGGAATCTTCCAAGGGCGATAAGATCACAGTTGCAGAGCGCCTTCTGAAAAAGAGAGAGGGCGAAATAGCGGAGGGCAAACTCCCAGGGGTCTACTTCGATAAAGTGAAGTTTGATGAACTGGCAGAGGATTTTCTCACAGACTACCGGATCAATGGAAGAGACAGCCTGGATAAAGCGGAGAGATCAGTTAGATACCTCAAAGAGTTCTTTGGAGGTATGAAGGCAACGGAGATCACCACAGATAAAGTTAAGACCTACATCGATAAACGAATGGAACAAGGGATGTCGAATGGTTCGATCAATAGAGAGTTGGCAGCACTGAAAAGAATGTTTCACCTTGAAGTACAATGCACTCCTCCAAAGGTCAACCTGATCCCTTTCATTCCCATGTTGAAAGAATCGAATGCCAGGAAGGGATTCTTTGAACCCCACGAATACAGGGCCCTCAAGGAAGCACTGCCGGAAGAATTAAAGCCACTCGTAACATTCGCTTATTACAGCGGATGGAGAAAGGCCGAAATCTTAGGGCTAACCTGGGACCGTGTTGACCTCAAGGAAGGTCTCGTGAGTCTCGATCCGGGAGAGACCAAGAACGAAGAAGGCCGTACCCTCTACCTGGACGAAGAACTTCTTAACGAGATGCACAATCTTCAAAGCCAAAGACGCTTAGGCTGTCCTTATGTTTTCCACCGTGATGGACAACCTATTAAAGACTTTCGGGGAGCCTGGAATTCGGCTTGCATCAAAGCAGGGCTCTTTGAAGTGGTAAGGGATGATGAGGGAAATGAAACGAAGGCCCCTACAAAAATCTTTCACGACTTTAGGAGAACAGCCGTAAGAGATATGGTCAGATCGGGGATTTCAGAGAAGGTGGCCATGACCATCTCCGGGCATAAAACCAGGAGCGTATTCGACCGATACAACATTGTCAGTAACCAGGACCTGAAAGAAGCCGCGAGAAAGAAACAGGCTTACCACGAGAGTCAAAGGGTTGAAGTAATAGTACAGAAGCGCGGAGAGATTATTCCCTTTCAACAGGCACAGAATAATGGATAGTCAAAAAAAAATTGACCTTCACGGGCACAGTTTAGGCACAGTCACCATGAAATTGAATAAAAAAGGGGTTAGCTTAATCTTCGCTAACCCCTTGAAAATTTGGTGCCGGAGGTCGGAATCGAACCGACATAGGGGGGAACCCCTGCGGGATTTTGAGTCCCGTGCGTCTACCAGTTTCACCACTCCGGCACGAAATTAACTATAAAAAAAAATGCCCTGCATGTCAAATTATTATATGGAATTAAGGTTGAGGTCAAGGTTTAGGTTTAGGGAAATGGAAACTAAAAAATTGACAATTTTTCTCTTTCTGTGTTAATCTATTTTTCAAATCGGGCGGGGCTGTAGCTCAGCTG
>Ga0187886_1001784_pt1 | contig 18511 bp, 20 predicted proteins | sample June2016WEW_20_1_FD_133001 | JGI IMG/M metagenome (GOLD analysis project Ga0187886, IMG submission 133001) | Peatland microbial communities from SPRUCE experiment site at the Marcell Experimental Forest, Minnesota, USA - June2016WEW_20_150 | ecosystem: Environmental > Terrestrial > Soil >... | reverse complement strand
TTTTCAACTCTTCCAGTAAAGCGAGGAATTCATTTTGGTCCGTAATCAAACGATAGTCCCTCTTTTCAGGCCTCTTTTCTTCGGGAAGTTCTTTTAGAAGTTTGTTGAACTCTAATTCTTTGAAGATCTCTCTCAGGCCGTTTTGATTGGGAGAGCTTGGAGCAAAGTCATTGAGTCGGTAAGTGAGAGGCACATCGGTATGGATCGTTGCTAATTTCCGACTGAGTCGAGCTTGTTCTCCATAAGTTTCTAAATTTTCTTTCAATTTTTTCTGACGAACCTGATCCAAATGGGTCAGAAGGTTTTCGATCGACCCAAAAATCTTGATCAATTCGATGGCCGTCTTCTCCCCTATCCCGGGGACACCCGGGATATTATCGATGGCATCTCCGGCCAAACCCATCACCTCCACCACCTGTTCAGGCTTCACCCCGAAACGCTGGACCACCTCCTTCACTCCAAATCTTTTTTCCTTCATCGTATCGTAAACCTGGATCCGGTCACTGACCAGTTGGAGAATGTCTTTATCACCCGTGATGATGACGACATCGACCTCCGGTGCCAATCCTTTGGCAACCGTTCCAATGAGGTCATCGGCCTCGTATCCTTCCATCTCTAAGGTGGCAATTTGATACTCTTCGATGATCCTCCTGATATAGGGAATTTGAGGGACCAGAGCCTCTGGCATCGCAGGTCGATTTGCCTTGTATTCTTTATAAACCTTACTTCGAAAGGTGGGGCCCTTCGAATCGAGGACGACTGCGAGGTAGTCCGGCTGATGTTCTTTTAGAACTTTGAGAAGCATTTGGGTAAAGCCAAAGATGGCATTGGTCGGGAGGCCTTTGGAATTGGAAAGGTGTCTGATCGCATAAAATGCACGAAAGATGTAAGAAGAACCATCCACCAGAAAGAGTCGGGGGCGATCAGACATATACATCACAGCATAGGGCAAAGAGCATGGGGCATAGCGTTAAAATGATTTACTCTCTGCGCTTTGCGCTATGCGCCATGCGATTCATTATTAAGGGGTCAGGGGATATTCATATACACTCGATTTCCACCGGAATTTTTGGCGACATACATCGCATCGTCAGCAGATTTGACAAACCTCTCCAGACTGAAGCGTTCCTGGAACTCCACTAAGCCGATGCTAACCGTAATGTCTTGAAATCCACCCTGTTCGATGGAAGAACGGATCCGTTCTGCAATGGCCAAGGCTTGATCGAGAGAGGCACCGATGAGGAGGGCGGTGAATTCATCCCCTCCGTAGCGATAGCCGGAATCGACATTGCAACGGATTGAATTTCTTACGATTTCGCCAACCTTCCTCAAGACTTTATCCCCTTCCAAATGACCATAGAGATCATTGTATCGTTTGAAATGGTCGAGATCAAACATCAATAAGGAGAGGGAGGTCTTCTGACGCTTCATGCGAACAAGTTCCGCTTCTAAAGTCTTGAAGAAATGGCGGTAGTTATAGAGGGCAGTCAGATCATCGGTGATGGAAAGTCGTCTGACCTCTTCCTCCAGTTTCTCTTTTTCTATCAAGGTACGGGATTTTTCTAAGGCTTGCTTGACAATGTGAATCAAATGCTCATTCTCAAAGGGTTTCTTAACGAAGTCCGTTGCTCCCTCTTTGAGAGCCTGAATGGCATTGTCCACCGTCGCAAAGGCGGTGAGCATGATCACGCATTGGAGAGGGTTGTTCTGCCGAATCCTTCTCAAGGCTTCATTTCCATCGATTCCAGGTAGGTTAATATCCATCAGGATGACTTCCGGCTTCTCCTTTTGCGCCTTCTTCACCCCATCTTCACCCGTTAGGGCGGTGATGACATCATATCCCTCAACAAGGAGCAGGGCCTGAATGATTTCCAACGTGTCCGGTTCATCATCGACGATGAGAACCTTCCCCTTCGGACCTCTATGAATGGAGGACTCTTCCATTTTCATTCTCCCTAGAACGGGGGATGGTGAAATAGAAGGTGGTTCCCTTCCCTAATTGGGACTCCACCCAGATCTTGCCGCCGTGTTCCTCAATCAGCCGTTTGGTGATGGCAAGCCCCAAACCTGCCCCACCGTGTTTGCCTGTCTCAACCTGATAAAATTCGTCAAAGACCCTTTCAATCTTATCCTTCGGAATGCCCATCCCAGTGTCTCGAATCTCATGAACAATATAATCATCCTTTCGGCGGGCGATGATCCTGATCTCACCTTCCTCCGAAGTAAATTTGACGGCGTTGGAGAGGATATTGACGAAGATATCATGGAACCCATTCCTGTCCGCATAGACATAAAGGTCTTTGGGTATGTCGAGTTGGATGGAGATGTTCTTATCCGTTGGCCTGACTTCATTGATATAACCGCTGACGACTTCAGAGAGATGGAGAGACTCTTGAGAGATGTGGAGACGGCCCGATTTGAGTCGGGACAGATCCAGCATCCGATCCATTCTCGATTGGATTCGGTTGGTATTCCTCTGGATGGAGAGGAGGTACGATTTTAAGTACTCAGGTAGCTTTCCTCCCTTCTCCGAAAGGATGAAGTCGATGTTGGATTTGATGATCGTGAGGGGGGTCTTCAGCTCATGGGAGGCGATGCCGATGAATATCAATTTAGTCACGTCCACCTCTTTTAACTTACGGTTCACCATGTCCAGTTCCTTCTTGGTGGATTCAAGATCCTTGAGTATCTTCTGAGTGGAGGTCTTCGTCTGATTCAATTCCTCAAGGGTTTCCTCAAAAAGACGTGTTCGTTCGTCCACTTTTTTTTCGAGATCGTCTCTCGATTTTTTGAACTGGAGGGTCATCTGGTTGAAGGCTTTGGCCAAATCTCCGATCTCATCTCTCGATTGAATATCAACCGTCTGGGCCAGTTCTCCTTTCGCCACTCTCTCTGTGGCCGTCACCAACTTTTCAATGGGTTGAAGCAGAATCCGTGTAAGGACGAAGGTGAACAAAATTCCTACACCGATCAGCCCGAGACTGATAAGGATGATGTCCCTTCTCATTTTAATCATCCTGTTCGTTAACGGGGAGAGCGAAAGTCCGATTTGGAGGGTCCCAATGGATTGGCCCTCTTTGGATTGGAGAGGCTGAGTGAGTTGATACGTAAGATTGGGATCGGGAAGAACCCCCTTCTTCACTGCATAGGCCAAACTCTCTCCGGAAGGATCCGAGAAGGAACATAGAACAACATCCTCATCCTCAACGGTGCTCTCTGCAATGCCTTGTAGAAAGGATCGATCCGATAGATCAATCCCTTGTTCAATAAGAGAGCGAAAATTATTGACTATCGATTTTCCATGAGATTCCAGGTGGCTTCGATGGAAGGTCATTTCCCTTGCCATAAAGAAATATCCAAATGCCAATGAACCCACCACGGCGATACAGATCATCGCTGTGAGGAATTTGAGTGTCAGGCTGATTCGAAATCGGAAAAAGGATTTAAACGGGCTCATAGATGCAGTAAGGTTCCTCTGCCATGTAATTTCCGAGGCTTTCATAGGCCCTGGCCCGACAGCCTCCACAGACCTTTCTAAATTCACATTTTCCGCATTTTCCTTGATACCCATCGGTATTTCGAAGATTTTGGAAGACCTCAGAGATGGCCCAAATCTCCTGGAAAGGTTTTTCTTTTACATTCCCACAATTCACTTCGAGATAACCACAGGGTTGAACCTGACCGATATGGGAGATGAAGCAGAAGGAGATTCCTCCCAGACATCCCCGTGTCGTTGCATCCAGTCCTTCCTTCTGGTAAAGAATCTTTTTCCCCTCTTTTTTGGCCCGTTGCCGGAGAATGCGGTAGTAGTGAGGGGCACAGGTAGCCTTGAGTTGAAGGGGGACGTGATCCCTCTGCTCATAAAACCAGTGGAGGGTTTTTTCATAATCCAGGGAAGAGATCCCCTGATCTTTAAGCTCCTTTCCCCTTCCTGTGGGAACCAGGAGGAAGATGTGATGGGCTGCTGCACCGAGAGCGACAGCGAGATGGAGGATCTCAGCGATCAAATGGAGGTTGGCCTGCGTGATGGTCGTATTGATCTGGAATTCGAGTCCCCTTTTTTTTGCCATCTCGATCCCTCGAAGCGAACCCTCAAAGGCACCGCTCGCCTTTCGGAAGGCATCGTGTGTCTCCGCATTTGGGCCGTCGAGGCTGATGCTGATCCTTTGAATCCCTGAAGCCTTCATCTTCTGAATCGTTTCTTCCGTAATCAATGTGCCATTGGTGGCCATCACCATTCGAAATCCTTTACTCGATCCGTATCGGGTCAGATCGAAGATATCGGTTCGGAGAAGAGGTTCACCTCCGGTCAGGATAAGGACGGGTTTGCTCATGGAAGCGATCTCATCCATCACCCTGAAACATTCTTCCGTTGAAAGTTCTCCTGGGTAAGGACCACGCTCCGCAGAGGCACGGCAGTGGACACAAGCCAAATTACAGCTGCGTGTCAACTCCCACGCCACCATCCTCAAGGGATAGTTGTTAGTTCGGAGTTCGGAGTTCGGAGTTTTTATTTTTTGATTCTTTACTCTTAACTCATCACTCATAATTCACAATTCTTAACTCCGAACTCATAACTCCGAACTCATAACTATTCTAATTTTTGAGCTGCCTCTTTGGCAAAGTAGGTCAGGATAAGATCGGCGCCTGCCCTTTTAATGGCGATCAGTGATTCCATCATCACCTGTTCCCCATCGATCCAACCCAGTTGTGAAGCGGCCTTCACCAAAGCAAATTCACCGCTGACATTATAAGCTGCTACTGGCATATTGAAAGCCTGTTTCACCCGATAGATGATATCCAAGTAGGGAAGGGCGGGTTTGACCATAACCATGTCCGCGCCCTCTTCGATGTCGAGTTGAACCTCTCTCAGGGCCTCATCTCCATTGGCTGGGTCCATCTGATAAGATTTTCGATCGCCGAATTGGGGCTTCGATTCCGCAGCCACCCGAAAGGGACCATAAAAACTTGAGGCATATTTCGCGGCGTAAGCCAAGATGGGAATATCCTCGAATCGATTTTCATCAAGACTCTTTCGAATGGCTCCCACCCTTCCATCCATCATATCCGAAGGTGCAACCATATCTGCTCCTGCCTTGACATGAGAGAGGGCTTGCCGGGAGAGGAGATCGAGGGTCTCGTCGTTTAAAATTTTCCTGTCCTTTACCACTCCACAATGGCCGTGACTGGTATATTCGCAAAGGCAGACGTCTGTAATGACAAGGATTCCCTCCACCTTTTCTTTGATCGCCCTCACCGCCCTTTGGATGATCCCGCCCTCTGCATAAGCTTCCGATCCCATTTCATCCTTCTTTTCGGGGATGCCGAAAAGGATCACGCCTGGAATTCCTAAAGACTTTGCTTCCTTCACCTCTTTGACCAGTAAGTCAATAGATAACTGAAAATGGCCAGGCATGGAGGAGATGGGCTGCCTCACTCCTTTTCCAGGACGAACGAAGAGGGGGAGGATCAGGTCATCCGGAATGAGATGGGTTTCACGGATCATTCTTCGAAATATCTCATCCTTTCGCAATCTTCTTGATCGATATTGGGGAAACCTCATTTTGACCTCCTTATGCAACGATGAGCCATGAACTTCAAAACTTTACTATAACATATTAATTTTTGGAACACTGATCCTGAGAGCTATATCTTTTTTACAATATTTTACGCCAATTGTCTATAAAAGTCCTCCTTTGGACTTTACCAAACTAATATGATTAAGAAGCTTAGGTCTATGGGTAGCATTTTCTATACCAAACCCTACAAGAATTGTTTAACTTATCAAAATTGAAAATGAATTTTTATTATAATTTTGAATATTTACAAGATAGAACGACATTTTTTGCTGTTCGTAAGGAAAATTTTTTCACCTCCACAACCCCATCCATCTCTCCCTCCTTTAAGCCACACCCATCACAGAATTGAGGATGCTTCAACTTGACATTATAAGTGTTATGTATTTTCCGAAATTTTCGACTTCTGCAGCAAAAAAACATCAAAAAAGCTTTTTCCCTATCTTTATCTAAAAAGTATGATAAAATAAATTAAAAATTCATATCAGGAGGGTCATCCATGAAAGCTTATCGTTGGGTCATCATTCTTTTTTTATGTTTCTTCATCCTCGGTTGTGCAAAGGCAAGAACTTATTCTCTCTATCTTCGTTATCAACCCAGTAGAGATTTCCCCTCTCTTCAACAGAAGATTGGCTCTACCCTTGGTATTGTCCCTTTTAGAGACGAACGGCCGGATACGTTATATATTGGAATTCATACACCCATTCAGGGAGTTTCCAGTTATTTCAAAAGTGATCCCTTTCCTTTAGAAAGGGCGATCATGAAGTCTCTTACGGAGGTCCTTTCCCTTCAGGGCGTGAAAACGGTTCCTATCTCAAGCTGGGATGGGAGACCAGAATCTTTGAAGGCCATGGAGACCGATTCCATCTTAATGATCGAGATTAAGAAATTTTGGACAGAGGGAAGGGCTGTTTACTTCAAGACCAATGCAAAGACGTCCATTCACTTTGTCATGCATTTAGGGGTGAAGAAGGAAGGGAAGGTTTTTACAAAAAATGTGACAGTTGAGAAGGAGATGACAGTTCTCAGGTTGGCGCCGGAGAAGGTAGAACAGACGATCAACGAAATCTTGACCGAAATTTTCGATTCCTTCTTTACTGATCCTTATTAATAAAATCCTAATATTAAAGGAGGGAAAACCATGCAAGTATTTTACTGGATAGTCCTTTTAATCGTAATTGGTATAGCCGTCTTCGCTATACAAAATTCGAATGCTCCCCTCGTAACGATCAAATTGCTCCTATGGAAATTTGAAACTTCACTGGTCTATACGATCTTGGGATCGATCGGGTTGGGAATCTTCATCACCCTCCTCTTTTGGATTCCCAGAACCATTCGGGCTTCCCTTCGGAGGAAAAACGTACATCAGGATATATCCTCGACTTAACCATTACCTTTGGACGGGCGGGAAAAGGGATATAAATTATGAAAGGATTCAGGCTATTTCGGGTAATGGAGATCAAGACAGATCTGGCAGCGTGAAAACAAAAGGACAGGGAAAAGGACCCATGACATCAATGGGTTGGAAAAAAGGGATCATGGAAAAAGTCCATTTGCTCTTATCTGTCCTAAAAAAGTTTGATAGTGACCACGGGTTTTTTCTTTCCGCTGGAATCACTTTCAACCTCCTCATCTGTTTGGTCCCGCTTATTTTATTACTATTAGCGTTGGTGGGCATCTACCTTTACAGTGATCGAGAGGTGTTAAATCATATCCGTCGTTATTTTGAGAACGCCGTTCCCACCTTAGATCCGAGGATTATGAGGAACGTCTTGAGGATCATTCGGGATCGCAGGATCGTCGGGATATTGGGCATTGGAGGATTGATCTGGACCTCCACTTGGGTTTTCAGTTCCCTAAGAACAGCCCTCAACATGATCTTTCAGGTTGAGAGGGATCGAGGCATTCTGCGAGGTAAGGCGATCGATCTTTTCATGATCCTTTTGGCAGGGATCTTTTTACTCTTAAGTATGATCTTCACCTCCGGAATCACCTTCATTCAAAGTTACCGTTTTGGCCCTTTTCTGTCTCTGGGACCGACCCTTCGATTTATCCTGAAATATATTATTCCCTTCTTCTTCACTTTTTGGATGTGCTTTTTGATTTACAAAATCATTCCCAATAAGAAAATCTATTTCAAGACAGCTCTTCAAGCAGCCCTCTTTACCAGTCTATTGTGGGAGGTATCAAAGCAATTGTTTGGATGGTATGTCCTGCACCTGGGAAGATTTTCGATGGTTTATGGCTCTCTAAGTACACTTGCCATTTTTTTCTTATGGATTTACTACTCCTCGGCTATTCTCCTTTTGGGAGGAGAGGTCGCCTTTTTATTGGAGAAAAGAGGAAATAGAATCAATGGCTGAGGCAAAGCAAAGAAAGACGAAGATTGTCTGCACCATTGGGCCGGCGAGCGAGTCGCCCCAGATCATAGAAGCCTTGATCACGGCCGGGATGAATGTGGCAAGACTGAACTTCTCTCATGGAACCCAAGAAGATCATTTAAGAAAGATTGTCGCCATTCGTCACATTGCTGAGAGATTGAAACAGCCCGTCGCCATCCTTCAGGATTTGGCCGGTCCCAAAATCCGGGTCGGCGAGATGATAAGGGGAGGGACGGAGTTGAGACGAGGGGAGAAATTTCTCCTGACCAATCGGGAGATCGTAGGTGACGAGAAAGGGGCATCCGTCACCTATCCGTCCCTCCCCAACGAGGTAAAACCAGGAGATCGGATTCTTCTTTCAGACGGAACGATTGAGCTTCAGGTCTTAAAAAGTGACGGTCAAGATATCCAATGTGAGGTTGTTGTGGGAGGTGTGTTAACTTCACATAAGGGAGTTAACCTTCCAACTGGAACCATTCTGGCGAAGGCCTTCACAGAAAAAGATCATGAGGACCTTCTTTTTGGCATTCGAAAGGGGGTGGATCTGATCGGCCTCTCCTATGTGAAGGAGGCCGGTGACATCGAAGCTGTCAAAAGGTTTTTGAAAAAGGAGTCAGCCAATATTCCTGTGATTGCCAAGATTGAAAGAAAAGAGGCGCTGGAGAAGATCGATGAGATCCTGTTGCCCTCTGATGGGATCATGGTTGCCCGGGGAGATTTGGGTGTGGAGACCCCGATTGAGAAGATCCCCACTGTTCAAAAGATGCTAATCCGGAAGGCCAATGCCTTGGGGAAACCTGTGATTACTGCAACCCAGATGCTGAAATCGATGGTTGACCACACACAGCCCACCAGAGCAGAAGTGACCGATGTGGTCAATGCGATCTTCGATGGAACAGATGCAGTCATGCTCTCCGAAGAGACCGCCAGCGGCCGGTTTCCTGTCGAAGCTTTACAAATGATGGATAAGATTGCTCGAGCTGCTGAAGAAGAGTTTCCTTTCGATCAATTTTTAAAAAGAGGGTTCGATGGGATATCAGATCTACCACAAGCAATCAGCAATGCAGCCTCCTTCTTGGCTGAGCAAGTGAGGGCAGTGGCGATCATCACCCCCACAGAGTCTGGAAGTACAGCACGATGGGTATCAAGACTTCGTCCCAGACAGCCGATCCTCGCTTTGAGCCGCCATTTATCCACGGTCAGAAGTCTTAACCTCTGTTGGGGTGTCTATCCTGTTCTCGTCTCTGACTGGAAAGATACAGATGAGATGCTGGAGAGATCGAAAAAGATGCCAAAAGAGTTAGGGATGGCCTCAGTGGGAGATAGGATCGTCATCATTGCCGGGGTTCCCATCAGCATTCCCGGCACCACCAATCTTATCAAGGTTGAGGTCGTGGAGTAGCTCTGCATCCCTGCCCCAATTCAGGTCGCGTTAAAAAGAAATTTTTATAAGGTTTTTTAATATAGAATTTTCTAAAAAGTTCAAAACCGACTTTTTTTGTCACCATGAAATGACAATCTCTAGTCGAAGAAACATAAGAACAAAGATGATGAGCTTTGTTCTTGATTGATTTATGAGAGCAATTAGCTGTGTCAATAGAAGAAAAAAATTTCATTGATTAGGTAACAATTATTGAATTAGATAAATATTTCAGTAGAATAAAGATCTTATCATTTTATAAATTTTAATATCTTAAAAATTTTAAAATAAAATGGCATAAGATTTGCTACAAAAATTTTCGATATAGCTGGGTTGCCGAAGCTAAAACAGGAAGGTTGGATTACTGTGGCTTAATCAAATAGGTAAGCTGGTTTTTAATAAGAATAAAGATTTAGGAGTGATAGTGCACCGATAAATAAATATTGATTGGGGGGAGATCTCCCACTATTTCCTAAAAGAAGCAAAGAGGTCTTATGACATATGCGATACCATGACATAAATCATCCCATAAAATTATATAAATGTGACGCCTGCGGGCGGGGTGGCTTATCATCTATTATCAATTCCAAATATGGGGATTATTGCCTTGAATGTTGGAACAAGGCAGACAATGTTGAAGTTGTTCCAGTAGGAAAGGAGCAGGAAAGAACGACTTTCAATAAAAACTTCCTTACCCTTAGCTAATACAGCTAATACCTTACTTCTCCGATATTTTCCATTCATAAGAAAAATTTCACTGATTAAGTGACAATTAATGACGTAAGTTAAGTATTTCAATTGGCATAGGTTTCTAAATTTTTTAAATTTCGATATATTAGAAAATTTAAGTTTTAAGGCATAATATTTGCTTCTAAAATATATGACTGATAAAGCCAAAGTCTGAGTAATTGGAGGACGGAAAGCCAGGGGTCCTAAAATTTTTGGGATAGCGGGTTGCCAAAATCGAAACAGAAAGACCCGCTTGCCGTGGCTCCACCAATAAGTAATCCGGGTTTTAATTTTAATAAGATTAAGGATTGAAGATTGATGACTGACCGATAAATCAACATTGCTTGGGAGGCTTCGATGGATAGATCTAATAGTAACAAGGAGAAGAGAAAATGTCCCCGGTATTATATGGACTTTCCTCTTGAATATCGAGTGATCAATGCCCCTGATGCTTATGGAGGAATAGTCGTTGACGGAAGTGAGATAGGGCTTCGCATTCATTCCGTAAGAAACATGCCTGTCGGTACGAGATTAAATATCGCAGTCATATTCCCAAAGGAATTCCAAATGACTAATTTCGAAGTAGATGCGGAGATTGTTTGGAAAGATCTTCATCTCAAGGAAGACTGGGAGGGATATCAATACGGAGTAAAATTTATTCAGATCAAGGAAGAGGATTTTCAAAAACTACTACAACTCTTATCATCCCCAATTCCAAATGGAGAAGATCTCAATCAACCTCTGGTGTGTGCGCAGGTATGGTAGACTTCGATAAGCGGATTCTTAACGATCGCAGGAAAAACCCCACCCCCGCCCTGAGCTGGTATACCTTTTTTGGCCGGAGGCGAAGGTTTCGAAGAAAATCGGATCAGGAGAAAGGTGGGTATGTAGACCGCTACAGTTCAAAATTATTTTTCTTCCTCATTTTGATGATAGGTCTGAATATCCTCGACGTGTTGTTCACAATGATGATTTTGGACAATAAAGGGTGGGAGTTTAATCCCATTGTCCGGTCTGTCATGAATATTCATGGAGACGGATTTTGGATCTGGAAATTTACAATTGTCTCTATCTCTCTGACTCTCTTATGCCTTCACAGCAAATTTAGGCACGTCAAACAGATTATTATAGGTCTCAGTTTGATCTACCTTTTAAATATTCTTTACCAGCTATTCGTCCTCGTCCATCTATAAGCTCTAAGATTGAAGTTTCTTTCAAAAATATTTTTATTTCAATGAGATGTCACATCGTAATCCACAACAGATGTTGATTTGCTGTGGAATTTTATTCTCTAGCACTTGAAGGAGGTTCCGTCTACCATTTTGCCTAAAAAATAGGCGTGCGTAAGTCCTGAATTTAATTAGGAAACCATACGAAATTTAAATTTAAGAAGATTAACCCTTCCCTGTGATATACCATTTCCCTTGAAAAGTTTGCCTCTTTTCTTTGATTTTTCTATGACTCATCATCCTTATGTATAGCTTTATCTTATACTACTCGAAATATTGTTTTGTGTGACGAGATTTGAAAATCACGACTTCAGAAAGAAATCCACATCCAGGGTCTCGCTCGCAAGTTTTTACTTCTTAGAGATGGAAAAATTTCAATTCTTGAAGGTTTTAATTACCCCAAATAGGCCTAAAAGTCGTTAATTGCTCTTGTGGAATTTAGTTTTATGTATAATTCTTCTTTCAATTTTTGGGCTGAAATAAAATGGGTGCCCTGCATGCCTAAAGAAACCGCCATCTCAACATGTCTCTTCATATCGTCGATTAACAGGATTTTTCCTGGTTCGACAGAAGCCCATTCCGTGGCCTTCTGAAAGATATGGACATCAGGTTTTTTGAATCCAACCTCGTGAGATAGAATCCATTTATCAAAAATATGGATGATGGAAAATTTTGACAAAACGTAATCGAAATGAAGGGGATTGGTATTTGAGATCAAACCGAGTCTCTTTTTCCCTTTCAAAGAACGGATGATCTCGGAGACCTCTTTATTTTCAATAAAGATATCATTCCAGATGGGGATAAATTCTTCGAAAGAGAGGGAAAGGTGAAGATATTCCTTCAGGGATTTAAAAAATTGGAAAGAGGATACCTCCCCGACTTCATAACCATTGACAGACCCTTTTTCAAAATCGAAGAGATAGGAAAATATCTTTTGGGGATCTTGAAATTCTTTTCTTTGAGAAAATCGAGAAAGTTTCTCTGCAATCTGATAATGGTTGAAAGGGAGAATAACATTGCCAAGATCGAAGAGGATGACCTTAATGGGAGATTGATCCATTGATGCCCCCTCACCCCGCCCTCTCCCCTCTGGGGAGAGGGGAAGGGTGAGGGGAAAAATACTCTGCGATCGACCGAGTCAAAGCAGGAATCGTATATTGCTTGGGTAGAATCTGAACTCTCATTCCCCATTTCTTTGCGGTCTGTGCCGTGATTGGTCCAATACAGGCGATAGCGATGCCTTTCAAAAGTTTTTTCAGATCCTCTTTTATAAGCAGCTCAGCGAAGTGGTTGACTGTGGAAGAGGAAGTGAAGGTGATGACGTCGATTACTCCATCTCTGAGGAGTTTCTTCAATCTCCTTGATCCCCCTTTTGGCTTCACCGTTTGGTAAGCTACGACAACATCGACCTTAGCACCCATCTTTCTCAAACCCCGAGGCAGGACATCCCGTGCCTCCCTGGCACGAGCCAATAGGATTCGTCTTCCCTTGACAGCCATCTGTTTGAATCCCTCGAGGATCGCTTCGGCAATAAATTCTTTCGGCGTGTAGTCCACCTGAATTCCCCTATCCCTTAGTTGATAGGCTGTGGCTGGCCCAATAGCACAGACTTTTAAAGAGGAGGGCAGATAACAATCCTTCCCTCTCTTCCTCAACCTTTCAAAGAAAAAATTTACCCCATTAGCGCTGGTGAAAATGATCCAGTCATAGGATTTTAATTGATCGATGGCCTGGTCAAGTCCCTCCCAACTGAGCGGTGGGACGATCTCAATGGTGGGAAATTCGATGACCTCTGCTCCCAGATCCCTGAGTCTGGTTGCAAATTCAGAAGACTGTTCACGGGCTCGGGTGATCAGGATTCTTTTCCCCCTCACCCCACCCTCTCCCCACAGGGGAGAGGGGGAGGGTGAGGGGGAGTTGTTCTTATTATTTGTTCTCATATCTTAAATTGCAGGGCTTGATCTTTGGTAGATTTCCTTAAGAATCTCATCCGCTCCTTTATTTAAAAGAACATTTGCCAACTCAACTCCCAGCGATTCTGCTTCCTCAATAGGTCCCTCCACATGATGGCGGATGAATCTTTTTCCGTCGATCGTTCCCACCACCCCATCGATTTGAAGGTTGGGTCCGACTATTTGACCAAAGGCTGCAATTGGAACCTGGCATCCTCCTCCCAATTTCTTTAGAAATGCCCTCTCGGCAGAAATGGCAATTGCCGAGGGTGGGTCATTAAGGGATCGAATTTTTTTTTCAACTTCCTCATCGTCCATCCTTGTCTCAATTCCCAATGCCCCTTGTCCAATAGCAGGAAGAGAGATTTCAGTGGATATGATTTCCGTAATCCTCTCCGCAAGACCCAACCTCTTCACTCCTGCATAAGCCAGAATAATTCCATCCAAGTTCATCGTCTTCAACTTCTTCAATCGAGTATCTAAATTCCCCCTCAAAGGAATCATCTCAAAATCGCCTCTGAAATGGAGCAGTTGGGCTTGCCGCCTCAGGCTGCTTGTCCCGATCTTTGCCCGTTGAGGAAGATTCTTTAACAGAGTTCCATCTTTAGAGATAAAGACATCCCTTGGATCCTCCCTCTTTGTAATAGCAGAAAGACGGAGACCTTTGGGCAATTCAGTAGGGACATCTTTGATACTATGGACTGCGAGGTCAATTCCTCTGTGAATCAAAGCCTCTTCAATCTCTTTGACAAAGAGGCCCTTTCCTCCAACCTTCGCCAGAGGAGCATCTTGAATTCGATCCCCTGTGGTCTTGATTTTGACCAAAGTCACCTTGAGATGGGGATGGACCTGAATCAATTTTTCCTTTACCCAATTGGCCTGGTAAAGGGCAAGTTGGCTCCCACGAGTTCCAATTCTGAGTTCTTGTGAAGTCATTCGATTTTGAGCCCCATAAGGAATTCAGCGCGCTGATTCAATTTCAATCATCCTTTTGTTTCCCTTCGTCGGATATTTCCGATGATTTTACCGGAAGTTCGAAAAGGGTCCGGAGGGCATCGATATAGAGGTCGGCCATTGCCTCCTCATTTTTCTGTTTGAGCAGGGTAAGGGGATCATGGAGAATCTTGTTAATGATAGCAGAAGTGAGAGCTTCTAAGGATTGCCTCTCCTTGTCTGAGAAGTTAGGATGGATGGAAAAGGTTTTTGCCAACTCCTTGTTACGGATTTCCTCAAATTTTTTCCTTAAGGCAATGATCGTAGGGGTTACCTCCAGGGATTGATACCAGTTGACAAATTTGACGACCTCATCTTGAACAATGGCCTCTGCCTTTTGAGCTTCTTTTTCTCGGTCCTGAATATTATCATTGGCCACTTTTTGAAGGTCGTCGATATTGTAAAGGTAGACGTTCTCAATATCACCCACTTTTGGTTCGATATCTCGAGGATCAGCAATATCAATAAAAAAGATGGGTTTCTGTTTTCGATCCTTGATCACCTTGGCGACTTCTTCATGATGTAAGAGATATTGTGGAGAATCAGTAGCGCTGATCACAATGTCCACCATTCTTAAACCCCGATGGATCTCTTCGAATGAAATCGGTTCTCCTCTAAATTCCTGGGCCAATGTCACTGCCCGTTCATAGGTCCGGTTTGTCACAAGGACTTTCTCGATTCCACCCGAGACGAGGTGTCGTGCGGCCAGTTCACACATCTCGCCCGCACCAATTAACAAAACGGTTCTTTTCTCAAGAGTCCCGAAGATTTTCTTGGCCAATTCGACGGCGACGAAACTGACTGAGACGGCGCTATTGCCAATCTTCGTTTCTGTTCTCACCCTTTTTGCCACATGAAAGGCCCGGTGGAGAAGTCGATGGAGGATGAGTCCGGATGTTTTTGCTTCCGCGGCCATGTTGTAGGCCGACTTGATCTGGCCCAAAATTTGGGGTTCACCCACGACCATCGAATCGAGACTTGAGGCGACTCGAAAGATGTGTCTCACTGCCTCTTCTCCGACGAGGAGATAGAGATTTTTCTCAAATTCCTTTAAGGAGAGGCCATGGTATCGGGAGAGAAAGCCCTTCAGATCGAGAATGGCTTTCTCTGTCTCTTGAACAGCTGCATAGATCTCTACCCGGTTACAGGTAGAGAGGATCATGTTTTCCCTCAACGAGGGAAGGGATTTGATTTGGGAGAGGGCCTTCTCAATCCCATCCTCTTGGAAGGCCAACCGTTCCCGAATCTCAATCGGCGCGGTCTTATGATTCAATCCGATGACGATCAGTTCCATATAAAAACAAAGGTTGAGGTTAAGGTCCAGGTTAAGATTTTCTTGATAAAGAATTGATAAGGGAATTTAACTCTCTCCATATATCCTTAATAATGTTTGAAAAGTCCTTAAATTCTTCTTCAGAGAAATATTTAACTTTGTGCCCGTAAATCAGGTGACTCTTGGTTTCCGCTAATGAACCTCTTGCGTTATAGTAGAAATTCAATTTGTCCTTGGTGTGCTTCCTTCCGAATCCTTCTGCAATATTTCCCGAGACAGATAATCCTGAGCTTCTGATTTGTGATGTTAGGCCAAAATCTTCTTTTCTCGGTAGCCTTTCCGTGAGGTTGAAAATTTTAACAGCCAAATCCATGGCTTTCTGCCATACTGGCATCTCTTCAAACGATTTATATTCCATCTTTGTTTTATCGATATTTCTTTCTAAACCTAAACCTTAACCTTAACCTTAAACCTCAACCTCAGCCTTAACCTGCTCCTTAATTACCAATTAGAATAAGTATGAAGTCCGGAGAGAAGGAGATTCACACCCAAAAAAGTGAATAGGACAGCCAGAAATCCCACAATGGACATAATGGCGGCCTTCCGGCCTCTCCACCCCACGGTCAGACGCTGGTGAAGCAGTGCTGCATAGAGAAGCCAAGTGATCAGTGACCATGTCTCTTTTGGATCCCAATTCCAATATCGTCCCCAGGCATAATTTGCCCAGACAGCACCCGTGATGATTCCCAAAGTCAAGAGGGGAAACCCGAACTTTAAAGACTGGTAGTTCAAATCATCCAAGATCTTCAGGGGAGGAAGCCTTTTTGTGATAGCTCCCATCCTTTTCGATTTGAGCTGGTTCTCCTGAATCAGATACATTACTCCGCAACAGAAAGCCAGAACGAAGATGGCGTTGCCGAGAAAGGCAAAGATCACATGGAAGGGATGCCAGAAGCTCTTTAAGACTGGGGTCAGGGGTAGAATCTCTTTTGGGAGAGCGAAAGCGAAGACCATGAGGATGAGAGCGATCGGTGTGAGAAAAGAGCCCAAGACCTTGACCTTATATTTCAGATTGGCGATCAGGAGGACTCCGATAATCATCCATGCAAAGAAGGAAAGAGATTCGTAAAGATTGGTGACAGGGGTGTAGCCTGCTTCCGCATACCTCGTCAAAAGAGCAAGAGTATGGGAGGCGAAACCGATAGAGACAACTACCATAGCTAATTTGGAGAGGGATTCTTTGAGAAAGATGATATAGACGGAATAGGCCAACGTGCCAAATAAATAAAAAAGAGAGGCGAATTTAAAGAAATAAATATTCATCTTTAAGGGGTTAATTCATTTAAGAAAATTAGATTTATTTTAACAAGGTTGGAGCATACCGTCAACTGACCGGAGGATGGAGTGTCGAGAGACATAACAAAACTCTTAACTTTTTGGCTGTGCACTTAGCGTTTCTATCCGGGAGAGAAAGGTTCGGCCAAACGACGACTTGTTTCGGCCACCAGGCACCATATCATATCCAGAGGGAGATGGGATTCGATGGTAGAGTCAAATAGGATCCCAATCCTTGGGGGAAATTCTTCATCCCCTTTCCATAAAATATATGCCAATGGGACTTTAGGAAGTACCTCCAAGGCGAACCCTTTATCTCCGTAAAGAATTTCATTACCGCCCAGCTTCTTTCCAGCTTTAAGAAAAGCATCTGGATCCTTTCCGTAAAGGTCTTCCAGTTCTTCAACCTGAAGGCTATGAGGGCCTCGAAAGAATGTAGACCCCCCTTTAAGATCTTTCTCACTGATCCAGGTGTGGGTAGGTTTGATCTCTTTGGCTTCTGTTAAGTAAACGAGGACCATGAGGTAGAAAAAAGGGTGAAGGTCTTCCTCAACAGGTTGGTCATTCCATTCTACCCGCAGGAGCTTTTTTTCTTTTGGTAGGATGAGATACCTCAGATTATAGACAGGCAACAGAAAGCCTTCTCTGGTAGGATTGTAAAGGGCCTCTGTTCTGTTGCAGATATCGGTGGGATGAAGTTTGGAAAGTCTATCCCAATGGAAAAGATCGATGGGCTCTTTTGGGTTCGTCTCCTCTTTCATCCATTCCTCTACCTATCAATTGAAATCATCATAATTGAATTTTACTCCATTTTCAATGGAAATTTAGCAAAATTAGAATGAGAGCCCATGGAGGTCACTTTCCCCTTAATTTGATTGACTATTTTATAGAGGTTTAATAGACTATAGGCCAGAAGATAAATTTTAATCCCAAAACTTTATACAAATAAGGAGGTCCCCATGAGCCCTACAAAGCATTCTAAAACGATTAAAAGAAAAGGAAAGAAGATGCCATCCAAAAAAGGGGTTGTGGCCATTGAGAGGAGAAAGCATCCCAGATTTAATCTTGAGCTCCCTTTAGATTATTTTCGAATAGAGGTTAAGGAAAATTATGGAGGAATCGTTGCCAATGCAAGTGAATTGGGGATACTCGTCTATCTACCTGAAAAAATGGAGATGGGGACGACATTGAGCATTGAGATCTTTTATGCAAAGGGTTTAGAGCTGGATTCAATCAAAGCCATTGCAAAAGTGGTTTGGGCCGATTTGGCCGCCAGGAAAACCTGGGGCGAGCACCGATATGGATTGCAATTCCAATCCATCGACAAACGAAACCTCAGTAAGTTAAAAAATTTATTGAAAGAGGTGGGGAAGTCTAAGGATCTGAAAAAGAAAGGGTAAACTCAGCGGATAGCCTGGAGACGAATTAAAACCCCATTTCTGATAAAGAGTGGGGTTTTTGTTTATCGAGTGGAGTGCATCCCGAATGGTGGGTGGGGATGAATTTAAATGGTGGAGCTGAACGGGATCGAACCGTCGGCCTCCTGAATGCCATTCAGGCGCTCTCCCAGCTGAGCTACAGCCCCACAGGTAGTAGATTTAACTGAATATCTAACACAAGAAA
>Ga0187886_1001783_pt1 | contig 18524 bp, 21 predicted proteins | sample June2016WEW_20_1_FD_133001 | JGI IMG/M metagenome (GOLD analysis project Ga0187886, IMG submission 133001) | Peatland microbial communities from SPRUCE experiment site at the Marcell Experimental Forest, Minnesota, USA - June2016WEW_20_150 | ecosystem: Environmental > Terrestrial > Soil >... | reverse complement strand
CCCGCCGCGCGTGCCGCACTATTCGTGCGTTCGATGTCGGGCCCCGAGAGTGTTCCGTCACGGCTGATATTGGTGTAGATGAGCCACCGCAGGCCTAGTGCGCCGAGGCCTGCAGCCACTTCGGTGTCCGAGCGCGCCGTGTCTTCCGTCCACCCGCTGATTCGAACGCGCCCGTCCCGCGCATCGATGCCCGCGGCGAACCGCTGCCCAAGAAGCTCCGTCCACCGACACACCTCGCCGGGCGAGCGGACGACCATCGTGCCGAGAACGAGCCTGTCGACCCCGAGGTCAAGGAGCGCGCGGGCATGCGAAACGCTGCGCACGCCGCCGCCGACCTGCAAGCGGCAGGACAGCGCACGTCGGATGCGCTCGATCACGCGCGCGTTGTCCGCACCCTTCCCCTCCGCCGCATCGAGATCCACGATGTGGACCCATCGGGCGCCGTCGCCTTCGAAGCCTCGCGCGGTCTCCACGGGGTCGGAAGAATATGAGGTGGCATCGGAGAAACTTCCCTGCAGCAGCCGCACGCAGCGGCCCGCCCGCAGGTCGATCGCGGGCAGGAGGAGCATGCGGATCAGCCGGAGGATCCGCGGGGCTGACGTCCGCTCAGGGGCTCTTCGAAACGCATGAGCCCGGCGGAGAAGGCCGCGCAGAGCCGCTCTTCGATCTCCGCCGCGCTCGAGGTGTCGATCAGCAGATCGCGGGCTTCCTTGTCACGGATGCAGCGCACCAGCGTGGAGAGCGCCTGGAGGTAGTCCAGGGAGAGATTGGGCGGCGAGGCGATGACGAAAAGCAGGTGGACAGGAGCGCCGTCGGGCGAGTCGTACGCGATGCCGGCCCGGGAGACACCCAACGCAATGATGACCCGCGGGACTCCCTGCACCCGGCCGTGCGCAACCGCAACCCCGTGTCCGAGCCCCGTGGTCTGCTGGCGCTCGCGGGAGATCACGGCGTCCTCGAACTCCGCGCGCACGTCGATGTCGCGGAAGACGCGCGCCCGGCGGATCAGCTCGCGGAGGGCTTCGAACTTGTCGCTGCTGCGCAGGTCAGGAACGACCGAACCATTTTCAAAACAGTGGTGCATGCTCATGACGTTTGCACAAACGCAAAATATAACGACCGGCCGGGCCGGTTGTCAACATGCGCGAAATGCCACCTCACTGCACGGGGTACCGTGCACTCGGTGGCCGCGCTATTTACAATATCGGCGCAAGGATATATCCTCCTGAAAGTGCGGCCGTGAGCCGCATCAGAGAACTCGAGTGGGAGGGGAAGACAGTGGCGAAAGCACCAGCAAAAAAGGCGGCGACCAGGGTCCCTGACAAGCTCACCAGCGCATCGCTGATCGGCTATCTTGCGGAGAAGAACGGCATTGTCCGCAGGGACGTGAAGCAGGTCCTGGAGGACTTGTTCGAAATCGTCGGCGCCGGCGTCATGCGCGGCGAACGCGTCGCGCTCGGGAAAATCGGCAAGATGTTCATCAGGGTGAGGCCGGCGCGCACGGCGCACCCCGGAAGAAATCCACTAACCGGCCAGATGATCACGATTCCGGCCAAGCCGGCGACGAAGGTACCCCGTTTCACCTTCAGCAAAACCTTCAAGGAAGCCGCCCTGAAGGCGAAAGCAACGAAGTAGAACTGACCTGCCGCGTCGTTCGGCGCTGCCGGGGCGGCGCGGCAGGGATTCGGCGCACCCGACCAAGACCCGCGCGTGCGATGGAGCTGCGGCGCCGTCTTGCTGCGGGCTCAGCGAAAAAGGGTCTCCACCACCCGCCGATCGGAATCCGCAAGATCGTAGGAGAGCAGCTCCCGCGGCGGCACCCAGCGTATCTCCTCGTGCTCCCGCAGGACGGGAGTCCCTTCGAATCCCTCCACTCGATAGACCAGGAGCTCCAGGGTGATCCCTTCCCCATCGTAGGAGGCGCAGCAGAGCAGCTCGCCGATCCGTGCGTGCACGTCAAGCTCTTCCTGCAGCTCGCGGGCAAGAGACTGCTCGGGAGATTCGCCCTTTTCGATCTTTCCCCCGGGGAACTCCCACTTGCCCGCCATGTGCTTCCCCGGCTTGCGCCGGGCGATGAGCACGAGGCCGTTCTCCTCCACTATGCCCGCCGTGACCCTCACCGGGATTTCCCCACGCCAACGCGTGCGCAGAAACGCGCCACGGGACACGTGCTGCACCGGGGTGAAAGCGGTGTACAGACCGCCTGTCCGTATCGGACAAGGAGTTCGTTCACTCCGATCCAGTAGCGCACGGGGAGGACTTCCATGAGCGCCGTCTCTGTCTGCTCGGCGGTTCGCGTTGTCACCCAGCCCATGCGGTTGGAGATGCGGTGCACATGGGTGTCCACGCAGATCCCGGGAAGCCCGAACCCGAGATTGCGGACGAGGTTCGCGGTCTTGCGTCCCACGCCTGGCAAGGCCAGGAGCTCGTCCATCTTCGAGGGCACGCTGCCGCCATGCCGCTGGAGAAGAAGGCGCGAGGCGGCGCGGAGGTTTTTCGCCTTCGTACGATAGAAGCCCGCAGGGTAGATCGAGCGGGCGATCCGATCCACGGGCATGGCCGCGAGGGAAGATGCCGACGGAGCGAGAGAAAGGAGAGCATCCGACGCCCTGCTGGTCACCTCGTCCCTGGTCCGCAGGGAAATCATGGTGGCGACGAGGACCCGGAAGGGGTCGCTGTTCTCACGGGCGACCGCTGAAACCGATGGAAGGGCCCCGCCGGGCCGGGCAGAATCCAGCCCGCGCGTCATGGCCCGGAAGATCGCGGCCCAGGGGCGCGGGCCCGAGCGCCTCATGCCGTCTCTCGGCCGGGTGCGTCACTTCGCATTGACTTTCAGCTTGGCGAAGACGAGCTCCTCGACATCGCCCTTGCTCTTGTCAATTGAGAAGGAAATCTCGTCGATGAGGAGCTTCAGCGCGCTGTCGTACAGCTTGCGCTCCAGGATCGGCAGCTCCTTGATCCTGCTCCTGTGGTAGAGGGCGCGCACCACGTTCGCGATGTCCAGGATGCTGCCCTTTTTCAGCAGGTCGAGGTTCATCTGGTAGCGCAGCTTCCAATCAGCAGGGATCGGCTCGAACTCCTCGGCGATCAGCCGAAGTGCCTTCTGCGATTCCTTCTTGCCCACGATGGCGCGGATGCCGAGCTCGTCCGCCTTGCCCACGGGGACCATGATCGTCATGTCGGACACTTCGAGGTAGATGATGTAGTAGAGAAGCTTCTTCTCGCGAAACGGCCTCTCTTCGATCGCCCGGATGTGACCGACTCCCTGGAGAGGATAGACGATTTCCTGGCCTACCTTGTACTTCGTCGGTGCATGTCGCGCGGTCTTTCGCGGAGATTTCATGATGACCATTGTAACAAGGAATAACAGGACGGTCAAACGCCGCACGGCGAAAGCGCTGCGCGCGTGCTGGCGTCCACGACACGGATCGCGTATAGTACCCGCGCATGAAGCCCCTCCCCCCGCGTCGTATTGCCGCAATCACTGTCTTCCCGCTGCTCGTGGCAGCCCTCGTCGTTCCTGTCATCATCTGGCACGCAGAGCTCTGGAAAGTCTTCGGCTCCGTGCCGAAGGTCCGCACGTGGATCGAGGGATGGGGTGCGGTGGCGCCGCTTGCGTTCGTGGGCGTGCAGGCGATCCAGGTCATCGTGTTCGCCATTCCTGGCGAGGTCGTGCAGATCGCGGGGGGGTACCTCTTCGGAGGGTGGGTGGGCATCCTTCTTTCCCTCTCGGGTATCCTCGCGGGTTCCACGGTGGCATTCTTTCTTTCCCGGTGGCTGGGACGGCCCTTCGTCGCCGCGGTGATCCCGGCGGCCCAGATCGAGCGGGTGGAGAAGCTCCTGGAATCTCGCAGCTCGCGGATCGTGTTCTTCGTGCTGTTCCTGATTCCCGGCGTGCCCAAGGACATCCTATGCTACGTCGCGGGACTCACGCCGATGAGCTTCCTGTTCTTCCTCGGGGTGTCGGCGGTAGGACGTCTTCCCGGCATTGTCGGCAGCTCCATCATTGGAGGGGCAGCACGAGCCAACCGGTGGGTCGCGCTCGGGATTCTGTCGCTCGCCGCCATCATGCTCTTCGCTGCAGGAATGATCTTCCGGCCGCAGCTCCAGGCCCTCGTCGAGAGAGTCCTGCGGAAAAAGCCCGCCGCGGGGTCTTGACCGGGGACTACGGGGTCTTGACCGCGGCAGCGAAGCGCTCGCCGAATTCCTCGCCCTTTTTCAAGAGCTCATTCGTGGGGCTTCCACGGAACTCCAGGACGTCGGTGACCTCCCATTTCAACGGCTCGACGAGCTTCTGGAACGCGGCCATCCCGCCTTTGCTCCAGCCGTAGCTGCCGAACACCGCCGCCTTCTTGTTCACGACACGCTTCAGGCCCGCCATCTCGATCGTCTGGGCAACGGGGGGAAAAAGGGTGCCTTCGTACGTGGGGGCTCCGACCATGACGCCTCGGTTGATCCACAGAGCCGGAAGGATGTAGCTCGTGTGTGTGCGCGCCGCGTCGAACACCTCGACGGGAACGCCCGCCCGCGAGATCCCCTGCGCGACGGCGTTCATCATCTTTTCAGTGTTCCCGTACATGGAGCCGTACACGAGTGTGACCGCGGTCTCCCCGCCCCCTCCGGCGAGCTTCGCCCACCGGCTGTAGAGCTCGACAATCCTTCCTGGATCCCGCCGCCAGACCAGGCCGTGGGAAGGGGCGATGATCTCGATGGGCGCCCCTGCGAGCTTCCGGATTGCGTTCAACGTGGGGGCGCTGAACTTCGCAATGATGTTCACATAGTAGCGCAGCGCCTCACGCTCGTAGAACAGCAGGTCCGCAACCTGGTCAACGAACATGGTTCCCGGGAAGGTTCCGTAGCCTCCGAACGCATCGCAGGAAAAGAGGATCCTGTCCGTGACGTCGTAGGTGACCATGGTCTCCGGCCAATGGACGAACGGCGCATGAATGAACCGAAGAGTCCTCTTTCCCAGGACCAGCTCTTCACCATCGACGACCGTGCGAATGTTCTCGGTGATCCCGTAGTAGGCATCGAGCATCTCGCGGGCCTTCTCGGTGGCGATCAGCGTGCATTTTCGGGGAATCCTCGAGAGGGCGCGGATGGCGCCGGTGTGGTCGGGCTCCATGTGATTGATCACGATGTAGTCGATCGATCCAAGAGGGACAATCGTATCGAGGAGATCGAAGTATTCGTCGGTCTTGAAACCTTTCGCCAGGTCGACGATGGCGTTCTTCTCGTCCCTGATGACGTACGAATTGTACGTCACCCCCGCCTCCGACACGGGCCAGATGCCCTCGAACAGGTCGGTTGTCCGGTCGTTGAGCCCGATCCAGTAGACGTCCGGGCGTAACTCCACAGACGGCATACCGATCCTCGTGCCGTTCTATAGGCGCGGTGCCGCCAGGGCGATTCCCGGAGGGGTCGCCCTCGCTTTGAACGTGAGAAACTTGAAGGGATGAATGTCCAGAGGATTCGAAAACCAGCCGCCGATGACGGTGGTGTTGATCAGGTTGATCGCCGGGCTGTGGTCCAGCGGAAGAATTGCGGCTTTGGTGAGGAGAATCTGCTCGGCGTCCGCGAGCCGCCGATACCGCTTGCGGGCATCGGTCATCGATATGGCCTCATTCACCGCCTCGTCATAGTCCTTGTCGGAGAAACGTGCGTCGTTGAGGTTGCTGCCGCTCGTCCACAGCTGGAGGAACGTCAGGGGATCCGCATAGTCGCCGATCCACGTGGACTCGGCGATCGTGAAATCGTTCTTGCGCGTCTCCGCGAGGTACGCGTTGGGGTCGACTTCCTTGATGATGACGTCCAGACCGATCAGCGCCTTCCAGGCGTCCGCCATTTTCTGCACGATGGTCTTCATGCCCTGGCTCTCGCTGCTCACTTTCACGGTGAGCGAAGGCAGACCCTTGCCGTCCGGATAGCCCGCATCGGCGAGGAGCTTTTTCGCTTCCACGACCTGCTGGTCGGCAATGCCCTTCACCGCGGGATAGTTGGGGATGGAGGGGATCACCAGCTCCGAGGGAAAGGAAAACTCGTCCTTCGTCCGCACCTGGTCCCAGGGCACCAGGAGCGCGAGGCCCCGGCGCACCCGCCAGTCGTTCCACACCGGCTGGTCGCACGCGAAGAAGAAGTATGTCGTGCCGAACATGGGGTAGATCTCGAGCTTGTCCGTCGGCTGCAGCTTGTCGCCGTTGATGAGGGACCTTGTCACCCACTGGATCCGCCCCGTGATGTAGCCGTCCGTCGCATCGTTCGCGTCGTCCATGAAGCGGATGCGCAGCCTGTCCACGCCCACGCGCTGGGCGTCCCAGTAGCGGGGGTTCCTCTCCAGTAGTATTTCCGCATCGCTCCTGCTCTTCATCACGAAGGGCCCGTTGCCGATGACCGTGGAAGCGTTTGCCCACCCCGCGGAGCCCAGCAGGCTGGGATGGAGCGGGAGAAAACTGATGTGCGTGAGGAGCTTCAGGAAGTGAGCCGCCGGTGTTTCCAGCTCTACCCGCAGCTCGTCGTCGTTCACCGCGGTGATGCCGACCGTGGACGGATCCTTCTGTGCCCCGGTTCTGTAAGCATGCGCTCCCTTGATCACGTCGTAGAAAAAGGAGTACTCGGCGTTGTTCGCCGGGTCGATCATTCGCAGCCACGAGGCGACGAAGTCGCGGGCGCGGACCCTTTCGCCGTTCGAGTACGAGGCATCAGAGCGGAGGTAGAAGGTCCAGACCTTGCCGTCGTCGCTCGATTCCCAGCTCTTTGCCACCCCGGGCACGGGCTCCAGGGTCTTGGGATCTGCCACGACCAGCCCTTCATAGATGGCGGTATAGAACTGCGACTCGAAGGAGGTGAAGGTGTGAAGGGGATCGAGGCTCAGGCTTTGCGGGGAGTCGGCCATGACGAACTCGCGCACCTTCCGGCTGGTGGAATCGTCCGCGGCGAACAGTGAGCCCGCGCACACCACGAGAAGGCAAAACGCGAGAAATGCCGCTCTTTTCAGCATGGAATCAAGATAGTGTATCTGGTCAGAAAATTCTATAGGGGATGAAATCGCGCACGAGGAGCTTCACGGTGGCGGTTGTCGTGTATGTCCCGGATCGCACGACCATCAGGGGATCCGTCCAGAGAACGATCTCCCCGGTGATTTCCCGCGGCTTGTTCAGGTATCGGGTGTCCAGGCTGCGGCGGATGGCGTCCCGGATCGCGAACTCCAGCGCCTTCGTCCGCGCCGCGGCTCCCTCCTGCAATGCCGCCGTCCCCTGTCCGGTGGAAAGGGCGGCGGTGTTGCTGTCCCACGCAGCGCGTCGGCGGGATTCCTGCTCGTCGAGAGTGTAGCCGATCCTGGCCCAGAGCCTGGTCTCTGTCACTTCGGTTTCCATGACGCGCAGCCGCGGGCTTCCCCACGGCACCTGAGCGATGGGCGTGAGCACGAAGCTTTCTTCAACCCGACGCGCCTTGTCGCTAGGCGTGTACGAGAAGTCCCAGCCGTAGATCATGCCCGAGACGAGTATTCTTCCCTGCTCCAACAGGGTCTTCTCCGCGACGTCCAGGGGAATGGGATAGGGCCCCGGCCCGAGGCGTACCAGCGGCTCCAGCTCGGTCCAGGGACGGATGAACAGCCGGTCCGGGGCGTCAGCCCGGCACGGGAGGGCGGCGGTGGTCAGGAGCAGGGCGGAGATGAATGCGCGCATCACGATACTTTGAGTATCGGGTGTTATGGTCTTTTGAAAAAGATCGCGATCGGGTTCATGCCGTGCCTCACGACGAGATAGAGGTAGCCGAAGGCAAGTCCGGAGAGGTGGGCAAGGTGGGCGACTCCGGACCTCGGATTGATCAACTGCGAGAAGATCTCGATTCCCGCATAGACGATCACCAGAGTTGGTGCGCGCACGGGCAGGATTCCAAGGACGAAGATCCGGGCGTCCGGGAAAAACGCGGCGAATGCCAGAAGGACGGCAAAGATCGCGCCCGAAGCGCCCAACACATACGTGCCCCCGAGCCCCATCGCCTCGAACAGGAGTGCAGTCACGATCCCTGCGCCGATTCCGCTGAAGAAGTAGTACAGCAGGAACTCGGTACTGCCCATTCGCTGTTCGAGCTGGATTCCAAACATGAAGAGGGCGAGCATGTTGAAAAAGAGATGAGACCACCCTGCGTGAAAGAACATGTACGTGATCACCTGCCACCAGTCACCGTTTTGAAATACGTCCTGCGGTCGAAGCAGGAAGATCTCCGACACGCCCTGGCGGTCAAGGTAGTAGCTGAACAGGAAGACAAGGATGTTCACGACAATCAGGATGATCGTGGCGTTGTAGGAGCGGTAGCGCAGCGGTCGCCGCAGGAAGCTGGCCATGATTGAAAGTACGCCGCCCTCCGGGGCCGAGTCAAGGAGGCGCAGAAAGCCGCGTGCTTGCGGGGTCGCGGGACCTCTGCTACGTTCAGGGTGAGATGAAAGGCAAGCCCGACTACTACTGGCGGAAATCCAAGGAGGAAGGATACCCGGCACGTTCCGTTTTCAAGCTGCAGGAGATCCAGCAGAAACACGGTCCCGTGAAGCCGGCCGGGAGGGTCCTCGACCTCGGAGCATCCCCGGGCAGCTGGAGCATGTACCTCCTCGACATGCTGGCAGGAGGAGGGAGCGTGACCGGCGTGGACCTGAACGAACCTGACGGAAAGCTCATTGCGCGAAAGAACTACCGATTTCTTCTCGGCGATTTCACCTCCGAGGAGGTGGAGAAAAGAATCCGGGAGGCGGGCCCTTTCGACGTCATTGTTTCCGATGCGGCACCCTCCACCACGGGCAACAGGACTCTCGACACGGCGCGCTCAGCGGAGATCGCCGGCAAGGTCATCGAGATCTGCGAACGGTGCCTCGTTCCCGGGGGAAACTGCGTGCTGAAGATCTTCCAGGGAGGGGAGGAACGGGAGGTGCTCGCCCGGATGCGCAGGCTGTTCACCGCGGCGAAGGCATTCAAGCCCAGGGCGAGCCGCTCGGACTCGATGGAGACCTATTTCATCGGGCTGGGCTTCACACCGACAGGCACGGACAGCATATAGACCCGCGGCCGACAGACAGTGTATTTTCCTCTCACCCGGAGACAGCGGATGAAGTTTCATACCGAATACGTCACGTTCAATACCCGCAAGGAGCACGAGTACGTCAACATGACCGAGAGGGTCGAGGCCGCCGTCCGTTCGAGCGGCTGCCGCGAGGGAATGGTCCTCGTGTCGGCCATGCACATCACGGCCGGCGTCTATGTCAACGACGCCGAGCAGGGCCTGATCCAGGACATCGATGAGTGGCTGGAGACACTCGCCCCGCGCCGGCCCGACTACCGTCATCACCAGACCGGGGAATCCAACGGGGACGCTCATCTCAAGAACCTGCTCATTGGACACGAGGTCATCCTTCCCGTGACCGCCGGACGGCTGGACCTCGGGCCGTGGCAGCAGGTCTACTACGCGGAGTTCGACGGACGACGTCCCAAGCGAGTGATCATCAAGGTCATGGGAGAGTAGGAACCGCGGTGAAAGTCCTGAAGTTCGGGGGCAGCTCCCTCGCGAATGGCGAAGGGATCAAGGCCGTGACCGGCATCGTCGCCGAGGCCGCGCGGGATGACCGTGTGGCCGTCGTGCTTTCCGCCATGAAGGGGGTCACCGACCGGCTCATCTCGCTCGCGCGAAAGGCGGAGGAAGGATCCGACGGACTGAAGGATGAGATGGAGGCGATCCGTGCCCAGCATTTCGACGCGGTCCGGTCCCTCCTCGGCCCGGCGGACCAGGCCTCGGCCCTCATGCCGCTGGCGATCATGTGCAATGAGCTGGAGGAGGTCCTGCACGGCGTGGAGCTGATCCGCGAATGCTCCGCCCGGACAATGGATCTCGTCATGAGCTTCGGCGAACGGCTCTCCTGCAGCCTCGCGGTGAGCTACATGTGCGCACGGGGGATCGCCGCGGTGCTCGTGGACGCGCGGGAAATCGTGCGCACCGACGAACGGTTCGGCTCCGCCGCGGTCGATTTCCCGAAGAGCTACACGCTCATCAGGGAGAAGCTCGAGGGTCTGACCGGCGTCGCCGTGATCCCGGGCTTCGTCGGGGCAACGGCGAAAGGCGTCACGACGACCCTCGGCCGGAACGGTTCCGATTACACCGCCTCCATCATCGGCGCCGGCTTGGATGCGAAGGTGATCGAGATCTGGACGGATGTGGACGGGGTCCTCTCGGCCGATCCGAGGATCGTGCCCGACGCGTTCGTGATCCCCGCCCTCAGCTCAGAAGAGGCAATGGAGCTGTCGTACTTCGGCGCAAAGGTGATCCACCCCTACACGATGGTCCCCGCGGTGGAGAGGAACATCCCGATTCTCATCAAGAACAGCCTCAACCCCGCGGCGCCGGGCACGCTCATCGCGGCCGCCGAGACGATCAAGCGGGACGGCGCTCTGCCGATCACGGGTATCGCGTCGATCGAGGGGATCTCCCTGGTGAACATCGAAGGCGGGGGCATGATGGGCATTCCCGGCTTTGCCGCGCGCATCTTCGCCGCGCTCGCCCGCGAAGGCATCAACATCATCATGATCTCCCAGGCATCCTCGGAGCACACCATCTGCCTCGTGTTCAGGACGGCCGAGGGAGAGCGCGCGCTGGCCACCCTCAACCGGGAGCTCGCCCCCGAGCTGCACAGTCGCCGAATCGAGCGCTTTGAGCTGATGCAGGAGCTTCTCATCGTGTCGGTGATCGGGGAGAACATGCACGGCACGCCCGGCATGGCCGGGCGCCTTTTCAGCGCGCTTGGAAGGGCGGGGATCAATATCCTCGTCATCGCCCAGGGCTCCTCCGAGCGCAACATTTCCTTCGTGATCGAGGCGAAGAACCACGCTCTCGCCCTTCGCACGATCCACGCGGAGTTTCTCTCCGGACGACGGAAATAATGGTGCACGTCGAGCGCGTCTCCGTCTTTGCCCCGGCCACGGTGGCGAACGTCGCCTCGGGCTTCGACGTCCTGGGCTTCGCCCTGGACTCCCCCGGCGATCTGGCCACTCTCACCCGCTCGGGGGAGAAGGGCGTACGCGTCACCTCCATCACGGGCGATGAGGGCAGGCTTCCCCGCGATCCGAAAAAGAACACGGCCGCGGTCGCCGTTGCGGCTTTCCTGGAGGCAATCCGGCACCCCTTCGGCGTGGAGATCGCCCTGGAGAAGCGCATGCCCCTGAGCTCGGGTCTGGGAAGCTCGGCTGCAAGCGCGGTCGCCGCGGTGACTGCGGCGAACATCCTGGCCGGCAGGCCTCTTTCCCCGCGGGATCTCCTTCCCTTCACCATGGAAGCCGAGCGCGTGGCATGCGGTTCGGCCCACGCTGACAATGTCGCGCCTTCGCTCTTCGGCGGCTTTGTCCTGATCCGCAGCTACGACCCGCTGGACATCGTCCAGCTTCCGGTCCCGAAGGGTCTCTCATGCGCGGTCGTTCACCCGCACGCGGAGCTGCGCACCGAGGATGCGCGGCGGGTCATGAAAAAGGAGATCCGCCTCTCGGATGCCATTCGCCAGTGGGGAAACCTCGCTGCCCTCGTCGCCGCGTTGTACAACGGCGACCTCCAGCTCCTCGGCAGGTCGCTGCAGGATGTCGTCGCCGAGCCGGCCCGATCCCTGCTCATCCCCGGGTTCGCGGCGGTCAAGTCCGCCGCCCTTGCCGCCGGTGCGCTGGGATGCTCCATCTCGGGGTCAGGCCCATCCGTGTTCGCGCTGTGCGCGACCGGGGAAGACTCCTCTCGCGCGGGGGCGGCAATGGTGGCCGCGTTCCGAACGGCGGGCCTGGCCAGCGACCTGTACCTGTCCGCGGTGAACACGAAGGGCCCGGTGGAGAACCCTGCGTGAAGTTTGCCAGCGTCTCTCATCCCGACGAGGTCGTGAGCTTCCGGGACGCCCTGTTCACCGGGCTGGCTCCTGACGGCGGGCTGTACCATCCCATCGGCGCGCCGGACCTCTCGACCCTCGTGCCGTCCCTGGAGCGACTCCCCTCCTTCCAGGAAGTTGCGGCGGAATCAATTGCTGCCCTGCTCTCGCCGGAGATGCCCGCGGATCAGGCCAGGTCCCTCGCACGGCGTGCCCTTCCATTCTCGCCGGTGCTCCAACGAGTCGATGAGCACATCCTCCTCCTGGAGCTGTTCCACGGCCCCACGTGCGCGTTCAAGGATTTCGGCGCGCAGTTCCTCGCCGCGGCCATGGAAGCCATGCTCCAGGGTGAAACCCGGCGGATCCAGATCCTCGTGGCCACCAGCGGCGACACGGGCAGCGCGGTTGCGCACGCGTTTCATGGCCGGGCGAACATCGACGTGGTCATTCTCTACCCCTCCGGCCGGGTGAGCGATCTGCAGGAAAAACAGCTCACGACGCTCGGCGGAAACGTCCATGCCCTGGAGGTGCAGGGAAGCTTCGACGACTGCCAGCGCCTCGTGAAAGAGGCATTCCAGGACGGGACGCTCCGGACCCGGCTGCGCCTTAGCTCGGCGAACTCCATCAACATCGGCAGGCTCATCCCCCAGTGCCTGTACTACCTCTTCGCGGGCACCCGGCGTGAGGAATTGCGGGGATCGGCGCCGACGATCTGCGTGCCCAGCGGCAACTTTGGCAACCTCACCGCCGGCGTGTATGCGTGGCGGTGGGGCCTCCCTGTGCGGGGGTTCATCGCAGCGACAAACGTGAATGACGTGGTTCCCGTCTACCTGAAGAGCGGCAGGTTCGATCCCCGGCCATCGGCGCGGACGCTTTCGAACGCCATGGACGTGGGCAATCCGAGCAATTTCGAGAGACTGAAGGAGGTTTTTCAGGAAAGCTGGGAAAGAATGGCGTCTCGGATCGAGGGGCGCACGGTGACCGACGCGAGAACGCTGGACACGATGCGCGCCGTTCACTCGGCCCACGGCCTGCTCGTGGACCCGCACACGGCCGTGGGATATGCCGCGGCTCTTGATCACCTGGCCGAAGCCGGACAGGCGCGCGACGCCGCGGAATCTGCGGAGGAGCAGGTGATCGTCCTCTCGACAGCCCACCCGGCCAAGTTTGCCGACGTCGTGAGTGAGGCCACGGGCATCGTCCCGGATATGCCCGAAAGGCTGGCGCGGTGCCTCAGGCTCCCGAAACAGGCCCGGCAAGTGGGAACGACTTTCAGGGAGCTCTCGGAGTACCTGCTGGAATCGTTTGGTTGAACAATGCGCGCTTACCGCACCTCGAGTGCTGAGGCAGGCATCTGCAGTCCTGCATTGGTGATGCGGCGCGTCGTTCTATGCCCGACAGTCCGGCGGCGCGTCAGCGGCGCATTCACTGCGACGCGTCAGCGGCGCATTCACTGCGACGCGTCAGCGGCGCATTCTAGCCCGCTGCCGGCGCCTCTTCTCGACCAGGAAAGGATTGCCCCTGTCCTTCTGCCACGCCTTGTAGATCCTGCACGCCTCGTAGTACCCCTCCTCGTCGGCGTACGAGGAAGCCGCGTCGGCCCTGTAGAGCTCGAGCAGAAGGGGAAACAGCGGGGAGGCGAAAATGGGATCCGTGCGGAACGCCGGCAGGATCTTCAGCGCCGGCGGCATCATGTGGTAGCGCACGAGGAACTCCACGGACCCGATCGTCTCCGCCGGGAATCCCAGCCTGCGGAGGAACCGAACGGCGATCTTCGCCCCGATCTCCGCGTGCCCGTCGAAGCGCTTGTCCCCGACGCTCTGCGCGTACGGCTTCCCGCTGTCGTGAAGCATGAGGGCCAGGGAAAGGATCACGTCCGGACGCTTCCTGTGAGTCAGCGTGGCCAGCGTATGCTCCCAGACGTTGCCCTCGGGATGAAAATCCTTGCCGTGGCGAACGTCGGCCATCTCGGCCAGCTCTGGCCAGGCCTCCGCGACAAAGCCCGCGGCGTCGAGGAGAGCGAGGCCCTTCTCCGGGCTGCGCGAGCAGAGCAGGCCCACGAGGAGGTCACGCTGATATGCCGGCGGGGGCAGCTCGTCACCCCTGCCCCAGGCGAAGGTGGGCGCCTCGGCGGTGTAGTGGTAGCGCGAAACGAGCCGCGCCCCTTCGCAGAGCGGGAGCCACATTGGCGAGGACTCCCCCACTTCGCCGAGGCGCGGGGCGCGAAGATCAGGGTACATGTCGAGCCTGTCGATAAACGCGTTGCGGCCCGGGTCGTACAGGAGGCGCAGCACGCGAAAGGGTGCGGCCGGAGGCACGAAAAGGGAGTCAACGCAGCGGAAAACGAGCCTTCGGCCTTCACCCTGGACGGAGGCGTCTTCCAGGGGAAGCCCCGGGAATTGCAGGTCGTCGAACGCCTTGGCCAGCGAGACGAGAGACGCATCTGTGGCCAGGTACAGGGGCCCTGTCTCGTCGACCCGGAAATACCTGTCCAGAGAGGAATAACCGCAGAGAAGGAAGGGAATCTTCTCCTCCTTCAACCTCTCCATCACATCGGTCATTTCAGTCCCCTCTCTTCGGTATCGTGAAGGGTACACACAATCTCCCGCTTTCGTCCACCCGACGTCTGCGCGTCAGTCGATCGGTACCCGGGGATGGACCCAGAATGACCGCTCGACAACGGCCGTGCTTTTGTTTACAATGAATCAACGATACGGCAAGGAGAGAGAACATGACAGCGATCGTCTGCGATATCTGCAAGAAGGCCGTTGCCGGCGCCCGCAAGGACGTCACCTACATCGCGGTGCTGGACAAGGACATCTGCATCCCCTGCTCGGAAGACCTCTTGGACGCCACGAAGCAGCAGATGAAGGCCCGCAGGCCGTACCTGTTCAAGGACTACCAGGAAATCCTCGTCAAGAATCTCGCCCAGATGACCCGGTAGGAACCACCGCGCCGGCGGCGCACCTATGCTCTCGACCCCCCGCCGGAAGCGCCGATCTCATTGAACCCTGCATAGGCGGCCAGGGCGGCAGGGAGCCGCACGCTGCCATCGGCCTGCTGGAAGTTCTCGAGCAGCGCGATCAGGGTCCGTGAGACCGCGAGTGCCGTCCCGTTCAGCGTGTGCACGAAGGGGTTCTTCCCCCCCTGGTCCTTGAACCGGATGCCCAGCCGCCGGGCCTGGTAGTCGGTGCAGTTGGACGCGCTGGTGATTTCCCCCCACTCGCCCTTCTCTCCTCGACCGGGCATCCATGCCTCGATGTCGAACTTCCTGTAGGCGGGTCCGCCGAGGTCACCGGTGCACGTATCCACGATGCGGTAGGGGATCTCGAGCCCCTGGAAGATCTTCTCTTCCACTCCAATGAGGCAATCGAGCATCGCCTCGGAGTCCGAGGGGAGGCAGAAGACGAACATCTCCACCTTGGTGAACTGGTGCACGCGGTAGAGCCCCTTGGAGAACTGCCCGGCGGCACCCGCTTCACGCCGGAAGCAGTGAGACAGGCCGGCGAACCGTATGGGCAGCTGTTCGGCGGGCAGCACCCTGCCGGCGTTGTATCCCCCGAGGGTGAACTCAGCGGTGGCGATCAGGCACAGGTCCGTGCCCTCCACGGGGTAGATGTTGCTCTCGGGTCCGCGCGGATTGAACCCGTGGCCCGCCACGATTTCCTCCCGGGCCACGTCCGGGGTGATCATCGGCGTGAAGCCTTCCCGCAGCAGCGCGTCCATGGCGTATCTCACGAGCGACAGCTCCAGGATTACAGCCTGGTTCTTGAGGTAATAGAACTTCTGGCCTGCGACCTTCGCTGCTGTTTCGAAATCGATGAGGTCGAGGGCCTGGCCGATCTGCACGTGGTCCCGGGGCACGAAGGAGAACGACGGAGGCTTTCCCCACGTGCGCAGCTGCAGGTTGCCCGCCTCTCCTTCGGCGACGGGGGCGGAGGGGTGGGACATATTGGGGATCTTCAGCGCCTCCTCCGTGAGCTTTTTCTCGGTCTCCTCGTGGCGTTTCTCCAGCTCCGCGATGCTCTCCTTGAGGCGCTTGCCTTCCTCGATGAGCGGAGTCCTCTCTTCGGCGGTGAGCTTTCCCTTCATCCGGTCGGCGTTGGCATTCCGCGCGGCGCGCAGCGACTCCAGCTCTTTCAGAAGCTGGTTCCGCTGGTCGTAGAACCGCACGACGAGATCCGGGTCCGCTGTGACGTGCCGGTGCGCGACGTTCGCCCGGACCGCTTCGACATTGTCACGGATGAACTTCAGATCGAGCATCCGGGGATCATAGCGGAGGAGCGCGGGCATGGCAATGCAGTTTCAGCCCTGCGACGCGCCAGCGGCGCATTCACCCTGGCGACGCGCCAGCGGCGCATTCACCCTTCGAAATCGGCAGCCTTTCGGGCCGCTGCTTCCACGGCCTCCATGACCGCGGCAGTAAAGCCTGCCTTCTCGAGCGCCCGCACGCCCTGGATGGTGGTTCCCGCTGGTGAAGTGACCCTGCTTGCCAGCTCCATGGGATGAGTGCCGTCTTTCAGGAGGCTGGCGGCACCTTCGAGTCCCGCCACGGCAACTGCGAGGGCCGTCCGGTAGTCGAACCCCGCCGCCACGCCCCCCTGCGCCATGGCGTGGACGAACTGAAAGACGAAAGCAAGCCCGGATCCGGAAACCCCTGTCATCGCGCTCATGAGCTTCTCGGGGATTTCCAGGGCCGCTCCCAGCGCCCCCGCGAGCTGGAGCGCATCCTCCCGCATCCGGGCACCGGCATCCGCGTGGAACGACACGCCCACCATGGATGCGCCCTTCACGGCGGCAAGCGTCGGCATGAAACGCGCTACCTGGTCGGTGCCGAGCGAATCGGAGACCGACTGGATCTTCCGTCCCGCGAGGATGGAGATGACCGCTTTGCCGCGTGCCGCGCCCTTCACTTCCGCCGCGAAGGCCGCAAAGTCCTGCGGCTTCACGGAGAGGACGGTGAGGTCGCTGCCTTGCAGGACCTCCGCCGCCGATGCGGCCACTGAAAGCCCGCGGGTACGAGCTGCCGCGTCCCGCCGATCCTGCTTCGCATCGTGGACGAGCAGGGAGAGCTCGGGGAGTCTGCGCAGAAAGCCGGTCGCAAATGCCTCTCCCATGATGCCGAATCCGATGATGCCGATCCGTTTCATGTTCGTCATTGTAGCAAAACACGGCACGCGCCGATACTGCCGGAAAGGAGTATCTTCGAGCGGGAGCAGGTGATGAAGATCGGGATTCTTTCTGACACGCACGACCACCTGCCGAACATCGCCAAGGCGGTCGAAGTATTTTCGAAAATCGGCGTGGAAGCGGTCATCCACGGCGGTGACTTCTGTTCCCCTTTCACGCTCGCCCAGTTCAAGCCGCTCGCCGACAAGGGCCTGAAGATGTACGCGGTCTTCGGCAACAATGATGGAGACCGGGCCCTGCTCGTTCGACGTGGCGGTGAGTTCTGTTCGTTCGTAGACGGGTCCCGAATCGTGACATTGGACGGCAGGACGTTCGCGGTCATGCACTACCCCGATCTGGCTGACGACATTTTCAGGTCCGGAGCGTACGACGTGGTCGTGTACGGCCACGATCACAAACGACGAGTCGAGGGGAAGGACAAGAAACTGCTCAATCCGGGCACCTGCGCGGGGTATCTGGCCGACGCAGCCACTGTCGCCGTCCTGGAGACGTCGGATCTGAGTGTGGAGATCCTGAGCTTGTGAGCGGGGACCTTGACTTCCGGCTTCCACGGTCTTATAAAGAAGGAAAAGGGTTCAAGTTGGGTTTTGGGAGTGTCGATAAGGCTAGGTGAAAGGAAGGTCGTATGACCGTTGAAAGGATAGGCCCGCTCGATCCCGCATCGAATGTGAAGAAGGCCGGAAAGCCCTCGAAGCTGAAGACCAAGAGCGACGTCGATTCCATCAACGTCTCCCCGGAGGCGCGCTCCAAGGCCGAGGTGTTCAAGGCGATGGAGACGGCGAAGACCGCCCCCGATGTCCGCGTGGACAAGCTCGCGGAGGTCAAGCGGAAGCTCCAGGATCCTTCCTATCCGTCGCAGGAGGTCATCGAGAAGACCGCTGACGGCATACTCAAGTCCTTCGGCGTTTAGACCTGCGAGAATGTCACCCTCGGCACGGGGTACCGTGCCTGCGGTGACGGCCTCAGTGTGAGGTTCAGGCGGAGGTATCCTTCGGGATTCTCCGCTTTTTTTTCAAGTGCGTGGCCGCCCCGATCCGGCCGCGCTGTGGAGGGAGGACGACGATGCCGGATATCCTTTTCCATGTCCCGACACGGGTCGTATTCGGGCTGGACACCGTCACCCGCATCGGACAGCTTGCCTCTGAGTACGGCGAGCGGGCTTTCCTCGTCACCGAGGCCATCCTCTACGAGGGGAAAGTGATCAACAAAGTCCAGGAGATCCTGGACAAGAGGGGCGTTCAGCACATCGTCTTCGACGAGGTGGTGCCCAACGCCACGAGCAAGACGGTCGATGACGGCGTGACCCTCGCGCGGGGCTCCCACGCAGACGTGGTGATCGGCCTCGGCGGAGTGAGAACCCTCTCGATCGCGAAGTGCATCGCCATGACCGCCACGGCGGACAATGACATGGACGACTTCCTCTCGGGCGTGCAGCCGCAGAGAGAGCCCCTGG
>Ga0187886_1001781_pt1 | contig 18534 bp, 21 predicted proteins | sample June2016WEW_20_1_FD_133001 | JGI IMG/M metagenome (GOLD analysis project Ga0187886, IMG submission 133001) | Peatland microbial communities from SPRUCE experiment site at the Marcell Experimental Forest, Minnesota, USA - June2016WEW_20_150 | ecosystem: Environmental > Terrestrial > Soil >... | reverse complement strand
CCCAGAGATTTTTATAACGATCTCAATGGCATAATTTATGATGCGATGCTAACGCTTTACGAAGAAAGAAAGCCAATTGACATTTTAACCTTAACAGCTAGGTTTAAAAAAAATAAAACTTCCGAGAAGATTGATTCTTCATATCTTTCCGATTTATTAAACATTGTTCCAACCGCCGCAAATGTCGAAGAATATGCCAGTCTTATAAAAGAATCTTCGACAAAAAGAAGTTTAATTCAAATCGGGACACAGATTGCGGAAAACGCCTATAAAGAAGACAAAGAAGTCGGTGACCTTTTAGACAAAGCGGAAAGCTCGATCTTTTCAATTTCCCAGGGACATGAGCTTAAAGGCTTTATACCCGTTAAGGAAGGCTTAGCGGAAAGTTTTGATAGAATTGACGAACTCCATAAAAAAGGATCGGGTTATAGAGGAGTGAGAACCGGATTTACGGATTTGGACAACGTTTTATCGGGAATGCAGGCTTCAAATCTTTTAATTCTGGCAGCCAGACCGGGTCAGGGAAAAACAGCCTTGGCCATAAACATTGCTCAACACGTTGCTTTGGTTGATAAACAGGCGGTTGGATTTTTTTCTTTGGAAATGAGTCAAGAAGAACTGGTTGACAGACTTTTAATCGGGCAGGCGGATGTTGATGCTTGGAGATTAAAAACCGGAAAATTGGTGGAAACAGATTTTGCAAAACTTTCGCAGGCGATGGGGGAACTAGCTGACGCGCCGATTTTTATCGATGACACTCCGGGAATTTCAATTTCGGAAATGAGAACAAAAGCAAGAAGACTGCAACTTGAGCAAAACATCGCGCTTTTAATAGTTGATTATTTACAACTTGCAGATCCTGGCAGAAGATATGATAACAGAGTTCAAGAAGTTTCAATAGTTTCGCAAGGATTAAAAAATTTATCCAGAGAACTTAAAATTCCGGTTCTGGCGGTTTCGCAGTTGTCTCGCGCGGTTGAGCATAGAGGAGAAAGAAGGCCACAGCTAGCAGACTTAAGAGAATCGGGTGCCATCGAACAAGACGCGGATGTGGTGATGTTTTTGTATAGACCAGATACTGAAATCTCAGATATTATGCCGACAAAACTTTCAATTGCTAAACACCGAAACGGACCAATGGGAGAAGTGGATCTTTTATTCCGCGGTGACAGAATCAGGTTCTACAACGTCGAGAAAAAACGTGAATCTTAATAAATCCTCTTGCTTTCCGCAAACGTTTTTAGTTATGATAAAATTAAGGGAATATGTTTTTTAATTTGGGAGGAGGTGAAATTAATTAATGGACGATACAACACAACAACCAGTTTCACCAGTAGGTGGAGTAGCAGATCCAACAGCGCCGGTTCAACCAGGGGTACAAGCTCCAGCAGAACCGACTATGCCGACAGCAGAAGAGCCAGTCGTGCCAGTAGGAGGACCAATTCCTGTTACGCCAACAGAGCCCGTTGCGGATCCTAATGCACCAGTTGCACCGACAGCCGAACCAGATGCGCCGATAGCACCTCAAATGCCAACGGAGCAACAGGGAGGCGATCAGGGGCAGCCGGGAGGAAGCCCAACGGTGTAAAATCCAGTCAAAAATAAGACTACAAATACAAAATTAAACTAGTCCTTATATAAAGTCGAAGGATTAGTTTAATTTTTTGTGTTTAAAGAATAATTTTGTGAAACTAGTTGAAGAATATTTTGTGGGCGAAGAGAGATTCGAACTCTCAAGACCTTGCGGTCAATAGTTTTTGAGACTATCGCGTATACCGTTCCGCCACTCGCCCTTTTATCACCTTAAAGCATTAAAACTTTTGCCTTTTGAGCTTATTTATTATATACTTTCCTTTATGGCACTTCAAGAAATTTATATTAACATATTCTTTGACGAGCTTGAAAAGAAAGGAATTAAAGTGCTACCATGTTCAGGTCTCATCAGAATTAAAAGAAAAGTATGATTTCAGTAACGGATTTAAGAGCGGGAACAATTTTTAAAGATAACGGAAACCTTTTACAGGTTTTAGCTTATGAACATATTAAAATGGGGCGGGGAAGCGCCAATATCAAAGTCAAAGTCAAAAATTTAAGAAGTGGTTCAACCACGGAAAAGAGTTTTATTAACGGAGCGAAAGTCGACGATCTAACAGTACTTAAAAGGGAATATCAATATTTATATAAAGACGAAGACAACGCTTATTTTATGGATCCCCAAACCTATGAACAAATTAGCGCGCCCTTAAAGGCTATTGATGGCAGTGAGTTTTTAAAAGAAGGAGATAGCTACTCAATCAGTTTTCTTGACGCAGAGCCGTTATCGATTATTCTTCCGCCAAAAGTAGTTCTAACTGTTGCCGAGACTGCTCCAGGAGTCAAGGGAAATTCGGCGACTAATGTTTTTAAAAACGCGACTTTGGAGAATGGTTTAACAACAAAGGTTCCGCCGTTTATCGGTATCGGTGATAAAGTAAGAATAGACACAAGAACAGGCGCTTATACGGAAAAGGCATAAAACTTATGAAAAACAGGATTCTGCAGACTCTTGTGATAAGGCGTTTCTTATTTCTTTTAATAGCGGAAGTCTTTTCTCAAATTGCAATCAACACATACACATTTTCTCTTTTGATTGTCGTATTTGCGGCTGCAAAGTCTAATACTGCTGTTTCGGGAGCGGTTTTAGCGTTTATGATTCCGACTCTTCTATTTGGAATTCTGGCAGGGGTATATGTAGACAGGTGGAACAAAAAAAATGTTCTTTTCTATTCGAATATCCTTAGAGGATTGGCACTTATCCCGCTCGCATTTTTTCATTCAAGTTTGCTTTTTGTCTACTTTATTACTTTTTTGGTTTCGACTGTTACACAATTCTTTATTCCTGCCGAAACACCGATAATTCCGCTCTTGGTTAAGAAAAAACTACTTTTGTCAGCAAATGCCCTTTTCGGAGTCGGGGTTTACTCCTCCATTTTTTTGGCCTACGCGTTATCGGGTCCGCTAATTATTATTTTTGGTAAAAGCAATATTTTTATTTTTCTCAGTGTTTGTTTTTTGATCGCTGGGTTTTTCGCATCATTAATAAAATACAAGGAGGAAGATTTAAAAAAATCCAAAACATCGGAATCAATAGAATATGATTTTATGAAAGAATTAAAAATGGCATTGGGATTAGTTTCTAAAACCAAAAAAATTTACCACGCAATTTTTTCAATGTCTTTGGCGCAGGTTCTTATTCTAACTGTTGCAGTAATCGGCCCGGGTTATGCTACGCACATCTTAAAAATAAAAGTTGAAGATTTCCCGCTTTTATTCGTTACTCCCGCAATTGCCGGACTTGCACTGGGAGCAATAATTATAGGAAACTATTTTCATAAACACGATAAAACAAATTTGACAAAATTTGGATTACTGATGGTTGGTATATGCCTGATGTTTTTGCCTTACGGATCAAAAGTTGAATCAAGGGCTTTTGTTCACGCCATCAATTATTATCTTCCACATATGTTAACGATAAATATTTTACATATCATGGTTGTTTTGGCGTTTGCCTTAGGGTTTGCAATGGCGTTTGTATTTATCCCGGCAAATACGATCTTACAGGAAGAAACTTCAGACGAAATAAGGGGAAAAATTTATGGTGTAAGTAATTCATTTGTAGGCGCTATTTCCATTTTGCCGGTTTTGGTGGTTGGGGGATTGGCGGACGTAATTGGCGTAAAATCAGTGATAACCGGTCTTGGAATTACGGTAATTTTAATCGCCTTAATCAGATTTATAAGTGATAGAAAATAACATGAATCTTTTTATTTTACTTATTTGTTTTACGATTTTTCTTTTTAGTCTTTACAAGCTTTCTAAAGATGATTTTGTCTTTTTAAGAAAAGATATTTCGATCGAAACGGTTTTTAACACGGCTTTTTTATGTGCTTTCTCCGCGCTTTTTTTTGCTCGGGTTTTTTATATATATTTTAATCCCAGGGAAGTCTTTTTTTCGGTTTTAGGGTTTCTTGTTTTTCCATATTTTCCCGGACTTTCGCTTATAGGAGCAGTTTTAGGCGGTCTTTTGTTTTTAATTCCTTACTCAACTTATAAAAAATTACCACTTGGAAGATTTATGGACTTTTTTTCTATTTCTCTTTTGATAAGCATCTCCTTGGGAGCATTAGGAACTTTTTTTATTGTTCCTCAAAACATGAGGATGTATGTGGGACTAGAGTTTGTGTTGTTCCTTTTAGTTTTGAGTTTGTTTCTAAAGCTTAGTCTTTCATTTTTATCAAGAGGAGGATTAAAAGACGGAAGCGTCGGCCTCTTGTTTTTAATATTTTTTTCAGCGATTTCTTTTGGGGGAAATTTAGTTAAATTCCACGGCTTAAAATTTGATCAGGAGAATTTAATTCTGATTTTGCTTTTTTTAATTTCTTTGGCATTTTCTGCCTTTAGAGAATTAAAAGAATAAACGATTCTTAAAAAATGAATGATATAAAAATTTTGTATGAAGATGATGATATTTTAGTTCTTGATAAACCCGCGGGAATTACGGTAAATAAATCAGATACCACAAAAGGGGACTATACGGTGCAGGATTGGATTGAAAACAATTTCAAATTTCAAATTTCAAATTTAAAATTAAATCAGGGATCGGATTTTTATGGGCGGGCGGGGATTGTACATCGAATTGACAAAGAGACTTCAGGAATCTTATTAGTTGTGAAGAATTTAAAGGCTTTCGAAAATCTTCAGTCACAATTTAAAGAAAGAAAAGTGAAAAAAACTTATGCCGCCTTAGTGCACGGGGAGGTAAAGCCTGATGAAGGTGAAATCAAAGTTCCTGTCGGAAGGCTTCCATGGAATAGAAAAAGATTCGGAGTTTTGGCCGGTGGAAAAGAAGCGGCGACAAAATATAAAGTTATCAAAAGAATGAAAGGCTATACGCTTTTGGAATTAAATCCTGAAACCGGCAGGACTCATCAAATTAGGGTTCATTTAAAATATATTAACCATCCGATTTTTGCAGATTACTTATATGCCGGAAGAAAAACTTCACGCGACGAGAGGAAAGTTTTAGACAGAGTTTTTCTCCACGCCCAAAAAATTTCCTTTTATCATCCGAAAACTGGGGAGTTAATATCATTCGAAAGCCCGCTTCCGGAAGAATTAACAAATGTTCTAATCTCTCTAAATTAAACTTACCAAACTTGATTTCTAGCCTTAGTTACTGATACGATAGAAATGATAAATATTTTTTTACACAGGAGGTGATTTTATGGGAAGTTTTGGAGGTTATTATAAAGGCGACAAGAAAAAACCCAAGAAGGGCAATGAATCTAAAAATTCCAGCAAAGATTTATATTCTGTTCAAATGCCCGAGCTGATTTCAAAAAAACGGAAGGACTACTAGCGTGAGATCTAAAAAAAAGGCAAAGCAAAGCAATCTTAACTTAGTTCTGTTTTTTTTTGCCTTCATCCTATTTTTAATAATCGGATCTTTTACAGTAAAATCAATTTTATACGTAAAAGATTCCAAGTTTGACGGGACAAACAATTTTATTGTGGCCTTTGTTGATAAAAATTCCGAAAGCGTTGTTGCTTTTTCTCCAATAAATAATTCTATTTCGATACTTAAAGTAGACCAAAAAATAGATAAGAATAATCTTTCAAAAACCTTACAAATCCCAATAGACGCAGTAGTAAAAATAGATCAAGATGTAACGGACAAAAACGTTGGGTCGGTTCTTCTAAAATCTTCTTTTCCCTTAGAAGTTTCTGTTGAGGGTATGAACAAGCTTGACTGCCTAAGGCTTTTTCTTTTTGCAAAAGGAGTTGGTTTAGGCTCCATCTACCAAAGGGAACTAACTAAAAACATAAACGATGCGCAAAAATCTACCTTGCTTTCTTTAAGTTTTACAGACCCGGCTATTTATAGAGAGAATCAGAGTATTCAGATAGTTAATGCCGCAAATATCTATGGTTTAGGCGCAAAGCTTGCAAATTTAATTACGAATATCGGAGGAACGGTTATTTTGATTTCAACGGGGGAGGTGGGGGAGGATTCAAAAATAGTTTATTATGGCAAAAAAACTTACACCATAGATAAGCTTTCCCAATTTTTGGGAATTCCGGCGCAAAGTACAAACTCAAAAGGGGTTGCGGATGTTATAATTACAATAGGAAAGAAAAAGGTAAATAATCTAAGTTTTTAATATGTTTTTACAAATCGTTGCCATATTGATCTTAATTTCGATACTTTTAGCAATACGGTCAGTTAGTAAAATAGATGAAAAGCCTGGTACTGAAGAAGTGAAAAAAAGTTTGGACAAATCAAAAATAGTTTTCTGGGGGAATCACTCTTCCTCTAAGGGATAATTTTCTTCTTCCTCTTCGTTTTCTTTTTCCGAAACCATATTTCTAAACCGGTTATTTTTATCAAAATTTAAGTTGCCCTCTGCGACATGAACAAATGATGGTTGGTCTTTATATCTTGGAGATCTTTTAACTTCTTTTATAAAAACCGTTACCCTATGGGGACTGGCACATTTGACATAGGCCTCGTATTTATTGCCGCCCTTGATGAGCTTGATAAGTCTTTTGCCGATATCGTCGGGCAAAACCCCAATATACTGCTTTTCTTCTAAGACAAAGATCTTAAGCCTTTTTATAGAAAGATCAACCATACTGCCTGTTCGCAGCGACTCAATTATTTTGGGTTGAGTGATGTTAACAAGCTCCACTACTTTTGTTTTCCCGGTTTCTTCGATAAACTCGTTATTAATTAACGTAGTCGTCTTTTTTGAATTAGAGGCAAATTTTTTATCTTTAACACGTTTGATATTCTTCAGTGCGATCGGATTTAACGGATCAACAGCTAAAACTTTTTGGTAGGTTTTTTTTGCTTCTTTAAGGTTTCCGGTTATGGTAAAAGCCAAAGCGAGCCTATTTAAAGCGTCGATATCTTGAGGGTTTTCCGAAAGAAGAGTTTTGTTAAGTGAGATAGCTGCCTGCCAGTCGCCTGTAAGTGCTGTTTGAATTGCTTGATTTTTTAATAACATTTGAGGTTAAAATTGAATTTTAATTCAAAGAATTCTACAATTATTTCTGACAAAAGTCAACTGCCATTTATTGCAAAGTTAAGTTTAAAAACAGTATAATACCAGTATCTAGCCTCTAGCACCTAGTTATTAATTTTAAAAACTGCTGCTATTTTAACGGCTAATTTTTATGAGCGGACATTCAAAATGGGCACAAATTAAGAGACAAAAAGGCGTAAATGATCAAAAAAGAGGCGCCACTTTTACAAAGCTTGCAAATGCGATAACAATTGCGGTAAAGCAGGGTGGGGGAATAGGCGACCCGGATCAAAATTTTAGGTTAAGATTAGCTGTTGATGCCGCTAGAAATTCAAATATGCCCAAGGAAAATATTGAAAGAGCAATTCAAAGAGCAGCGGGTAATAAAGCGGGGGATTTGGAAGAAGTGGTTTATGAAGGATTTGCATCGGGTGGCGTTTGCGTAATGGTTGAGGCGGCAACCGATAATTCAATGCGCACAACCGCGGAAGTTAAAAGCATTTTTAATAAAGCAGGGGCAAGCTTTGGTCAGCCGGGCTCGGTTTCATATCAATTCAAGCATCTGGGAAGAATAATTGTAAAAAAGGGGGTTAAAACTTTTGATGAAATTTTTGCCGATGCGGTTGAGGATGGGGCAGAGGAGATCGAAGAAGTTGGTGACGAAGTTTTTATTTATACACCGGCAACAGAACTTGTTGGAATAAAAGACGGACTTTCGCAACAAGGCTTGGAAGTTGTCGAGGCAGATCTAATCAGAGTTCCGATTGCAACCATTCCAATTGCTAAAAAAGAAGAGGCACAAAGAATTAATAATTTCCTAGAGTCCTTGGAAAACTTGGATGAGGTTCAGAAAGTCTATTCGAACATGCAGGAAATTTATGAGTAAAATTTTAGGAAGAAGTTTAAGAGTTCGTTTTAAGCATTTTTTAAGAAAACTTGCCATAAACAAAAGACAAAAATTCATAGTTTTTGTATTGATTCTTTCTCTTGGTTTTTTTATCACCGAGTATCTAATTGGTAAATCGGGAATTTTTTTAATTCTTATTCTTTCGGTTCTCACGGACTTATTTTTATTTATTTCACTTAAGGAGGATTTGAAAGACAACTTTTCTCCCCAGGTCTTTATCTTGCCGTTTTTCTATACTCTGGCGGTTGGACTTTTTTACCTACTCGTTCCGGCGCGTCTTTTAACTCGAGTTGGCATCTCTTCGCTTTATGCGCTTGGTCTTTATTCGTTATTCTTAAGCGAAAACATTTTTACAGTTTCTTCAATTAGAACAATCCAGCTTTTATCGGGAGCCCGAACCGTTGCGACAACGTTGACTCTTCTTTCATATTTTTTCCTTTCAAACGTTATTTTCTCTTTCCACATCAACGTCTTTTTAACCCTGTTTTTAATTTCTTTATACACGTTTCCAATAGCTCTACATTTAATCTGGACTAATACTCTGGAAAAAAATATTTTGTCCGAAATATTTTGGGTATTATCTTTGACAATTTGTTTAGTGGAAGTATCGCTTTTTCTTTGGTTTTGGCCAAGTTCTCCGACTTTGATTGCGCTTTTCTTGACCGGCATTTTTTATATAATTGTCGGACTTACTCAGGCGTGGTTTGAAAAAAGACTTTTCCGAAGCGTTATTTTAGAATATCTTTGGGTTGCGTTTGTAATGTTTATCGCTTTGGTTTTGTTCACCTCCTGGAAGTAAAATAGGGAAGAGTACAAAGTTTCTCCCAGCCGCCTTAAAAAATCGATTAAATTTCTTGAAGTTTGTCGGTTTTAATAAAAAATATTTTAATTGTATTAATAATAAGATTTTTTTAAAGACTTAGTGGCGGGGAAGAGAAGAGGGGTATTCCAGGTCTTGGTTGATATTGTTTGATACTGTATTAGTTTGATATAGTTATAGGCCTATAATTATTACAAGCATTTTGAATATGAATGTGGATAACTTTCTCAGTTTTCACGAGGAATATGCTCCACTTTTCACAGAACCGGAGACCGAGCCTCTACCTTTCTATTGTCGATACAAATATCCGGCCCGAAAAAAATACGAATGCCATTTTGCCGTAGGTGTTTAAAGTTCTTCCTTAGGGAAGAGTTTATTGACACTGATTTATTAAAAACAATTTGTAGTGTGTTAGAAGAAGAGAACATTGCCGTATTCATAGGTGCCTATTACTCTTTCTTGATAGAGCAAGTAAAAAACATTAGAGGAACCAACGGGAAAGGGAAAGTAGTTATGTCGTACAATAATACTTTTACGACGTCACTCAGGCACAGCCTCCGGGAGAAGTGGTATTTTGGCACGTTATTTTTAATAGATATTTATAATTTATTTTAATGCGCACATTATCTCCTGTTAAATATTTCTCTATTTTTTCCCTAAATTATAAAATTTCGGCCCTCCCCTACTATGGGGTTTATAAATAATTATTTTTTGAGGCTAATTGAGGTTAAATTTTGTAAAAATTTCCCAACTATTGACATCCTCCAGCTTCAAAAGAGTGGTATTTCTTAAGACGATTTGAAAGTTTAGTGGTTATAAAGGTATAATATCCGCTATGGCAGCGGAAATATATCGCAAAGTGGAAGCTTCGGATAAATTACAAGGAGAAGTAAAAATAGCCAGAAACGAGGCAATTGCAGTTGCACAGGCAATTACAGACGACAATGGTTTGGGTTATGCTTTAGGCTTCACGCTCTGTGATAAACCGGAACTTGGCAGATATTATTCCGGTTTATTTGCAAGAAACCTTGCCAAGGGAGTTTTAGAAATAAAACTGGAGTCTTTAAGCGGAGAGACAAATTTTTGGAATAATCTTCGGACTGGTATTAACGGTAGGCCAACCGTTGATTACCAGAAAATCGTAATTGGACACGCTTTAGATCTTCAATCTGGCGAAGCCGATAAGGAAATGGCGCAGTTAGTCGCCCAAGCAGAAATATCCGGAGATAATTTAACCGTACGCAGAATAAACGCAATTAAAGTTTCGGCAACGGAATTATCGGTTTTGCTTAAAGACAGAGGCGGAATTAAAGGCCAATATGCATTTGATCTTCCAAGATTAGATTCAGGGGAAATCCTTTTTTGGAAAAAAAGATGCAACTTGCCGATCTTGCCTGAAGTAAACCTCCGCGGACAAGTAATTTAGATAAAACCTATTTTTTCTTGCAAGGGCAACTGAGTAAGCATTTTGGGCATCGGAGTTTTCCTCCGAAAAGCCTGTGGCATGCACAGTCGCACTCGCACTTTTCCTTTGGTGTTTGTGCCATAAATTAAGTTTACAGAAAATATCTTTGGATGTAAATGAGAATTTAGGAGATCTTAATGATTTTGTAAACAGTTTTATTTTTGTTTGGAGAAATAATTTCTATAGTTTGATTAACTTTTTTGTTCATTAATTCTTTGCCTAAAGGTGAGTTTTGGGAGATTTTTCCCTGTTTTGGATCTGCTTCAAAGTCGCCGACGATTTCAAATTCTTTAGTCTCCCCTTTTGTTTCCAATATAATTTTTGACCCAAGCCCGACGGAATTATTTAAAATATTATTAATTGCAAAAGAATTGCTCAAGAAATATTTAATTTTGCGCAAGGCTCTGTCGATGTCGGCCAGTTCCGACCTGGCAGCTTTATAAAGTCCGTTTTCACTTAAATCCCCCATTTCCCGGGCGCGGCTTAAACTCTTCACGGTTTCTTTGCGTTTTTCAATAAGTTGTTCCTGATCTTTCCTGAGTTTACTGAGGCCTTCTTTAGTGAAAGGAATTTTTTGCATTATTTGGATTGTGCTACGTCGGTATTCAATAGCGTGACTTGGTTAATATCATTTTCGTTTATCTGGGTATCGTTATTAGATACAAAAAGATTTCCGTCGCTTCCGACTTCCCCTTTAACAAAGGTGCCATTTCCGTTTGCAGATACATAGTTAGCCGTATCTTCCCCAAGAAAAACATAAAGATATTTAGTTCTCATAACTCCAATTCCCATATCGACAGCCGCCTTAAAAGTAACCCACTTACCACTACCTAAATCTCCAGTGTCTGCGTTGAAACCGTGTGCTATTTCGGCATTTTTAAGTATAAATCCGGGAGCGTTATTTAATTCCACGTTTCCTATCTTTTTTATTGCTCCCCAGTCAACAGTATTGGGACCGTCTCCATATGTAAGAGTTGAAGGTTCGTTTCTTATATTTACTCCTTCTCTGATTGTTATTTCTCCGGTGTAGACGTCCGGAGTTTCGCGTGGCGCGTTCTCGTCATGACTGACTGCAACATCCAACATTGCCTTGGGAATGTCTACAGCGGTTTGATCTACGGTTTTAGCAGGTTCTAAACCAAACACCCCCGATATTGCAAATGCCAAAGAAGCTAATCCTAAAAATTTTCTTCTTGCGTGAGTTTCCTTTTTGTGAGTCGTTCCGGGATAATATTCGCTGCGTCCGTCTCTCATATAATTAGAATACCATTTGTCCAAAAGTTTGTCAAAGGAAATAAAGTTTGACAAAGCTTCTTTTATGTCGCATAATAAAATCAGAAGTTGTTTTGTTTGCTCTATTTTACAACGCAAGCGTCGCAAAATGGAACCAGCTTTACTAGCCCAACCTATTTAAGACATGGAACCTAAACAAAGAAGCAAATTGGCGGGATTAATCGATCAGTTTTTGGAATACTTGGAAATAGAAAAAAACTGCAGTAAATTAACGATTCGTGATTACCGTCATTACCTGGAGGTTTTTGACAATTGGTTTTCTAAAAATTTGCCTACAAAATCATACGAAGATTTGGATCTATCAATTGTCCGAAGATACCGGGTTTTTCTGTCCAACCGGGTTGACCAACAAGGAATTCCTCTAAAACGCGTCACGCAAAACTATTATGTAATTGCCCTCAGGTCATTTCTTCGCTTTTTAATTAAAAACGATTTCAAAACTTTGGAGCCGTCAAAAATTGATTTGCCAAGAACCGAAAGCCGAAGTCTTAAGTTTTTGGAAAAAGATCAGGTGGACCGTTTGGTAACAAGCATCGATACGTCAAACGAAGAAGGAATAAGGGACAGGACAATTTTGGAACTGCTCTTCTCCACCGGTTTGCGTGTTTCGGAACTGGTTAAATTGAATCATGCGCAAATTAATATCGACCGCGGCGAATTCGGGGTAATTGGTAAAGGCGGAAGAGCTAGGGTTGTGTTTATTTCCAACCGGGCGGCCAAATGGCTTAAAATTTATCTGGATAAACGTGAAGATACTTACAAGCCTCTTTTTATAAGATATTCCGGAGCAAAAAACGAAGAAAACAACGGAGAAAAAATGCGCTTAACTGCCCGAAGCGTTGAAAGAATTGTCAAAAAGTATGTGCGGAAGGCAAGAATCCCCGTTGATGCAACAGTTCATACTTTAAGGCATTCTTTTGCAACCGATTTGTTAACAAACGGCGCCGACATCCGTTCCGTCCAGGAGATGCTTGGGCACAAAAATATTGCCACTACCCAAATCTATACTCACATTACAAATAAACAGTTGCATGACGTCCACAAATCTTTCCACAGCGGAAATAGATAAAATAAATTACCCTCGCTTGCTTTTCAAGAGAGAATACAGTATTATAGGACACATGATAGAGGCAAATCCGACCCCCGAAGTAAGGACAAAGAAAAAAATAAGTAAAACCCGCACAGTTATTGTCGGATGGGGTCTTACGGCGATATTGGCAGGATGTAAAGGAGGTCAGCCATCTCCCGAGACGCCATTACCTTTACCAACAATTCCTTTTGCAACTCAAACTATTGATATGTTACCAAGTTCATCCCCATGGGATATTTTAGGACCTGCGGAAACAGCAACGCCAGAACCGATTCCTTCTCCAACTGTAGCGCCAACCGAAACGCCATCTTCAACTGTTTTTCCGACTCCTGAAATACCGGTTGCGCCGGAGCCGACGCCTTCGCCCGTGTCGGAAGTGCTTAGTGATGTAAACATTGGTCTAGGAAGTGAACCGTCGATTGCAGTTAGTCCAACAGACCCGGAATTAATGGCGGCAACCTATGTTCAAATTAATGCGAAATGTGATAAGCAAATAGTTATTGTTTCACATGACGGCGGGCTTACTTGGGACCCACCAAAAACTATGCCGATGAAACAAAAATGTTCCGGCGCGCATCCTCGTATTGCTTTTGATGAACAAAATACTCTTTGGATGGAAAATGCTGTTTTTGTATCTGGAGGAGTTTCCGATGGAATTGCTTATAGCAAGGATTTAGGCAAAACTTGGACTGTCCAAACAAGAAAAGACGCAAAAGCCTGGGTCGGCCGTTTTCCGGATATCGCCACCGATACAAATCCCGCCAGTCCCAATTACGGATTGGTGGCGGCAACTTATAATTATAATAAGGGTAATCTGGGCTCGGGAATTAGGGTAGTTGTATCCCCTGATAAAGGTAAGTCTTGGAAGAGTATTGATATTCCCCCGGTTGAGGTAAAAGGCTATCCTACGAATTGGCTAATTAACTCCCAGTTAAAATCGCTTCCGAACGGCGATTGGATTCTATCTTATGCCGACACCGCAATGAAAGGGATTGGTCTTAAAGACCCCGTTAATGACTGGAGAGGCGTTTATAAATACCTGGTATATCCTACCGTGCTTATTCACTATGATAAAGCGCTTAACAAAGTAACTGCCGAAAAGCCTGTTGAAGCAATTAGACTGTCAAGCGGCGGTGATGTTGAATGGCAATCTGAAATGGGCGTTGATAAAACCACCGGCCGGGTTTGGATGGCAGTGTCAAGCTATGGGAAAAAAGACACTGTTTATGTTGGCGATAGCGATGACAACGGTAAGACCTGGAAGTGGCAAACCGTTGGCGCAAAAGACAGCTCAAATTTTAAACCATCGCTGGCGGTTTCGGATAACGGCACTGTCTTTGTCGGGTTTCACACCCTTGATTCAAAGAAAACAGTTAGATCCTATTATTCCATCTCCTATGGGAATGGTGTTTTTACTGAGCCTAAACTAGCGACGCAGACTACGTATGGATTAAATTCGGTGAAACTGCTCAATGGTGTGGGGTTACGAGAGCAAGCCAGCGCTGGTCCTAATGGCGACTTTTATTGGGCTTTCGGTATTGGTAAAAAGGGTAAGCCAAACGTGGAAATAGTTACTATAGATCCAGATTTTGGATATAAACCTCCATTTTCTCCGCATAATCGACAATAAATAAGTTAGCGTTTTTTCAACGAGGCGACCATTGCGTCCATGATTTGAATAACCGCAGAATCTCTTCCCGGAACTAAATAGCTGATTGCCCCAAAGCTTGTCGGTTCTTCCCAACCAAATTTTTGTTTCTCGCAAACTCCGATTGCCGACTGCGGCAAGCTCTCGCCACGTCTTAAAAGATAGCCGTTTGGATTCATAATCTCAACAAAGTTTGTAAATCTTGAACTTGGTCCCTCGACATCTGGATCTCCCGGATAAAGACATGGAGCCCCTCCCATTCCTCCCTGCAAAATTTGCATTCTGTAATCCCCTTTCATAATTATAAGAGTATCAATGTCTTTGCCATCATTTTTTGTGTATGTCCAATCCGACGGAATGTCGATTGTATAAGCCGCGTAAGTTAAAACTCCGCCTGCGGGAATAGTTTTAGTTGTAGTAACGGTAGCAGAAGTCGGAGTTTGATTATTCGCACTATTTTGAGTAAGAGTCGGGGTTGGTAAAACGCTTGACGATCTTATCGATGTTTGTCCAAAGTAAAATGCCGCTCCGCCGACAACAATTAATAATAAAATGACGGAAATTGTAGACAAAACGTATTTCATTAAACGGATCTTATAATTAAATTGTTTTAATGTCAAATGAGACAAAATTAATAGGTTTCGTAGGATAGAGTAACGGAGATTGAAACCGTGCTTTCTCCGGGGGTTATGGTAGTAGGGGTTTGGGTAGTTGTCGGGTTGGCGGTTGCAGCTCCCATCATAATTGGATAGGGTCTAAAGTTATTTGTTTCGACAACGTTTACAAGTCTGCCAAGCTTTATCCCCGACATATTAGATAAATCCTGTGCTTTTTGTTTGGCTTCTTTTATAGCATCCGCTCTTGCCTGATTTTCAAGTTTTGTTTGCATATTGTCACTAAAACTAAAGCTAACCTGGCCAACCAAATTTGCTCCGTCGGCGGTTGCGGTATCAACTACTTTATTTACTTTATCTATGGGTTTAACATCAATTTCAATATTCTGTGTTACGGTATATCCGATTATTTGTTGTTCACTTCCTCCCGGAGGTTGGATGGGATATATTTGAGTTTGCGCTTGTCCTGCTCCCATCATTAGAGGACTTGGATTAGAAGAGTTGTAGTTTGGCGTAACCGAATAATTTGTAGTTTTTATGTCTTTTTCTTCAATTCCCAGTTTTTTTATATCCGCAATCACTTTATTTGATATTTGATTGGTTTTACTTTGGGCATCGGATACTGTTGTAGAAGTTTCGGTAATACCTACATTAACAATGCCTGAGTCCGGGACCGCAGTCGCTGTGCCTGTTCCGTCAACGGTAAAAAGATCGGTTTTGGTGGTGTTTACGCTATTAACATAAAATGGAATCGGCCCGGCGAGCTTGGTATAAACAAAAAGAACAATAAAAAAAACTATAATTACCCCAATTAACCTGGTCCAAGTCTTTTCCATGCATCAATCGTAATTTATTTAAATTTCGTTGTCAATCTTGTAAAATGATTTTTAGTTGCCTATAATTATTTTATGGAAGAAAATTTAGGGCAACCGATCGTAGAACCTGTTGTTTCGGGACAGAGTATTCCACAGCAGAAACCTAAGGTTAATAAAATAAGAGTGGTTGGATTGATAGCTTTTTTGATACTTGTTCTGGTTGCCATGGGCGCAGCCGCACTTTTCTATAGCTTGGGAACAAAAACTGTTTCCGTGTCTCCCACGACGACTACCACAGCCAATGTAACTCCTCAAGTTTCACCAATGACGTCCGCCACGGTTAGTAGTACAACCGGGAACAGCGATTCGCAGCTTGGTAAAGATTCGGCGACGGTTGACAACAATTTAAAAAATGTAGATTCCGAGTTGAATAACTTCGATAAAGCCTTAAATGAAAATTCTCCTTCCGACCTTTCGCAGTAACATAAACCTTAGCCGGTAAATCCATTTAAGTGGTAAAATACTTGTAGAATCATGAGGACAATAAGCATAAAAACTTGTGTCAGATTTTTTTCTTTCCTTTTCTTCGCGTTTTCTTTTCTAATTTTACTGAGGGTTTTTTTGCTGAATTCCTATCCTGATTTTGGCCAGTATTACTTTGGATTTAAAGAAATGCTTTTGCAAACCAACCCTTATGCGCAAGTTGGAAAAGCATTTACTTCCACTACCTATCCTCCGATTGCAATGGTTTTATTTTCCCCCTTTTCCATCACGCCTTTTGTTATGGCCCAAAAGGTTTGGACTTTGCTGTCTTTGGTTTCCCTTTTCTTATCTATCTATTTAATTTTTAAAATCTGTAAAAAAACCCCGGTTTCGAGTCTTGGTTTTTTTATCCTAGGCCTTATCTGTTTGTCTTTTCCGGTTAAATTTACTCTTGGGATGGGGCAAATAAATAATCTTATTTTTTTTCTTACGGTTTTAGCAATTTTTCTTTTGCAAAAGAAACAACAGATTTTTGCAGGCGTTAGTTTAGCTGTATCTTTGGCGGTAAAATTCTTTCCGATATTTTTCCCTCCGTATTTCATTTTAATTAAAAAGTGGAAACTATTGTTTTCGCTAATTTTAACATTTATTATTCTCAACCTGATTGCTTTTATTCTTAATTCAAAAATAAACATTTATTTTTACGAAAAAGTTTTTCCAACACTTCTTAGTGGATGGAAAACAGACTATTATAATCAGTCGTTAACCGGTTTCATCGGCAGAAGTTTTATTTCGGGAATTTTTAGAGAAGCTTTAAAAGACGTTTTGTCGTTAGTATTCGTTGTTGTTTCGTTCTTCGTAGTTTTTAGATCGCTTAAAAACGGCAAACTTCAAAATATGCATTTTGGACTTCTCATAACCTTAAATCTTATTCTCAATAATTTCTCTTGGCAGCATCATTTTGTGTTTATGATTTTCCCATTTTTAGTAACCTTATTTTTTATAATAGATAGAAAACTATCTTATAAAAATCTAATTTTTCTTTTCATTGCTTACTTGCTAATTGCTTCAAACATTAAAAACCCAAATGATTTTCCGATTCTTTTTCGATCACACGTTTTCTATGGAGCCGTTCTAATGTGGGCGTTGCAAACTTTTATTATTTGGAAAGATTCTCACAAGCTTCGACTAAATTCTTCATCAGCATTGAAACATTAACCGGTCCTACCCCGCCGGGTGTTGGTGTATAAAACGAAGATTTATTTTTCACTTCTTCTTCGTTATAATCTCCGTAAAGTTTTTCGTTCTCGGCGTGCATTCCGATCCCGATTAAGAAAGCTCCTTTTTTAACCTGGTTAACCGACAAAACTTTTTTCCCTACAGCCAAAATAATAATGTCGGAAGTTTTTAAAATTTTTTCTTTTTCGGTTGCTTTAGTTTTGCTGTCAATCACTTTCGGGTTCAAATTTAGTTTCCGCAAAAGATTTATTACCGGTCTTCCGGCCGTGGTTCCCTTCCCTATCACCGTGATTTTTTTTGATTTTAAAAATTCAAACATCTCATCGCTTTTTTGGTCATTTATGCGTTGGCGAAGAGAAACTTCAATTAATTTCAAAATCGCCAAAGCCACAGGCGCTGCAAATCCTGATTTTGGATTGAATCCGTCAACGTCTTTTTGAATAGCTACGGCTCTTGCAATTTCGTCTTCGTGTATTTGCTTTGGCAATGGTCTTTGAATAATTATTCCGTGAATTTTCTTGTCCTTATTTGCTTTCCTTATTAAATTCAATAAATTATCTTCGGAAACTTTTTCGGAAACTTTTTTTATAGTTACTTTTGCGCCGATCTGCTTGGCTCTTAAAAGTTTTTGTTTAACGTAGGATTTTGTGCGTGGGTCGTCAATGGCCATAATTATTAAAAGATGAGGAACGATTTTTTTGTCTTTAAGCTTCTCAGTTCTTTTTTTTAAGGGTTCTATTATTTCTTTTGCGATTTCTTTGCCATCTAATTTCATTCTTTTTCAATACATGTAGCAGATGCGACATGGTCATTTTTATCCGAGAATCTCATTAGAATTACGCCCTGAGTTGCTCTTGATAATACCGGAATTGCCTCGACTTCTATTTTTACGATTTGGCCTTTTTCGGAAGTCATAATTATTGCTTCGCTTCCGGTCGGAATTATTTGCGAGAAAACAACTTTGCCGGTTTTGGTGGTAATTTCCGCCACTTTTACTCCCTGTCCGCTTCTTCCCTGTTTTGGAAATTGAGTAACTGAAGTTTTTTTACCAAGACCGTTTTCCATAATTGATAAAACGAAGGATTTATCTCCCCTT
>Ga0187886_1001780_pt1 | contig 18537 bp, 15 predicted proteins | sample June2016WEW_20_1_FD_133001 | JGI IMG/M metagenome (GOLD analysis project Ga0187886, IMG submission 133001) | Peatland microbial communities from SPRUCE experiment site at the Marcell Experimental Forest, Minnesota, USA - June2016WEW_20_150 | ecosystem: Environmental > Terrestrial > Soil >... | reverse complement strand
TGAGGGCAGCAGGCCGATGGAACCGGTGAGCACGCTGGCCTCGTCAGTGAGGATGTCGCCGAACATATTCTCGGTGACGATCACGTCGAATTGTGCCGGCCGGCGTACCAGCTGCATGGCGCAGTTGTCTACGTACAGGTGATCCAGGGCCACCTCCGGGTACTCCTCGCCCAGTTTGACGATCTCCTGGCGCCAGAGCCGGGAGCTGGCCAGAACGTTGGCCTTATCGACCGAGGTCACGTGCTTCCGCCGCTTGCGGGCGAGGTCGAAGGCCAGGCGCCCGATACGCAGGATCTCCCCGGTAGAGTAGACCAGGGTGTCCGTCGCCCGTTCCTCTCCATTCACCTGTTCCCGCTTCTTCTCCCCGAAGTAGAGGCCACCGGTCAATTCCCGCACCACCACCAGGTCGATGCCGGCGGCAATCTCCGGCTTCAGGGGTGAGGCGGCCGCCAGGCTGGGATAGATCGCTACCGGGCGGATGTTGCCATACAGGCCGAGCGCCTTGCGCAGGGGCAGCAGCGCGCCCACCTCCGGGCGCAGGGCCACCGGCAGGTTATCCCACTTGGGACCGCCGATCGCCCCGAGCAGAATGGCGTCGCTCTCCCGGCACTGCTGCAGGGTCGATTCCGGCAGCGGGTGGCCGACGGCGTCATAGGCCGCTCCGCCGATCAGGGCGGTGGTGTATTCAAATGTGATGTGATAACGCCTGGCGACTGCATCCAGCGCCTTGACCGCCTCTGGGACGATCTCCTGGCCGATGCCGTCTCCTGGCAAGAGCAAAATTTTAGGCACGCTTCTTCATCCCTTTGCTTGAACTGTATTTCCGGGTCAATCAATCGATAGTAGAGATAGGAATGACTCCTCGATCAGGTCTTTGCAGGGCCCTCGCAGAAAACTGAGCGCGAGAACCGTCCCCGCGCTCACTGGGGTTCTAGTTTTTGTTTGACGTAGTTGATCAGGCCGCCGGCCTCGATGATCTGCTGCATGAACGGGGGGAACGGGGCTGCCTGGTAGGTTCCGGGGTTGGTCAGGTTTTTGACGCTCCCGGTGGTCAGGTCGATCTCCGCCCGGTCTCCGCTTTGCAGGGCGGCCGCCGCTTCCCCGCACTCCAGGATCGGCAGCCCGATGTTCACGGCGTTGCGGTAGAAGATCCGGGCGAAGCTGCCGGCGATCACGCAGGCCACGCCGGCGTTCTTGATCGCCACCGGGGCATGCTCCCGGGAGGAGCCGCAGCCGAAGTTGCGGCCGGCCACGATGATGTCGCCGGGCTGCACCCGCCCCGCAAAGCTCTTATCGGCGTCCTCCATGCAGTGGGACGCCAGCTCCAGCGGGTCGGAGGTGTTCAGGTAGCGGGCCGGAATAATCAGGTCGGTATCCACGTCGTTGCCAAATTTCCAGACGCGTCCTGTAATGATCATTGCTTGGCGACCTCCTCCGGGTGAGTGATGCAGCCAGTGATGGCGGAGGCTGCAGCCACTGCCGGCCCCGCCAGGTAGACCTCGCTCTCCGGGTGGCCCATCCGGCCCACGAAGTTGCGGTTGGTGGTGGCCAGGGCCTTCTCTCCATGTGCCAGAATACCCATATGGCCACCCAGACAGGGCCCGCAGGTAGGAGTGCTGACCGCCGCTCCGGCCTCCACGAAAGTCTCCAGCAGCCCCTCCCGCATGGCCTGCAGGTAGATCTCCTGGGTGCCCGGAATCACGATCAGCCGCAGCTTCTTGCTGGCCTTGCGGCCCTCAAGGATGCCGGCGGCAATTCTCAAATCTTCTATGCGCCCGTTGGTGCAGGACCCGATCACCACCTGATCGATGGCGATCCCCGCCGCCTCCGAGACTGGCCTGGAGTTCTCGGGCAGGTGCGGGAAGGCCACCTGCGGCTCGATCTGCCCCGCCTCATACTCGTGCACGACGATGTAGGCGGCCTCCGGATCGCTGGCAAAGGCCTGGTAGGGCCGCCGCGCCCGGGCCGCCACGTAGGCGTGGGTCTTCTCGTCGGGAGGCACGATGCCGTTCTTGGCGCCGGCCTCTACGGCCATGTTGCACATGGTCAGCCGGCCTTCCACGGAGAGGGCGCCGATCGCCTCGCCGGTGAATTCCATCGCCCGGTAGCGGGCGCCCTCCACCCCGATCTGGCCGATGGTATAGAGGATCAGGTCCTTGCCGCCCACCCAGGGCTGCAGCTCACCGTGAAAAACGAACTTCATGCTCTCCGGCACCTTGAACCAGCACTCGCCGAGGGCCATGCCCGCCGCCAGGTCGGTGCTGCCGACCCCGGTGGCGAACGCCCCCAGGGCGCCGTAGGTGCAGGTGTGGGAATCCGCTCCGATCATGCAGTCGCCGGGCAGCACCAGGCCCTGCTCCGGCAGCAGGCAGTGCTCGATCCCCATGGCGCCCACGTCAAAGTAGTTGACGATGCCGAACTCCCGGGCAAACTCCCGCACTGTCAGGCACTGTTCCGCCGACTTGATATCCTTGTTGGGGGTGAAGTGGTCCATCACCAGGACCACCCGTTCCGGGTCGAATACCTTCTTCAGGCCCAGCTTGCGAAACTCCTGGATGGCCAGCGGGGCGGTGATGTCGTTGGCCAATACTAGGTCCAGCCGGCAGTTGACCAGCTCGCCAGGGGCCACCCGGTCCCTGTCGGTGTGGTCAGCCAGGATCTTTTCCGTTATGGTCATCCCCATGTCTGCTCCCCCTGACTCTATGTGCTCTTCTTGACAGTCTTCTTGCCGGATCCCGGCGGGCGTCCCCGGCGGCGCTTGCCAGCCACTCCCGGTTCTTCATCGGCCTGGCCGGTCTCGTAGATCACCTTGTTCACCGCGTTCAGATAGGCCTTGACGCTGGCCTCGACGATGTCAGTAGACAGGCCGCGCCCGATGAAGGGCCGGCCGCCGTATTCCACCCGGGCGGCGACCTCGCCCAGGGCATCCTTGCCGTCCTTGCCGCCGGTGACAGCATTGATCGTATACTCGCTGAGAGTAATGTCCTGGTAACCGGTAATCTTGTCGATCGCCCGGAGGGCTGCGTCCACCGGCCCGTCGCCGCAGGCGGCCTCCTCCTGGATGCTGCCGTTCCGCTTCAGGCCGACCGTGGCCGTGGGGACGACCGTGGTGCCGCTGGAGATGTGCAGGTAGTCCAACTGGTATAATTCCGGAGCCGCCTTGATCTCGTTCTTGACCAGGGCCTCCAGGTCGCGGTCGGTGATCTCCTTCTTGCGGTCGGTCAGGGCCTTGAAGCGCTCGAAGGCCTGGTTCAGCCTGTCGCCCTCCAGGAGGTAGCCTAGCTCGGTCAGGCGCTCCCGGAAGGCGTGTCTCCCGGACAGCTTGCCCAGCACGATGTTGTTCTGGGGCAGACCGATCAGCTCCGGGTTCATGATCTCGTAGGTGGTGCGCTCTTTCAGCACGCCGTCCTGATGGATGCCGGAGGCGTGGGAGAAGGCGTTCTTGCCCACCACCGCCTTGTTCGCCTGCACCGCCATGCCGCTCAGGGAACTTACCAGCTTGCTGGTGCGGTAGATCTCATCGTACTTGATCCCGGTCTCCTTGTTGAAATAGGACTGCCGGGTATAGAGGCCCATCACGATCTCCTCGAGAGCGGCGTTGCCCGCCCGCTCGCCCAGGCCGTTGACGGCGCACTCCACCTGCTGGGCGCCATTGGCCACTGCCGCCAGGGAGTTGGCCACCGCCAGGCCGAGGTCGTTGTGGCAGTGCACGCTCAGGATTACCTGGTCGATCTTCCGGACCCGGTCCCGGATCTTGGCGATAAACTCCCCGAACTCCTGGGGGATGGAATAGCCTACAGTATCGGGGACGTTCACGGTGGTGGCCCCGGCCTCGATGGTCGCCTCCAGCACCTCGCACAGGTAGCCCAAGTCACTGCGGGAGGCGTCCTCCGCCGAGAACTCCACGTCGCCGGTATAGCCCCGGGCCTGCTTGACGGCAGCTACGGCCAGATCCAGCACTTCCGGCCTGGTCTTCTGCAGCTTGTGCTTGATGTGCAGGTCGGAGGTAGCGATCACGATATGGATACGCGGATGTTCCGCTTCTTTCAGGGCCTCCCAGGCCCGGTCGATGTCGACCGGGTTCGCCCGGCACAGTCCGGCGATCACCGGGCCGCGTATTTCCCGGGCGATCGCCTGGACGGCGGCAAAATCTCCCGGCGAGGTGATTGGGAATCCGGCCTCGATGATGTCCACGTTCAGCCTGGCCAGTTGCCGGGCGATCTCCAGCTTCTCCTGGATATTAAAGCTTACTCCGGGCGACTGCTCGCCATCCCGGAGGGTGGTGTCAAAGATAAAGACACGGTCAGTCACCAGCTTATCACCTCCCTATTGGAGAAGTATGAGGTGAGATTATTCCCACTTCTCGCTTCTCACTTCCTATTTCACGAGTTTGTTCTTGTGCAGCCAGGGCATCATCGACCGCAGCTGGGCGCCGACCTTCTCGATCAGGTGCTCGGCATCGATCCTCCTGGTGGCGTTGAACACCGGACGGCCGACCTGGTTCTCCAGCAGCCACTCCCGGGCAAAGCTGCCATCCTGGATCTCCTCCAGGATCTCCCGCATCTCCTCCCGGGTCTCCTCGGTGATGATGCGCCGGCCGCGGGTCAGGTCGCCGAACTCGGCAGTATCGCTGACGGAGTAACGCATCTCGCTGATGCCGCCCTCGTTGATCAGATCGACGATCAGCTTCATCTCGTGCAGGCACTCGAAGTAGGCGATCTCCGGCTGGTAGCCGGCCTCCACCAGGGTATCGAACCCGGCCCTGATCAGCTCGCTGACGCCGCCGCAGAGCACGGCCTGCTCGCCGAACAGGTCGGTCTCGGTCTCTTCCTTGAAAGTGGTCTCCAGTACGCCGGCCCGGGTAGCGCCGATTCCCTTGGCGTGAGCCAGGGCGGTCTCCTTGGCCTTGCCGGTGGCATCTTGATAAATGGCGATCAGCGAGGGCACACCGGCGCCCTCCTCATACATCCGGCGGACCAGGTGGCCGGGACCCTTGGGGGCGACCATGTAGACGTCGACATCCGGCGGGGGGACGATCTGGCCGAAGTGGATGCTGAAGCCGTGGGAGAAGACCAGGGCGTTCCCCTTCTTCAAATTTGGGGCGATGTCGTTGCGATAGATGGCGGACTGCTTCTCGTCCGGCGCCAGGACCTGAATGACGTCGGCCTTGGCCGCCGCTTCGGCTGCAGTCAACGGCTTGAAGCCGTCGGCGATCGCCTTCTCCCAGTTGGCGCTGCCGGGCACATCGGCAACGATGACAGAAAGGCCGCTGTCCCGCATGTTCTGGGACTGGGCGTGCCCCTGGCTGCCGTAGCCGATCACGGCGATCGTCTTCTTTTTCAGGAACTTCAGGTCTGCATCCTGGTCGTAGTAAATTTTCATAATCTAGCCTCCTCAAAAATTTTAACTAGTTAATGATGATCATGCTCCGCTTTGCGCTCAGTATTATTCTCAGTCATCCCCGTATTTCTGGCCGCGCACCATGGCGATCTTGCCGGTACGCACCAGTTCCATAATGCCGAAGGGCTTGAGGGACTTCTCGATCGCCTGGGTCTTCCCCTCGGCGCCCGTACACTCGATGATCAGGGTGTCCTGGCCGATGTCCACGATCCGTGCCCGGAAGATGTCCACGATCTGCATGATCTCGCCGCGCGCTGAGGCCTCGGCCTTGACCTTGATCAGGATCAGCTCCCGGTCGACATACTCGCTCTCGGAGATGTCCCGGATCTCGATGACATCGATCAGCTTGTCGAGCTGCTTTACCACCTGCTCGATCACCAGGTCGTCCCCGCCGGCCACGATAGTCATGCAGGAGATGCTGGGGTCGTGGGTCTCGCCGACCGCCAGGCTCTCGATGTTGTAGCCGCGGCGGGCGAACAGTCCGGCGACCCGGGTCAACACACCGGGCTGGTTCTCCACCAGAACAGAGAGAGTGTGTCTCATCCGCCTAACCCCCTATCATTTTAGTCAGTGGCGCACCGGGCGGCACAAAGGGAAACACGTTCTCCTCCCGGGCCACGACAAAGTCGATCACTACCGTTTTTGGAGTGGCGATCGCCTGTTCCAGGACGGGGCGCACCTCCTCCGGCCGGGTGGCCCGCAGCCCTACCGCTCCGTAGGCCTCGGCCAGCTTCACGAAGTCGGGGGTGCCCACGTTGATATCGGTCTGGGAGTATCGATGGTTCCACATCAACTCCTGCCACTGGCGCACCATGCCCAGATAGCCGTTGTTGATGATGGCGACCTTGATCGGCAGTTTATACTGCACCGCAGTGGCCAGTTCCTGGGAGTTCATCTGCAGGCTGCCGTCCCCGGAGATGTCGAAGACCACCTGATCCGGACACCCGGCCTGGGCGCCGATGGCGGCGGGCAGGCCGAAGCCCATGGTGCCCAGGCCGCCCGAGGAGATGAAGGAGCGAGGGGACAGGGCCTTGTAGTACTGGGCAGCCCACATCTGGTGCTGGCCGACCTCGGTGGTGACGATCCCCTGGCCCCCGGTCAGGTCCCAGATCTGTTCGATGATGTACTGGGGTTTGATGACGTCATTATCCCAGGCATAGACCAGTGGATTCTCGCTCTTCCACTGCTCTACCTGAGACAGCCATTCCTGATCCTGGGGCGCTTCCAGGTGCTGCAACAGTTGTTTGAGCACCAGCTGGACATCTCCGACGAGCGGGTAGTGCGCCCGCACATTCTTGCCGATCTCCGCCGGGTCGATGTCGATGTGGATCACCTTGGCATGGGGGGCGAAGACATCCAGCTTCCCGGTAATCCGGTCATCGAAGCGCGCTCCGATGGCGATCAACAGATCGCAGTAGGAGATCGCATAGTTGGCATACTTGGTGCCGTGCATCCCCAGCATCCCCAGGGACAGGGGATGGGTCTCCGGAAAGGCGCCCTTGCCGAGCAGCGTGGTGGTCACCGGAATCCGGGCCCGTTCCGCCAGTTCTCGCAGCGTCTCGAAGGCCCCCGAGGAGATCACGCCGCCCCCGGCGTAGATCACCGGCTTCCGGGCCTCGCCGATCGCCTTGGCCGCCTGGCGGACCAGGTTCACATTGGCCTCCTGCGGAACCCGGTAGCCCCGGAAGGCGACCGGTGGCGGGTAGTTAAATTCCGCCGTGGCCTGAGATACATCATTGGGCAGGTCGATCAGCACCGGGCCCGGGCGGCCGGTGGTGGCGATATAGAAGGCCGACCTGACGATCTCGGCCAGCTTGCCCACGTCCCGGACCAGGTAGCTGTGCTTGACGATGGGCAGGGTGATGCCGGTGATATCCGCCTCCTGGAAGGCGTCGCTGCCGATCTTGGAAGTGGGCACCTGTCCGGTGATGGCCACTATCGGAATGGAATCCATATAGGCGGTGGCGATGCCGGTCACCAGGTTGGTAGCCCCGGGGCCGGATGTGGAAACGCAGACGCCAGGTTTGCCGGTAGCCCTGGCGTAGGCATCAGCGGCATGGGCGGCGCACTGCTCGTGGCGCACCAGGATATGCCGGATGGATGAGTCATAGAGCTTGTCATAGAATGGGATGATCTGCCCTCCGGGATAGCCGAAGATAGTATCCACGCCCTCATGTTCGAGGGCTTTGATGATAATTTCCGCACCCGTAAGTTTCAGTTAATCCACCTCCTCTCGGTGTCTGGTCAATCAGATCAATACGGCGCCCTGGCTGGCTGAACTGACCAGCCTGGCGTAGCGGGCCAGGTAGCCCGACCGCACCCGGGGTTCCGGTGGCGCCCACTGCTGGCGGCGCTGCTGCAGCAGTTCCTCGCTCACCAACACGTTCAACTGCCGCTTGGGAATGTCGATCTGGATGGTGTCCCCCTCCGCAACCAGGGAGATGGGGCCGCCCTCCGCCGCTTCCGGGGAGATGTGGCCGATGGAGGCGCCCCTGGTGGCGCCGGAGAAGCGCCCGTCCGTGAGCAGGGCGACCTCCTTATCCAGTTCCATTCCGGCCACCGTTGCCGTCGGAGTCAGCATTTCCCGCATGCCGGGGCCGCCCTTGGGGCCTTCGTAGCGGATCACGATCACGTCGCCCGGACGGATCTGCCTGCCCAGGATGGCGGCGCAGGCCTCATCCTCGCTGTTGAAGACCCGTGCCGGGCCAGTGTGCGCCAGCATCTCCGGGGCGACCGCGGACTGTTTGACCACCGCCCCGTCCGGGGCCAGGTTGCCCCACAGAATAGCCAGCCCGCCGGTGGGGCTGTGCGGATCGGCCACCGTGCGGATCACCTCGGGCCTGGCGATCTGCCGTCCCTGGATGTTCTCTGCCAACGGCCTGCCGGTCACGGTCAGGGCGTCTCCCCGCACCAGGCCGTGCTGCCACAGTTCGTTCAGCACCGCCGGAATACCCCCGGCCTCATCCAGGTCCTGGATGTGATGCGGCCCCCCGGGGCGCAGTTTGCACAGGTTGGGCACGCCCTGGCTGACCTCGTCCACCATGTTCAGGTCCAGGGTCAATCCAGCCTCCCGGGCAATGGCCGGCAGGTGCAGCACCGTGTTGGTGGAGCCGCCCAGGGCCATGTCCAGGGCCAGGGCGTTCCTGAAGGCTTGCTGGGTTAGGATATCTCTCGGCCGCAGGTTGCTCCTGACCAATTCCATCACCTGCCAGCCGGCCTGCTTGGCCAGCCGGATGCGGGCTGCTGCCACGGCGGGAATCGTGCCGTTGCCGGGCAGGGCCAGGCCCAGGGCCTCACAGAGACAGTTCATGGTATTGGCGGTAAACATGCCGGAACAGGAGCCGCAGCCCGGACAGGCCCGCTCCTCCAGCTCCGCCAGTTCGGCTGCGGTGATCCTGTTGACCTGGTAGGCCCCCACGCCTTCAAAGAGGGAGTTCAGGTCGACGGCCCTCCCCTGATGCCGCCCGGCCAGCATCGGCCCGCCGCTGATGATGATGGCCGGTATGTTCAGGCGGGCTGCCGCCATCAGCATTCCCGGCACCACCTTGTCGCAGTTGGGGATCAGCACCAGGGCGTCCAGGGCGTGCGCCATGGCCATGGCCTCGGTGGAATCGGCGATCAGCTCGCGGCTGGCCAGGGAGTAGCGCATTCCCTCGTGGTTCATGGCGATGCCGTCGCAGATGGCGATGGACGGAAACTCCAGGGGCGTGCCCCCGTTGGCCCGCACCCCCGCCTTCACCGCAGCAGCAATTTGATCAAGGTGGATATGCCCGGGGACCAGTTCGTTCTGCGAGTTGACGACGCCCACAAACGGCCGCTCTATCTCCCAGTCGGTCAGACCGAGGGCCTTCAACAGCGACCGGTGCGGGGCTTTCTCGACGCCGTTCTTCATCTTACTGCTGTTCATATCAAGCCATCCTCCGCCATGATTATTGCTTGGCGCGGCCGCGCCCCTTGGGAGCAGCCGCCTTCTTCGCCACTGCCGGGAAGATCTCCGGGCCGTCGACCGCTGCCAGTTGACGCAGCTCTTGCAACAACGCCCTGGTGATGGGGCCGGGTTTGCCATCGCCGATGATGCGCCCATCCACCTTGACCACCGGGATCATTTCCGCTGCAGTCCCGGTCAGGAAGCACTCGTCGGCCACATACAGGTCGTGCCTGGTGAAGACAGCCTCATCCGCCGGGTAACCCAGCTTGGCCGCCAGTTCCAGCACGGCGTTCCTGGTCACGCCCTCGAGCAGGCCCAGGTAGGACGGGGGCGTGATCACCACGCCCTTCTTGACGATGAAGACGTTGTCACCGGTGCATTCGGAGACGTATCCCTCTCTGGTGAGGAAGATCGCCTCGGAGACCCCGGCCAGGTTGGCCTCGATCTTGGCCAGCACGCTGTTCAGGTAGTTCAGCGACTTGATCCTGGCGTTGCAGGTGTTGACTCCGTTGCGCTGGGTGGCGGCGGTAATCACGTCCAGGCCCTGCTCATACAAGGCCTCCGGGTAGAGCTGGATGGAGGCGGCGATGCAGAAAATAGTGGACTGGGGGCACTTGTTCGGGTCAATGCCCAGGTCGCCCTTGCCCCTGGTGGCCACCAGCCTGATGTAGGCATCGCTCAGGTTGTTGTGGCGCAGGGTCTCCAGTACCACCTCGGACGTCTCTTGCTGCGTCAAGCCGATCTCCAGCATAATCGACTTGGCGGATTCAAAGAAGCGCTCGATGTGTTCCTTCAGGCGAAACACCCGGCCGGCATAGGCCCGGATGCCCTCGAACACCCCGTCTCCGTAAAGCAATCCGTGGTCGAATACGGAAACCTTGGCCTCTTCCTCGTCAACAAAGCGTCCGTCAAGATAGATAGTAAGTCCCAACAGCTTCCTCTCCCTTCTTTATTCTGCGGCCAATAGCCGGTAAAATCCTTATAGAAAAACCCGCTCGCCAAGACAGAACACTGTCAGGGACGAGGGGGCCTCGCATGGACACACTGACCGCTGTCCTTGAAGACAACCGTCTTCCTAATTTGAGCGCTGGCCGGGATGTCTCCCCGCCAGGCTCCCTGGCTCGATCAGACATCAATCATAGCAGTTGAATAGGCAGCTCCAGAATTGCAGATTTGTTAATTAGTATAGAGATAGGGCCTTCCGGTGTCAATACTTTTATTTATTATATTACCATAAATGCGTATTTTAGATGCATATTTATACGGGGCTGATAAAATCGCCGTGATGCCTGGTATCACTATATGTTAGCGCACTAGACGACGTGCTTTAGAATTATATTTATTTAATTATTTTTTTTATTTAACCGATCTTTCTTATTTAACCGCGATAAGAACGCCCCTGGCTTGTGGTGAAGGCGGCCGCTGCGATCTGCTACTTTTGTTCCTGCCTGGAAAGTGCTCAAGCCTTTTTCTTGTTATCGAGGTAGTGGATGGCGGACTGGGCGGCGGTCAGGCCCTCGCCGACGGCCTTGCCGATCTGGTAGGGTTCTCCGGTACAGTCACCGGCGGCAAAGAGGCCGGGGATGTTGGTGACCATGGTATGGTCTACCAGGATGGCGCCCTCCGACTGCTGCAACCCGGCGATCAGCCGTTCAGTCAGAGCCACGGTGCGAATAATGAAGACGCCGTCCACGGGGATCTCCTTGCCAGGTAGGGCGATCGCCCGCACCCGCTCGTCTCCCAGGATCGCCTGGGGTTGCTCCCGGCGCACGTCGACCCTCTGATCCACCTGGATATCCCCCTTATAGAGGGGAAAGTAATAGACGTTGCGGCCGATCGCCGCCATGAAGTTGACCTCTTCTTCCGCCTCCGGAGTCTCCCCCAGCACCGCCACGTCCTTGTTCCGGTACAGGGGTCCATCGCAGGTGGTACAGTAGCCCAGGCCACGCCCCACCAGCTCGCGCTCCCCTGCCAACTGGCGGGTCTGCTGGATGCCGGTGGCCAGGATCACCGTGCGGCCGAGATAGATCTGATTGCTGCGGGTGACCACGGTGAAATTCGCCCCGGGATAGATGTTCTCCACCTGCTCCGCCCGGAACTCCACCCCCATATCATGGGCATGCTGGTAGAAGCGCTCGTATAGATCCTCCCCGGTGATGCCGTTGAATCCTGGATAGTTCTTTACAAAAGGGGCCTTTTGCAGGCGCGGCGGTGTGCGGTCCGCCGCCAGGATAATGGTGCTCTTCTCCCGGATCCGTCCGTTAAGGGCTGCGGCCAGACCGGCAGGCCCCACCCCCACGATGATCAGGTCCCAGATCTCCTGGGTATCCAGCTGCTTGCTCATAAGGAACCTCCCGGGTTACTCTGTTTATTGCCGCAACAGTGCGCGCACGGCTGCCACCAGGCCGAAACACCCGCTGAGCATCATGTCCCCGTGGGGCGCCGCAAAATAGCCCAAGCCTTCCGCCAACTGGCGGCGCGGGCCGGTGATCGCCACGAACAGCCAGTCTTCGCCTCCGGCTGCGGCAGTCTCAGCGTCCCCCCGGTAAGCACAGCCGTGCCCCTGATCGTCATAGACCTCCTGATTGGATACCTGGCCCTTGGCAAAGCGCCGCAGGTAGCCCCGCAGCTTGTCCGGGGTCAGCAGCCCGGTATGGTGTTCGAAGATGCCTAGAACGCTGTCTCCCCTGATCAGGGCGGCCAGTGTGTGCTGATTGCCCACATTGACAATCATCAACCCCCGCTCCCGGTGCTCCCTGACCACCGGGTCAAGCAGCCCCCCCATGATCGCCGCCGCCCCTGTATCCATCACAAAAGCCCCGGGAGCAGTGTCCCGGATGGCCAACATTCTGGTCAGGTAGGGCGGCACCTCCCGCGCCCGGAGGGCACCCGCGGCGCCGCTGCCTCCGTAGAGCAGGTCCGATAGCCGGCCCTCCTGGGCCAGCCACCGCTCCCAGTGCTCGAACCGGAATTTCCGGTTGCTCTTGCCAATGCACTCGCCGTGGTCCTGCACCGCCACCGCCACAGTCTCCGGCAGGCCCACGTCGAACAATTCCAGGGCCTGCTGCAGGCTCTCCAGGTCCAGGTCCTGCAGGTACACGCCGTAATAGTTTCCTTGCGGGGGCTGCTCCACGATCTGCACGCCCATGGCCGCCACTTCCCGCAGGTCATCCCGGACAGTCTTGGCAGCCTGCGGCGTGGCGTAGGCCTGCAGCCCTGCAGCCAGGTGCTGCTTCAGGGCGCTCACCACGGCCCCCCCGCCCATCAGTTGTCCGCCGAGAAAGACATTCTCCTTGTGCCTCGTGGCCCGGGCCAGGCGCCCGGCCATGATGCGGGTCATCGACGGCAGTACCAGCTTGACGCAGTTCTCCACCGGGACTCCCTCCTCGTAGAGAAGGATGTCCTGGGTTCCGCCACCGATATCCACCGCCAGCATCCTCAATTTCTCCAACATGAAACCTCCTTGAACACTGGCCCGGTCGATAGCGCGGTCCAGTAGTTATTCTGCCCCGAATGGCGCACTTTATGGATATTAAGGTAGGAAGATATATTCGCTGAGCTTCGCCCGCCGGAAGACCAGGTGATTGAAGACCGCCCGGTTCAGGTTCTCCGGATCGTCGCCGTAACGGGCCACCACATCCACACACAGGTTCCAGAAGGCTGAAAAGGGACTGAGGGACGACCCCAGGTTCTCGCCGGTCGTCCGGCCCTTAAGGGTGATCTGGATACTTTTTTCAGAAATATCGATCAGCTTTTCCTTTTTCAGTTCCTCGATCACCTGCCGCAAGACCTTGCTGTAAGCCCCGGTCTTGGTGCGCACAAAATCATAGAAGCCCAACTGCTGGCGGTCGGTTTTTTCAGCGCTCACCAGAAACAGCAGGTTATGCAGCGTATAGACGGACTGAAAGGAATAACACGTAAGCAAGCGCAGCACTAGGACATGCTGCACAGTATAGGAGATCACTGGTCCTGCAACTCCTGTAGACTGAGATGAATTATCAAGCCTTAATGGAAAATTCTTTATCAGGGCGGATATTCCTGCAGCAGGAAAAGATTATCTCCGGTCAGGAGAGATGTTGGAAGAAATGCTGTACGTACTCGCGATAGGCCTGGCGCGCCAGGGAAGCGATATGGCCGGGGCGGCCGTCTCCGATCGGCGCCTCGTCCAGTGAGACCAGGGGCGCCACTTCGAGCAGGGAGTTGGTCAACCAGGCTTCCCGGGCCTCCTGGATGTCCCGGCGGGTAACCGCTGACTCGCTCACTGTCAATCCCAGAGAGCCAACCAGGGACAGTACGATCTCCCTGGCGATCCCGGGCAGCAACCCGCTGTCGGTTGCCGGCGTGACCAGCCGCTTGCCGTCAAGCAGCAGGAAGATGTTGCTGGCGGTGCCCTCGGCCAACTCACCCTGCAGGTTGAAGAAGACTCCCTCGTCGGCGCCGGCGGCAGCGGCCTCCCGGCGTCCCAGGATATTCTCCAGATAGTTGAGTGATTTCAGAGCGACCACCGGTGACCGGTGATTGCGGGGAAAACTTACGGTGATCGCCCGCAGGCCGCTTTGGTAGACTTCGGGACGGTAGGGTTCCCCCGGGGTGGCCGTGATCACCACGGTGGGTTTCAGCTTGTGGGCTGGCAGCGCTCCCCTGGCGCCCGGAGGATTGGCGCCCCGGGTCACCGTCAAGCGCAGGCTGCCGGCGCCGGCGCCGGCGCCTGTTCCGGCCGGGGGCAGGGCGGCCAGCACTGCCTGCAGCCCGGCAGCGATCTCCTGCTCCGGAAAAGGAAAGCCCAGCACCCGGCAACCGGCGGCCAACCGGCCGGTATGCTGCGGCCAGGCGAAAGGCCGGCTGTCATAGAGCCGGACGGTCTCGAATAGTCCGTCGCCGTACAGAAAGCCGCGCTCCCCGGCCTCCAGGCAGGGCTGGCCGGGAGCCACCAGGCGGCCATTGACCCAGATCAGGCCAGGCAAGTGGTGATCACATCCTCATCATAGCCCAGGGCCTGCATCAGCGCCTGGGCCTTGTAGATGGTTTCCCAGTATTCGGCGTCCGGGTCGGAGTCGGCGACGATGCCGCCGCCGGCGCTAAAGTAGGCAACCTGGTCCTTGATCACGAAAGTCCTGATCACAATGTTCAGGTCACAGCGCCCGTCGAAGCCCAGGTAGCCGATGGAGCCCGTATACACGCCCCGCTTCACCGGTTCCAGCTCTTCGATGATCTCCATCGCCCTGATCTTGGGCGCTCCGGTGATCGAACCGCCCGGAAAAGAGGCCCGGAGCAGGTCGCTGACGTCGCGCCCTTCCGCCAGGGCGCCCCTGACGGTGGAGACCAGATGCCATACCGTCGGGTACTCCTCGAGACGGATCAGTTCGGGTACATGAACGCTGCCGAAGCGGCAGACGCGGCCGAGATCGTTCCGCTGCAGGTCGATGATCATCACCAGTTCGGCCCGGTCCTTATCGCTGTTGACCAGTTCCTGAGAGAGCCGGGCGTCTTCCAGGGGATTCCGGCCGCGGCGGCGCGTCCCCTTGATCGGCCTGGTTTCCACCTGCTCGCCGCGCACCTGGAGGAACCGCTCCGGCGAGGCGCTGGCCACCACCAGTTCAGGATAGCTCAGGTAGGCGGCAAAGGGCGCCGGATTGATCCGGCGCAGCCGGCGATAGAGCTGCCAGGGGGTGACCGGGAGGGGGCAGGCAAAGCGCTGGGACAGGTTGACCTGGAAGATGTCGCCGGCGGCGATGTAGTCCTTGCTCTGCTGCACAGCCTGGCGGTAGGCGGCCCGGTTGAAGTGCCCGGTGATCAGGAAATCCTCGCTTTTCGCGTCCATGGCAGGATCTGGCAAGTCATCCACCGGGGGTAGTCTCCCGGCCAGCCCTACCAGCGCCTCCAGTTCCGCCAGGCGCTCCGCCGCTCTCGCCTCCGCAGCGGGGCCGCTCTCCGGCAGCCCGGTGGAGGTCAGGTAGGTCTTGCCTTCCAGATGGTCGAAGATTACCAGGCGATCATAGAAGCCGAGGTAGCAGTCCGGGATCTGCAGGTCGTCCTCCGCCTGCTGGGGCAGCCGTTCCAACTGCCATCCCAGATCGTAGGCAAAATACCCGAAGGCGCCGGCAGCCACCGGCACCACCGGATCGGCGGCTATCCGGTACCGGCCGTAGAGGTCCTGCAGCACGTCGAAGGGGTTGGCGCGCCATTCGGTCCAGGCGCCGTCCTGCCAGACAGACACCAGGTCGCCCTTGGATTTGAAGACCAGGAAGGGGTCGCTGCTGATCACGGAATAGCGTCCCAGGCGGCCGGGGTCCATGCCGCTGTCCAGAAAAAAACTGTAGGGCTGGCCTTGGATCAGCTCAAAGAGCCGCACCGGATCAGGGCAGACGCCCTCCCTAATAATCATCGTTGGCCACTCCCTGGTTGATCTTCAGCGAACCGTCAGCAATGCCCTGGCCGTGCTCGCCGCGCTCCTCGCTGCGGATCAGGCGGCCAACCGCTTTGGCGATCCGCCGCAGTTCCTGCAGCAGTTTGGCAAACTCCGGCTGGTTGAGAGACTGCCTCCCGTCGCAGAGGGCATGGGCGGGGTCGGGATGCACCTCGATCAGCAGACCGTCGGCGCCAACAGCCACCGCCGCCCGGGCCATCGCCCCCACCAGTTCGCTTCTGCCGCAGGCGTGGCTGGGGTCGACCACCACCGGGTAGGGGGCCAGTTCCTTCAACACCACCACGGCGCTGAGATCGAGGGTGTTGCGGGTCTGGTTTTCAAAGGTGCGGATACCCCGCTCGCACATAATGATCTGGTCGTTGCCCGCAGCCCGGATATGCTCGGCTGCCAACAGCCATTCCTCGCAGGTGGCCGCCATGCCCCGCTTCAACATGACCGGATGCCCGCCCTGGCCTACCTCGCGCAATAGGGCGAAATTCTGCATGTTGCGGCTGCCTACCTGTAAGATATCGGCGTGCGCCGCCACTACCTCCACGTCCCTGGGGTCGAGGACCTCCGTCACCACCGCCAGCCCGGTGGCTTCCCGGGCCTCCGCCAGGATCTTCAGGCCGTCCCGGCCGAGGCCGGCAAAGCTGTAGGGACTGGTGCGCGGCTTGAAGACACCGCCCCGCAGCACCCGCACCCCCATCCTTTTCAGGGCCTGGGCGCAGGACAGGTAGGTCTCCCGGCCCTCCACGGCGCAGGGGCCCGCCATGACGATCACCTCCGGGCTGCCGAAGATCACCTCTCCGGCGGCGACCGTCTGTTTTGGCTGGTCATATCGCAAGTGAGTATCCACTATCAGGCGCTCCTTTCCCGGTCCGATCTGGACCATAACGGATTTACTAGGCAATACCGGCTGTCCGGCCGCTTGCAAGATCCCGCTCCACCTGAGCAGGCCGGCGGCTTTGCCAGAACAGGCCGGCCCTGTTGACAAAATTCCACAACAGCGGCTTGCCTTCTTCCGTTAAAATCGACTCGGGATGAAATTGTACGCCTTCCACTAAGTATTCTCTGTGCCTGATGCCCATGATCTCATCCTGATCGGTCTCGGCGCTGATCTCCAGACAGTCCGGCAGACCCTCCCGCCTGACGATCAGCGAGTGGTAGCGGGTGGCCGTGAAGGGGTTTTTCAAGCCCTCGTAGATCGTCCGGCCGTCGTGATGAATCGAGGAGGTCTTGCCGTGCATCAGGCGGGGCGCCCGCACCACCTCTCCGCCGAAGGCCTGGCCGATCGCCTGGTGCCCCAGGCAGACTCCCAGAATCGGGATCTGGCCGGCGAAATGGCTGATCAGATCCAGGCAGATCCCGGCCTCGTTGGGAGTGCAAGGGCCAGGCGACAGGACGATGGCCTCCGGTTGCAGGGCGGCGATCTCCGCCAGGGTGATGGCGTCGTTCCGGTAGACGGCGATCTCCTGCTTCATCTCCCCCAGGTACTGCACCAGGTTGAAGGTGAAGGAGTCGTAGTTGTCGATCATCAGCAGCACGCGCTTCCCTCCCATCCACTCTTTAGACACCGGAGAAACTGGGTAGTTAAACCGTGGTAATAAAAAAACCAGCACCGAAGTACTGGTTCGCATCCCAATTGACTGCGCGTCGTCTCTCCTCGGCTCGTCTCGGCTCTACTCGTCTCGTCTCGGCTTATTCAATTGTAACTCTAACTGCGCTCACCTTACCACAAGCTGCTCGTCCCTGTCAATCACCTAAATGTCCGGTCGGGGCTGCTTTTTTAGGTCTGCGATATTAAGAGGTAAATTGCCATTTTATTTCGGCAGGAAATAACAGTATAACAGCCGAACATAATCCTTTAGTCCTATGAGAGAGGAAAATGAGGAATGCGCTGGAGACAGAAAATTGTTTTTCTGGTTGCTATTGCCGTCTGCCTAGTGGCCACCTATACGGGAGGCGGCTCTCGGGCGGCAGGCGCCGCCGAGCCGGTTAGCGTCTTCGTCAACAGCCAACAGGCACAGTTCCCGGATGTGCAGCCGGCGATTATCGACGGCCGCACCCTGGTTCCCCTGCGCTTCATCGCCGAAGCCCCTGCCTTCGGGGCGCTGGTCTCCTATGACAGCGCCACCAACCAGGTAACCCTGCTGCGCGGCCTCAAGACTGTCCTGCTCTGGCCCTCCAACAACACCGTCGTGGTTGACGGCAAGAAATATACAACCGATGTGGCGCCGGTCATCATGCAGGGCCGGACCCTGGTGCCCATCCGTTTCTTGAGCGAGACTTTCGGAGCGACCGTGGCCTGGGACGCCTCAACCAGGGCGGTCAGCATCAATATCGGGGCGCCGGCCAGGCTGGTCATGGGCTACTACTATGGGAGTTCCTACAGCGAGTTTCTGGCCCGGCACGCCAGCCTGACAGATGTGGCTTTCCAATGGTACGAGGTGGACGACAGCGGCGCCCTGACAGTCAAAACCCCCGACTCATACCGCCTGGCAGTGGATTTTGCCGATCAAAACGGGGTGCGCACAGAGGCCTCCGTTTCCCTGTCCGACCCTCAGAAACTGCACACCTTGCTGAGCAGCGAGCAAGCGCGGAGCACGCTGGTGGGGAATCTGACCCGGCTGGCGCAGCAGGAAGGATACCAGAGCATCAACCTGGATCTGGAGTCCGTGGCCTCCGCGGATAAGACCGGCTACCTGTCTCTGCTGGCGCAGCTATCCCAAACCCTCAGGCGGGCCGGAATCGGGTTTTTAGTGGCGGTGCCGGCCAAGGATAGTGAAAAGCCCTGGAATGA
>Ga0187886_1001778_pt1 | contig 18562 bp, 17 predicted proteins | sample June2016WEW_20_1_FD_133001 | JGI IMG/M metagenome (GOLD analysis project Ga0187886, IMG submission 133001) | Peatland microbial communities from SPRUCE experiment site at the Marcell Experimental Forest, Minnesota, USA - June2016WEW_20_150 | ecosystem: Environmental > Terrestrial > Soil >... | reverse complement strand
TGAAGTTTTCGAGTGTTGTCAGAAGGCCGGAATCAACCCACCACTTATTGAATTTGCATTAGGAATTCACGGAAATAAAGACAAGATCTGGCCGCCGGAGATCCTTGATTTCGTCACCATGTGTGGTCATGGATTGGTTTCCGGTCACCTTGTTAAGAAAATGGTAGAGGACATCAAGAAGAAAAAAATCACTATTAAGAAGGCAGCCATGGAGCTGGCGAAGCCCTGTTTGTGTGGAGCTTTTAACCCTCATCGGGCAGCCAAACTTCTGAAGAAGATGGTTGCTGGATGATCGGTCCTGTCGGTGGTAAGTTGGGAGCAAACACGATTCTGATGGCAACCATCAGAGAAAGGGAGGCAAAAAATGGAAAAGGGTAGAAGAATCATGAAAGGTTTCGGTTTATTTCTGTTATTTTGCGTAGTGGTGAGCTTTTTGGTATTTACACCCAGCACAGGGCAGGCTAAAGCGGTAACCCTGCGGCTGGCCCATTCAGAGGCTGTGACCAACATAAGGCATGACGTCTGCCTCTTCTTCGTCAAACGGGTGAATGAACTGAGCAAAGGGGATGTCAAGATCGATATCTTCCCGGCGGGCGCTATGGGTAGTCATCAAGCTTGCCAGCAGCAGGTTGCAACAGGGGTGTTAGACTTCTATATTACCACTGCTGGATTGGTTTCGACTTTTGATCCGACGCGGATACAGGAGTTAATAGAGCTCCCTTATTTGTTTGATAATTACTCGCAGGCCTATGCCTTCATGGACACACCTTATGTGGCGAAGTTTTATGACCCGCTGAAGGCGAAGGGCATTCATTACCTGGTGACCTGGGACAATGGATTTCGTCATTTGACCAACAACGTCAGGCCGGTTTATACCCCACAGGATATGAAGGGGCTCAAGATCCGCGTTGTACAGTCAGAGATGTCGATCAACATTCTTCAGGCGCTCGGAGCGAGTGCCGTCCCCATGTCTTATGCCGAACTCTACCAGGCCATGCAGCAGAAGGTGGTGGATGGACAGGAAAATCCTTTCATGAACATCTATGCATCGAAATTCTACGAGGTTCAGAAATACATGTCCCTGACCAAGCATCAGTACAGCACCCTTCCCATCATCATCTCGGAGATGACCTGGCAGAGGCTCGATGCGAACCAGCAGAATGCCATTCTGAAGGCTGCTGAGGAAGCGGCCCCCATGTTCCGGAAGTTGGTCGGTGCCAATGAGGATGGTCAACGAAAAGAGATGGAAAAAGCAGGGATGAAGGTCAACGACGTCAAAGACTTGACGCCTTTCCGTAAAGCCCAGGAACCGGTCTATGAATGGGCCAAGAAGAAATGGGGCGCGGATAAAGTGAGCGAGCTTTTGGCAGAGGTTGAAAAGACAAGGAAAAAGTATCCTGTAGGGGGGAAGGTCTATTTTGGTCCTGAAGACAAATAAAGCAGCATAAAGAAATGCTGGAAAGTAGGACGTGTTAGCAACCTTATGTCGATGATTGGGAAAGGGTAGCGGGGATCTTGAAAAGCGATAAGGGGGATTGCATCCACCTTATCCCCGCTCCTCATTCATCCCTGTCTAGGGGACGAGTTATTCTGCGGGATGTTCTATAAAAGGTTCAGATGTCTAATTGCAGAGTAACAACTACGCAGCCGCGACAATGCCAAAGTGTTCAGGGGGTCATGTGTTTGATTGAGACGATGTAAATCAAAACTTATGAAAGAAACTGACGAGGGAGGGGGAGATGACGGAAAGCACCGTTAAAGAGGTGCCCCAACGGACCGGAAAACCAACCAAATGGCTCGAATTCGCGGCGGCAATATTATTGATCTGCATTACGCTCGTTGTAACGATGCAGATCGTGTGCCGGTACGTTTTGCAGGAATTGCCACCATGGAGCGAAGAGCTTTCCCGTTACCTCTTTATCTGGGCGAATTTTGTGGGTGCAGGTGTTGCGCTCGCGCGGAGCTCTCACGTCAGCATTGACAGTCTGGTAGCTCGGTTGCCGGATTCGGTCCGTCGAAAACTCGAAACTGTTGTTGTCATCCTGGTTACAACCTTCGCACTATTCTTGGTGTACCAGGGAGTGGTAACCGCGGTTGCCATGAAGGGTTCTTACTCCATAACCATGCATTTTTCCATGGCATGGGTGTTTGCAGCCCTTCCCGCGGCAGGGCTTATTTTCGTATTGTACCAATTGCAGAAGATTTTCAAACGAAAAGACTGGGCTTCGACTTGCATCTCGGCTATTGGGGTCGTCGTTTTGACCACCGCCCTGGCGTTAATCGGAAAGCATATGTCCATACCCCCGGGCCTCCTGGTTATCACTCTGGTTTGCGTGGTTATCATCTTGATGGCGATTAACACGCCCATTTCAATCGCCATCGGCTCGGCTTGTCTTGTTTACCTTCTGGCCAGAGGCAATATACAACTTTTAATCGCTCCAATTATGATTATTGGCGGGATGGACTCGTTTGTCCTCCTTGCGGTTCCCCTCTTTATCCTTGTGGGCGATTTGATGAATACCGGTGGTATCACGACTCGCCTCGTTACTTTCGCACGTGCGCTTGTCGGCCATGTGCGCGGAAGCCTTGGGATTTCCACAGTTCTGGGGGAATACATTTTTTCGGGGATTTCCGGCGCATCGGTAGCCGATGTCTCTGCGATGGGTTCATTACTCATCCCCGCAATGAAGCGCGGAGGGTATCGTCCGGAACAGGCGGTGTCGATCGTTGCATCCGCATCTGCCATGGGCATGCTTGTTCCCCCATGCATTCCCATGGTTGTGTTGGCAAATCTGACTAATCTCTCCGTGGCAAGTTTGTTCATAGCTGGATTCGTGCCAGCGGCTTGCATGGCATTGCCGTTGATCGGCCTCATCTATATCCAGGCTGTGCGGGAAAATATTCCTCGTGAGAGGCGGCAGTCCGCAAGGGAAGTACTGGTGGCGTTTCGCCGGGCAATCCTGCCGCTCATGACGCCCGTCATCATCCTGGGCGGCATTCTTGGAGGGATCGTGACACCGACCGAGGCCGGCATGATAGGCGTTATTTATGCCCTGATCCTCGGGGTATTTGTCTATCGGGAGATCAAGCCGCGCGATCTGATGCCTATTTTGGTGAATACGGCCTCATTGACCGGCATGATACTTATCTTGGTGGGAACAGCATCGCTCCTCTCCTGGATTTTTGCGGCGGAAAGCGTTCCCCGATTGCTGGCGAATTTGATATTGAAACTATCGAACAGCTCGGCGCCGTTTCTGTTGATAACGATCGCCGTGTTCGTGGTGTTTGGCGCATTTCTCGAAGGACTCCCGGCCTTGATCATTTTTACGCCGATCCTTTTCCCGATTATGAGCCATTTCGCTGATATTACCCCGCTGCACTACGGGATAGTCATGATCACAGCCTTGGGAATCGGATTATTTCTACCCCCCATGGGGATCGGTTTTCTGATTGCCTGTGCGCTGGGTCAAGTCAATGTGGAAAAGGCAACCCGTGCTTATACACCTTACTTCCTAGTGTTGCTGATTGGGGCATTATTCGTAGCATTTGTCCCCTGGTTTACACTCGTGCTTCCACGGCTCTTCAACCTCTAAGAGAGCTGATATTGCCTTAGAGGAGGCAAGCCGGGATGTTGTGAGATTCGTGGCGGCCATTACTCTTATTGTCGTGTTAGTGATTCTTTATCCACCAATTGCGCTTTGGCTGGCGGCCTTTTGAGGAGGTTATGATTATGATGAAAAGAGTAGGAATTGTTGGACTTGGGCGTATAGGAATGCCCAGCGCAAAGGCTTTTATTAAAGCCGGTTACGAAGTGGTTGGTTATGCTCGACGTCCTGAAGTGATCGAGACTTTTAAGGCCCTGGGAGGTCAACCTTTGGCTAGCCCCAAGGAAGTGGCCCAAAAGGCTGAAACAGTGATCGTTCTGGTACTTAACGACCCACAAGTTATCGAAGTGGTCACTGGCCCGAATGGAATTCTGAAAGGTACGGGTAAAAACTCCAAGGTGATCGGTATGGCTACGATCAATCGAGAAAACCAGGAGTGGGTGGCCCAGAAATGCGAGGAGAAAGGCGTTAGGTTCGTGGACTGTCCGTTTACGGGTGGACCAGCAAGGGTCGAGACCGGAACGCTTACGCTCATCGTAGCCGCACCCTCCCAACTTGTGGAAGCCTGCCGACCGATTCTTGAAGTCATTGGCAAAATCCATCATGTCGGTGAGACGATTGGCGTAGGCCAGTCAGTTAAGCATTGTAATCAACTCTTAGTCTGTGTTACCCACGCCGCGGTCATGGAAGTCATCCAGATGGCAAAAAAGCTTGGTTTAGATCCGACCATGGTTTGCGATATTGTCGGTCGAGGCATTGGCGGGAGTGACTATTTTCGGCTCTTGTCCAAAAGCATCCTTGAACATGTTCCATCACCGGGTGGACTTGGACAGTTGGCCAAAGATATCGGTATCGTTGTCAATACGGCCCGTAATCTCAGATTGCCTCTCTATACGGCAACCTCGGCCTACCAGTATTTCTTGGCTGCCCTCTCCCAGGGCTTGGAAAACATGGAAGGTGCAGATTCAATGAGGGTAATTGAGCGTATGTCTGAACCGGGAAAATAGCCATATGGATCGTTTTCTGGTACGCGGAAAGATGTTAATTGACGGGCTGGGTTCTCCTCCCATCGATGCAGGGGCCGTCATCCTGGAAGGAGAGAAAATTCTCAGCGTTGGGCGCGAAGAGGAAATAAAAATCGAAGGAGTCACCCGGACGATTGACTGCAGAGACCAAACGCTTCTGCCAGGCTTGATTGACTGCCATAACCATCTTTCCCTCGATCCCACACTGGATAATTACCTCTACCGGATGAATGACAGCATTCCTGAACTTACCCTGCGAGCAGCCGCAACGATGGCCGTTGACCTTCAGTCTGGTGTGACGACCTCACGCTGCTTGGGTGATAAAGGCTTCTTGGATGTCGAATGCAAAAAGGCTGTCCATTCGGGTCTGGTGCCCGGACCGCGCCTTCTCATAGCAACCAGAGGTATTCGTGCCCTTCATGGACATGGTTTTGTAGGGTATCCCTTCAGCGGGGTTGAGCAGGTTCGGACCGTAGTTAGGGAAAACTTGGCGGCTGGAGCAGACCTAATCAAGATCTACATCACGGGAACCCTTCGCAGTCCGAAAGGGATTCCCAGTTACTTTTCGAAAGAAGAGATACAGGCCGCAGTGGATGAGGCTCACAGAGTCGGCATTCCAGTGGCCACTCACTGTATCGGCGGCATTGGCCTGGAGTGGGCTCTGGAAACTGGCATCGACACGATTGAACATGGCTATTTCTTGACTGATAAGGAAATTGATCTTCTGGCAAAATCGGATAGCTGGCTGGTGATAACGCCGAGTATCTTCTTCACCGACGCCAGGATTCGGACTTTACCGCCCCATCTCATCGAAGGCCATTTGCAGCAGCGAGATGAAGTCGGCCAACGGATGACTGCTGCAATCAAGGCTGGTGTGAAATTCGCCGTAGGAACGGATGGCATGCACGGCGGTTTGGCCCAGGAGATTGAATACCTGGTAGATTTTGGGGCCACCCCAACCCAGGCCTTGAAAGCCGCCATGAGGCATGCTGCTCAGGTTTGCGGACTCGAAGACAGCATCGGAACCCTTGAGCCAGGCAAATTCGGTGACATTATTGGAGTGAAGGGGGACCCCTTGGAAGATATTGGTGCCCTCAAAAGAGTCAAGACAGTAATTTCCAGGGGAAAGATCAAGTATCAAGCCGATCAATAGTATAAAGTGCGATAGAATATTCTTATTTCGAGAGATCTTTTAAATGGCTATAGAGGGTTTGCACCACATCGGTATTTATACAAGATCCGTAGATGAATCACTTATTTTTTACACAGAGAATCTAGAGTTTCAACAACAATGGAGGGGGATCGTCGATCATCCGACAGGAAAGCTGGACGTAGCCATCATAAACAGGGGAGGCTGTGTAATCGAACTCGTGCGGCCTGCTGACCTGTCCGTCATTACCCCGAAAGCTGGTCCTGTTCAACACGTGGCTTTAAAGGTATCCCATATCGAAGAGCACGTCGAGAAACTGGAGAGAAGGGGAATTGAACTTCATCCCGCGGAAATCGAGTCTCTCCCGACTCTTCTTAATGGAGTGAAGCATATCTTTCTTTACGGACCCAGTGGAGAAAGAATAGAGCTGGCCGAGGAGTATAACGCGGGTAGCGGTACTCCTCCAAATAAATTGTCCAAAGGGCCCTAAAACACAGAAGGGGGGGGTGATGGACAAGAGGAGTTACCCGGCGATAGAGGGGGCGGAGGCTTTTGGAGAGAAGTCTTGGAAAGAATTGTTGTGATAGAGGTAAATACAATATAAAAGGAGGAAACCAAATGCAGTATTTCGTATCCAAAACTACTCCAAGGACAATTCTGGTAATGTTCGACAGGGATGATCTTCTTCTCGAAGGATTACAGGAGGTGGTAAAAAAGGAGCAGATCGATACTGCTGCTATCACAGGCGGGATCGGTTCTTTGCAGCGGGTTCACCTCCACACCATTACCACCACAGTTGTCCCTTCTGTAGATAAGTACTGGAACTTCACCGGCCCCATCGAGCTGGGAAGCGTTCAAGGCTCTGTCATTGGCGGCGATGCTCACGCCCACATCAGCGTGTTCGACTGGGACAGTAAAACCGTTTACATTGGTCATTTGGAACCTGGGAGCATTGTGGCTTATCGGGCCGAGATTAGCCTGACTGTTCTGGAAGGAGTCAAGACCGAACGGTATACTGACGAGCAGGGTAACTTTCGCATTAGACAGCGTTAGAAATGAATCCGAGGTGAATGTCGTTGCGCGGCCAAGGGTTTGAAACGCTCACCCCGGAGTTTTCACTTAGATTAATTTAGATGTAGGCTTGGATCGTTTGTGGCAAATTTGCTCTTTATCGTTCCATGGAAGCGATGATTTGGCATAAAAGGAAGATAAAAAAGTAAACCCCGTTAGAAAGGACGGGGCTTTAACCCCGCTCTTAATAATGAATGAACATTTTCTTCTGATATTCCCGCCATAAATGGCGCGGCTTTCTAACGGGGTAAACCCATAGAAGGGGGGTGATGAAAATTTAACACTGTTTCGAAGGACCATGGGTGATTGAGATAGGGAGGACGGTTAGGTATTTTTACTGCATCATCCTCTGAAGAGGAAAGGAGGCATGATGGGAAAAGGGTTGGTTCAACTCATTCCACCATCACTGTGTGATGGAATAAAGAAAGGAGGATTACAATGGGAAAGGTTATGAAATTCTTGTGTATCGTTGGTGTGGTTGGCCTTTTATTCTGTTTTTCGAATAGCCCCTCTTTTGCACAGGTCAAGGTCGGAGTGTTGTACAGCATGACGGGCGCAGGCTCTGCCGTTGGAAAGGTTCAGTTGGATGGTGCTAAATTGGCAATGAAGCAGGTGAACGATCAAGGGGGTGTGATGCTGGGAGGGAAGAAGGTCAAGGTTGAAGCGGTGATTCGAGATGATGAGACCAAACCGGATGTGGCCGTCCGAAGATTCCGGGAATTGAATGAAGATAAGGTTTTACTTGTTGTTGGTGGAACGTTCGCTAATGTGAGCCAAGCCATCAATGAGCAGATCCAAGGAGGCCAGGCGTTGTTTATGGCAACTAATGGTGTTGAGGAAGATATGTTCCGTAAGGACAAGAAGGCCCCTTACTACATCTCCCCTCTTGGCGCCGTCGATGGCATCGGAAGAATGTGCGGGGATTATGTAGCTAAGACCTACAAACCAAAGCACGTCGTTCTCTTTCTCCCTGATTATGCTTATGGCCGTGGTGCAGCAAAAGGGGCTCATAAAGTCTTCAGCTCCAAGTACCCGCACATCAAGATCACCGAGGTCTGGTCTCCGGTGGGAACGCCAGACTATACCTCATATATCATCAAAATAAAAGAAATGAAGCCCGACGTGGTGATGATGGGGCACTGGGGGAATGACGCAATCAATGCCCTGAAGCAGGTCCACGAACTGGGGTTGAAGAAAGATACAAAGGTTTTCTTTAACTCCATTATTAACGCTCAGGCTATTGGGATTCCACCTGAAGCCCTCGAAGGGGTAACAATGGGAATGTGGTGGTATCATGATCTAAGGGGTCTCAAGGATCCTGAGACGGTAATGGCAGTCGAAAAGTTGTCAGATGCTTGGAAGAAAGAGTATGGCGAGCCACCCGATCCATTTGCGGTATACGCCTACATCGGTATGCTGGAGACACTCAGGGGTATTGAAGTGGCCAACTCTCTCGAACCGGGCAAGGTCTATAAGGCTCTCATGGATAAACCAGATTTCATGAGCGTGAAAGGGCCGGCCAAATGGCGTATCGATGGAAGGCCCTCTTATAAATATGCCAAGTTTATCGTAGACGGCAAATCTCCTAAGGAAAAAAAGGATAAATGGGATTTTGCCAGAGTGGTCGATGTCTACATGGGCGAAGAATTATGCTTGCCTCTGAAGGAGATGGGCTGGGAGTAAACCCCGCACCCCGTGTTAAAACACGGGACTTTACTTGAGGTAGATATTTTGATGCACCCCTACATTCCTGTTCTGCCCGCCCCGCTTCGCGGAGCGAGGCCGGGGAAGAACGGGGCTTTTATAGGGGTGCGGGGTAAAGGAATAATCCCCCCCACCCCCCTTTAGTAAAGGGGGTGGGGGGATTAAAAAAGGGATTGGTATGTTCGAAATTCTGGCATCGGAGGGATTGAGTAAACATTTTGGTGGTCTCACCGCCGTCAATAAGGTGAATTTTTCAATCAAGAAAGATGAGGTTACTGGCATCATCGGTCCAAATGGATCGGGAAAGACGACCCTCTTTAACTTGCTATCGGGTTTTTTCCCTCCCACTGCGGGACGTATTCTCTTTTTTGGAGAGGACATCACTCATGTCCCTCCATACCAGAGAGTGATGAAGGGCATGGTACGGACGTTCCAGCTGGTTTCAGTTTTTAATTCAATGACAGTTTGGGAGAATATGGTTTTGTCCAGCATTCGATTCAAAGAGAAGTATACCTCCCCTCGGAAGTTCTTTTTCTCATCGACCAAGAACGAAGAGATTCAGGAAAACTGTCTGGAAGCGCTGAAGCTGGTGTGGCTTGAAAACAAAACTATGACTTTGACTTCTGAGCTTTCCTACGGCTTAAAGAGGAGGCTGGAGATTGGAATCGCCCTCTCCCTCAACCCGAAACTTCTCCTCCTGGATGAACCTTTCGCTGGACTCAGCGATATTGAAATTTCAGAGATCCTCGACCTCCTTCACCGAATTAAGAAGAATTTTACTTTAGTCATCATTGAGCACAAATTATCGAAGATCGTTAACCTGGTAGATCGACTCTGCGTGATGAATGAGGGAAGTTTTATCTGCGAGGGAGAGCCTGATAAGGTCCTTTGTGATCCATCTGTGAGAGAGTGCTACTGGGGAAAAAGCGAGATGAACCAACATATCATATAATCGTATATGCAGGAGAGGACTTCATCTCAAAATAGGGAAGAAGATCGATGCTTGAAATTAGAAATTTAGATGTTGCCTATGGCCATGCAAAAGCGCTTCATGATATCTCTCTCAATATCGAAACAGGACAGATGGCATTTTTAATTGGGCGAAACGGGGCCGGGAAAACAACCCTTCTGAAAACTATCATTGGCCTTTTGAAGCCTCTGAAGGGCTCGATCACCTATCAAGGGAATGAAATTTCAGGCCTCTCTCCTGAAGAGCATTACTTGAAGGGGATTCGATACGTGGCTCAGGAAAAGAAGGTTTTCGGGAACTTGACGGTTCGAGAGAATATCGAGATCGCCGCTTATGCCAGCCAGGAACCCATGGATCGTGCCTTAGATAAAGTGATGAGTATCTATCCAAAATTGAAAGACTTCTTAAAAACAAAGGCAGGACAATTGAGCGGTGGACAGAGACAGATTCTATTAGTCGGCCGGGCCTTGGTTGGAGACCCGAAGCTCCTTTTGATCGACGAGCCGACTCAAGGATTAGCTGTAATTGTCATTGAAGATATCGTAAAAATTCTAAGCAGTTTGAAAGACAAGGTTTCTGCTGTGATCGTCGAGCAAAACCTTGCCATGGTAACCCGCTTGGCCGACCGGGTCCATATCCTTAAGGAAGGCAAGGTCGCCAGGGAAATCATCGATAAGTCTGAGATCTCAGATACTCGAGGATTGGAAGAGTATCTCTAAGCATCGGGATGGCCCTAAGGAGTTAACTTTGGATAAGGAGAAAGTGTATAAATTCAATTCGGACAAAGGAAACGAACTTTCTGTGCCATTAAAGAATGCTCCAATGAAGGAGCATGGAGTGATCGATTTTCTAGTGATCACCGCAGGTTTTCTACTGATTACACCCATCCTGTCGGCCCACAGGGTGACGGACTTCATGATCTTCTGCATCTTCGTCATGTCCTTCGACCTGCTGTATGGATACATGGGGCGGCTTTCCTTCGGCCACATGCTCTTCTTAGGGACAGGCGCTTATGGTTCCGGGCTTTTTATCAGGTATATCAGCGGGAATCCCCTTCTGGCTATTTTAGTGGGGATCTTCATGGCCGGGTTGCTGGCGATGCTCATCGGTCTCGTCATTGTCCGGACGACCGGAGCCTGTTTTTCCCTGATCAATTTGGCTTTCAACCAGATCGGATTTTTTCTCGTTCTATCGCCCCTCAGGGGAATCACCCGGGGAGAAGACGGATTTGGGGTGCGCGCTTCGAGTTTCGGCTTTTTTAATTTCGCCAACACGACCTTCAAGTTCTGGTTTGTCCTTTTCTGTTTGCTGCTGGTTTTTTATCTCTTGAAACGGGTGACCACCTCGCCCTATGGAATTTTAATCCGCTCGATCAAGGAGGACGAAACCAGGGTTAAGTTCCTCGGGTATAATACCTTCTTCTACAAGTGGCTGACCTTTGTCTTGGCGGGAGGTGTGGGCGGTCTAGCGGGAACGCTGAGCGCCTTGAATTATAATTTCGTCACTCCCAATGTGATGGATGTGCACAGTAACGTGGGAGTCGTCTTTGCCTCCCTGATCGGAGGAGCTGGTAACCTTTACGGGGCCCTCGTCGGCGGCGTGGTGTACATGTTAATCAGTAATTTCCTGCCCATCTACATTCATCGCTGGGAAATGTTTTTAGGGTTTTCATTGCTGATCATCGTTTTCAAGTTCCGCAAGGGTGTTTGGGGAAATATTCAGGATATCTGGGAATATATTCAAAAGAGAAAGGGAGCCCCCAGGCTGGCATCATAGGAGGCTGGTAAGAGATGCTTTACACCATTCTGTACGGATTTACAATTGGGGCCATTCTTTACTTTATCTCTATTGGCCTTTCGCTGACGTTCGGGACGATTCGGGTCATCAATTTTGCCCATACTCTTACTTATACCATCGGAGTTTATATACTTATTACTCTTATTGCCTACTTCCATGGTTTTTTTCCTGTGGCGGGGGCCCTGGCCGTCCTCGTGGTCATTCCCATAAGCTACGTGATTGAGCGATTCATCATCCGCCGGCTTTATGGCGAATCTCTCGATTATACTTTCATTGCCACCTTCGCCGTCTTCCTGATTGGAGTAGATACGATCAAATGGATCTGGGGAGTGAATCCCTATCCTTTGAGCGACCCCGTTGGAATATACCTGGCGGTCTGGGGTCTAACGTTTCCACTCTACCGGCTCCTCATCGTTCTGATTGCGATTATTCTCTTTTTTGCCCTGGAACTGTTTTTTAAAAAGACCATTGTGGGGAAGATCGTGGTGGCAGCTCTGGAGGACAAAGACGGAGTGAGATGCCTGGGGATTAATGTTGACAAATATTTTTCTATCGTCTTTGTGTTGGGGAGCGCTCTGGCTGCTCTGGGAGGGGTTCTCTATGCGCCGATCAGTTCAATTCATCCTTATATGGGGCTCTCGATCCTTTTGCTCAGCTTTGCCGTGGTCATTGTGGGAGGGATGGGGAATCTGAAAGGAACCTTTTTGTCCGCTTTTGCCCTGGGAATGGTTATGGCCATAACAGCCCGGTACTGGTCTCAGGGTGCTGAAACAATGGTCTTCATCGTTATGGCAATTGTTCTGATTTTCAAGCCCATTGATATTTAGATCGCAAAGGCGATCTTCAATTCGTCAAAAAAAGGCAACGCTAATAAAAAAATTGACCCCAGATGGGACCATCGGATCAATCAATTTCAGGAAGATGAAAGGGGGAGAGGTCATGAAAGGTATATGGAACAAAGTTCTGAGAGTCGATTTGAGCAGGGGGACCTGCAAAGCGGAGAAGGTTCCCGATGAAGTTTACCAATATTTCTTGGGCGGAGAGGGGCTGGGTGCGTATTTTATGTGGAGGGAAAGCCCTCGGGGGACATTGCCGTTTGATCCGGCCAACTGTCTGACGTTCGGTGCCGGGACGTTGAATGGGATTCAACAGAGCGGAGCGGACAAGTGGACAACGACCGCTATTGCTCCTTCGATTTATATGAATGCTGGTTCTGCTGCCACGGCGAGTTTCGGCATCGAGATCAAGGCGGCAGGGTATGATGCCATTGTCGTGACGGGCCGGGCGGAAAAACCGGTCTATCTCGTTGTCGATAACGACAAGGCGATGCTCAAAGATGCAAGCCATCTTTGGGGCAAGGATGCCTATGAAGCCGAGGATGCCATTCATGCCGCCGAAGGCGACAACTTCGAAGTAGCCAGCATCGGTCAGGCCGGGGAACGGGGGGTTCGGTTTGCAAATATTCAGACCCGGAAGAAGTCGTACTGCGGCCGAAGCGGAATGGGTGCGATCATGGGGTCGAAGCTCCTGAAGGCCATCGCCATCCGGGGAACCCAGGAGTTGAAATACCATGATTCGGCGGAATTGAATAAGCTCAACAGGGAGATCAACCGCCGTTTGGCGATCCTTGATTCTCAAAAACCCGAATGGCTCCAGACCAAACGGGTCGGGACAGCGGCGGCGACGGAGTTGTTTGCTCCTCAGGGAAACCTGCCGATCAGCAACTATCGGTTAGCTGATTGGCCTGACGGGGTGAAGGCATGGCATGCCTCCAACTATGCCAGAGAACTGAATGTGAAACCCTGGCCATGCAAATACTGCGTGATCCAGTGCCATAATCTTTGTGAGGTCAAAGAAGGACCTTATCAGTTTAAGGGAAAGGGACCGGAGTACGAATCCTTTGCGATGATGGGTTTCAACACGATGTGCGCCGATATCAAGGCCATCGCCTATGCATGCGAACTGGCAGATAAGTATTCCATGGACACCATTTCCCTGGGCGTGGTCATCGCATGGGCCATGGAATGCTACGAGAAAGGCGTGATTACAAAAGAGGACGTCTACGGGCTCGATCTCAAATGGGGCAATCACGAAGCCGTGGTTGAGTTGACGAAGAAGATCGGTCTTCGCGAAGGCGGTCTGGCTTATCTCCTCGGTGAGGGGTGTCAATACGCCGCCCAGCGAATAGGGAAAGGCTCGGAAGACTGGGCGGTCGCCATGAAAGGACAGGAGATCGCAGCCCACAATTGGCGGGCCCAGTACATCTCGGCCCTGAATTACTGTACAGGTGTGGCTTCCGGGCCGAACCACGAGCGTGGGAACTCCCAGCACATCTGGGTATGCAACGTCCGGCTGCCTGAATGGGGAATTGGCGAAGTTGAGAACGAGGAGCGGTGGTCCTGGAAGAATGCACCGGAACGCAATGCCAAGTTCCATGATTACTGTAACGTTATCAATTCGGCTGGCCACTGCAAATTTCAGGAGTTCAGTGGCTACACCCTTACTGACCTAACCAACACCTTGAATGCGGCCTGTGGACTGGGATGGAACACCGACAATTTACGAAAATGTGGGGAACGGATCACGACCCTCCAGAAGATTCTGAACATCCGCTATGGGTGGAAGAAAGAGCACGACTTTCAGTACCCCAAGCGGTTCATGGAGCCGGTGAACGAAGGCCCAGCCGCAGGAAAGGTCCCGATTGGGTTAGATCAGGCGATTCTCGACTATTACAAGGTTCGGGAGTGGGACCCTAACGGCAAGCCGACCCCTGGATTGCTCGAACGGCTCGGCATGGAAGAGTACGCGGCAAATATGTAAGTCGTCTCTCAATCAGAAGGAGATCAAATAAGAAGAGAAATGCTTCTCCCAGGAAGTATTTCTCTTCTTAATAATCAGAGAGAATATTGAAATGAAAGAGATGGAAAAGATGATGGCAGAAGCCGAAAAAATCCTGAAGAATTTGAAACCATTATCGAGGGCGCCTATCAGGGAACGATTGAAAAGATCGTGCATCTCTAACGAACGAAGGCGGATGAGAAAGTGCTTTGAACGGAATCCCCTTTAATTTATCCAAACCTCGAAGAGTGACCTAAGAGATGTTGGGTCCTTCCTTCTGGCTCTACCAAGCAGCCTCCAAGTGGCCTCAGAAAGAGGCCATTTTCGATGAGGGGTCGTCTTTACCTTTTGAAGCGTTATACCAAAATGCCATCGGGATAGCAGAATGGCTGAACTCAGAGGGAGAGGCAGGGCAGCGAGTGATGATCGCTATGCCCTCAAGCGTATCAAGCGCAATCCTCTATTTTGCCGCAATGTTCGCCGGACAAGTGGCCGTGCCGATCAATCCCTTTCTAATACCTGAGCAGCTTGAGTCCGTGCGGAGGGAGATCGATCCTCAGTGGGTTTTCGGACCTTCCACTTTAAAGAAAATCTGGAACGATCCGAGGTTTTTAATAGCCGATGGCTATGAGGCCCTCTCCCAATGGATGTCGCCTTCTAAACGGCTAAAGGATTTAACCCACCCCGACGATGATCCATCAAGACTTTTAAACATCGTCTACACCTCGGGAACCACCGGACAGCCCAAAGGAGTGATGCTTAATGGAGCAAACCTGGAAGCAGTGATCCGAGGGATTCTTAAAGCTCTTGCCATCGATGAAGAAAGCAGGATTTTTTCACCTCTTCCATTCTCCCATACTTATGGATTATCACAGCTCTGGCTGATGGCAAAAACAGGGGCCACCCTCGCCGTTGTTCCGGATATCACGAAAATGGCTACGATTAAGAAGATCCTCCTCGAGCGACATATCAATACCATTGCAGGCGTTCCCTATCATTTTGCCTTACTCACCCGCCGCGGGGATAAAGAAAAACTGGACTCGATCAGGCTGGTGACGATTGCTGGAGAAGCCCCTTCTAAGCATTTGCTGAAAAAGGCAAGAATTTCCTATCCAAAGGCAAGAATCCATATCATGTACGGATTGACGGAAGCCAGTACCCGTTTGACAACGCTTCCCTCGGAGGGCCTTGAGAGAAAGGAAGGTTCCATCGGTCTTCCGATTGATGGAGTAGAGCTGAAGGTTATGGATGAGGAAGGAAGGGAGCTTGGCCCTTTTGAGGAGGGGGAGTTGATTGCCCGCGGAGAAAATATTAGCCCTGGATACTGGAAGGATGAAAAATTTACCCGGAAGACGATCGTCGACGGGTGGCTCCATACCGGAGATATTGTCAAAAAGGATGAGGAGGGGTATTACTATCATGTCGGCCGAAAGGATTTCGTTTTCAAATCGGGAGGAGAAAAGATCGTTCCCGATGTCATAGAAAGAGTGCTCCGTGAGATTGAGGGGATCCGAGATGCTGCCGTATTCGGGAGAAAAGATGCTTTCATAGGAAATAGGATCTGCGCAGTGGTTGTTAGGGTTAAGGGTTCCAATTTAACCCCTGGAGAGATCCTATCGATATGCGAGACCCGATTGGATCGATGGTGGATTCCTCACGAGGTGATTTTTGCAGAGGAGATACCGAAGTCCTCAAGCGGTAAGATCCGATACGACGCACTTAAAAAGCAAATTTCATGTTCAAAAGGCAAAGAGAATGGAAGAGAGAGTGAGGGAATTAATTCTTAACAACTTTCCGTCCATCCCACGTCATCTTGAGAATACCCATCTATTACGGAAAAATGGTTTCACGTCTCTTATGTTCGTGGAGCTGATTCTTCTCCTTGAAAGAGAGTTCAGCATTGAGGTCCTGGATGAAGAGATCGGTCCGGGACGCTTCAGCACGGTTGAGCGGATTGCGGACTACGTCCAGTGTAAACTTGATGGGAGGCCCATTCCGCCTCTGCCTGTTTGTGAAGAATGCGGCTCCCATCGATGAGGCAAAACCTCCGGGGTCGAAAAATGAATCAAGAAGACCTATTCCTTAGCGCGGATGAAAGAGAACGGTATCTTCGCCAGTTATCGATGGCCGATTGGTCTGAAGAAGATCAGCTCAAGCTCAAAAACCTCCATGTCACGGTCATGGGGATCGGGGGGGCTGCCTCGTCGATCATTAATAACTTACTCCTTCTGGGGGTTGGTAAGCTCGTGGCCATTGATCAGGATACGGTCGAGTTATCCAACTTGAACCGTCAATTTATCCATAATGTAGACCACATTGGGATGAGCAAGGCTGAGTCATTAAAGATATATGCTCGGAGGCTCAACCCCCATGTGAGCGTCATTGCCAGACAACTGAAGATCAATGAAACAACGGTGGATGAAGGAATTGATCCTGAAACCGATCTGATCATTGATACCTTTGACAAGTGGGCCTCCCGGTCTGTTGTGAACCGATTTGCTATAAAGCACAAAATTCCCTACCTCATGGCCGGAGTTGTTGCCAACTGTTTTTATACAGCCCTTCTCCATTCTCCTCATACCCCGTGCCTGAATTGCTTGGTTGGGCGATTTCAAGGTTTCTCCGTTTTAGGCTCTTTTCAGACAGCGATCTTTGCTATCAATATTCTTCCGATAGCTGCCATGGGAGCCTTTTCCATCGCGGAGCTGATTAAATATCTCAAGACTGGAGAAGTTACAAATCAATTCTATTTCGGCTCCCTCTATGGTACAAAGCAGGATATCCGTTTTTTCTCACTTTTTTTGAGTAAACATTTTAAGAAGATCTCCGAAGAACAAGGGGTCCGGTGGGGTCCGGTTTGGGACTCAGAAGGCATGACAAAACTAAAATTATCAAAAGACCCTGCTTGCCCGATCTGTGGTAATTCGTAATTTGAAGAAAAGAATTGAAATTATTCATTCAAGAGGTGGGGGACATTATTGCGGGGATCATGGCATGAAACTCGATCTTGAAAAGACCTTAAGGGAATTAGAACCTTATCGGGAGAGAAAAGCCAGGATAGACTTAAAGCATGTTGGCCTCCTGGTCATCGATATGCAGAACTATTTTCGCCGCATTATTCAACCTGTCTTGGGGAATATCCTGAGGGTGATCCAATCCTGTCGGCAAGGAAATGTTCCCATCATCTTCACCCAGCATGGTCACGCCAAACAGGCTTCAGACGGTGGGGCGCTTGGAGAATGGTGGGGGGAGTTGATCATCGATGGAACAGAGGATTGGAAATTCCTTCCTGAAATGACGATAGATGCGAAGGATAAAGTCGTTTCCAAGAAACGTTACAGCTCTTTTTTTGAGACCGATCTGGATACGACCCTTCAATCCAGAGGCATTAAAGACTTAATCATCTCAGGCGTGATGACGAATCTCTGTTGCGAGACCACAGCCCGGGATGCCTTTATGAGAGATTATCGAGTCTTCTTCCTGATTGACGGGACAGCGACCGGAAGAAGTGAACTCCACCTCGCCACCCTCAAGAACTTAGGTTTTGGTTTTGCCTACCTCCTCACCTGTGAGGAATTGATCCAAATGTTAAGGTAATTGGGAAAATAATGCAACTGCAAGACTTATTAATAGCTTATGTCTTATTCTCGACAGCATTTGTTTATCTCTCCGAATCAATATCAACTTGGTAAGAAATCCATATTTCATTTTTGTCACTTTTCAGTTTATCTATGGTGAACGCCATTGAAAAGTTGTCATTGCGAGGAGTGCCAACGACGAAGCAATCTCCTGAGATTGCTTCGCTTCGCTCGCAATGACAGCCCATAGGATGTCAACATATTTATGTCGTTCACTATAATTCTGTGAATAGTGTAGGTCTGACACCGTCTCTTTCTAAATCTATGACCCTACATATTTCACCGAGCAACCCGGCAAATGAAAAAGATAATTTTCACAATTATATTTTTGATGTTGACAAATAATATTTTTATGGTTTGATAAAAGAGTAAAGGGGTTAAAAATCTAGCCACTAAAGGAGGGATCATCATTGGCGGAATCAATTCTAAACGGAAAGACGATTCTGGCTGTAGATGACGAACCAGATGTCTTGTCAGTTCTGGAAGAGGAAATTCTTGGAGCCGCCCCAAAATGTAAATTCGAAAAAGCCACTACGTATGAGGAAGCGGCCAAGAGGTTAGAGTTCCAAACCTATGATGTGGTCATTCTCGACATCATGGGGGTTCGTGGCTTCGACCTATTGGACTTGGCTGTGAGGAAAAATTTTCGTGTGTCGATGCTGACGGCCCATGCCCTTACCCCTGAAGCCTTAAAACGTTCTTTCGAAATGAAAGCGCGGGCCTACCTTCCTAAAGAAAAGCTGGGAGAAGTTGTTCCCTTCCTA
>Ga0187886_1001777_pt1 | contig 18568 bp, 12 predicted proteins | sample June2016WEW_20_1_FD_133001 | JGI IMG/M metagenome (GOLD analysis project Ga0187886, IMG submission 133001) | Peatland microbial communities from SPRUCE experiment site at the Marcell Experimental Forest, Minnesota, USA - June2016WEW_20_150 | ecosystem: Environmental > Terrestrial > Soil >... | reverse complement strand
TGTTCCGGTGCAATAAGGGATGAGTAAAGGCCGCAGGCGCTGATGCTGCAGCTAGACTGGCAGTGGATATGGCATCTGCTTCGGGGATCCAATAGCGCTCTTTGGCAAAGGGGTAGGTGGGCAAACTCATCCGGCGCGGGCATCCGTTCTGATAATAGGACTCCCAATGCAAATCAGCACCGAGAACCCAAAGCATGGCAACTTTTGTATAATCTTTCGTTTTGCACAACCCATAGATAAAGTTCTGATCCCATTCAGTGTTTCCGAAACTTATTTGCTGCGCCGGATTGCCTTGAACCGTTCCGGTAAAAATTTTTTCACTTCTAGAATTCCTGCATAGATAGACATCCAGTTGTTCCCACAAATCCTTCATGGAATCACATACAATTGCCAATCTGTGTTTAAACTGTTCCCGTCCAATCTGTAAACTGTATGCGATTCCGGCAAACAATTCTTCCTGGCTTTTATTCTTCTCTATAAAACTTCTTAAATTTAATGCCATTTCTTTCAATGCTGCTTCACTTTTCGCAGATAAAACAATGACAGGAATAAAGAAACTGTTTATCGATTCCACCGGTCCTGAATTGTCAAATTCTTCTATAATAATGTGGGCATTAGAGCCCCCTGCGCCAAAAGAACTGATTCCAGCGCGTCGTGGAAAAATATGTTTCTCTCCGCTTTCATCCGTCAATACAGGCTGATGCCACGAAATTACTTTCTGCGGAACATAAAAAGGCGAAGATTCAAATGGAATCAACGGATTCAATACCGTCGAATTCAGAGAAGGTACTAAGGTTTTATGTTTCATTTGTAAAACAGTTTTAATGATTCCTGATATCGCCGCTGCCGATTCCAGGTGACCGATGTTTGATTTCACTGATCCCAGGGCGCAATACTGAGTATCAGGCTGATGATGAGCTGAAAAATGGCTTTGCTCAAATGCCTTTGTCAGTCCCCGGAACTCAATCGTGTCGCCCAGGGGAGTTCCGGTCCCGTGCGCTTCTACATAACTTATTGTATGGGCTGGGACCTTGGCGTTCTTTAGTGCTTTAGTTACCAGATCTGCTTGGGCATTTGGATTGGGGACTGTGAATCCATTGGTTTTTCCGCCGGAATTTATCGCGGTCCCTTTAATAACAGCATAAATATTATCCCGGTCTTTTTTGGCTTGTTTCAACGGTTTTAGCAGTAAAGCACCAGCACCCTCACCATATACTGTCCCGGCAGCTTCCGCACCAAACGGGCAACATATTTTATCTTTAGAAAGTATTTGCATTCGCGAATATTGAATATAGCGGCTGGGATGAAGAAACAGATTGACTCCTCCAACAATCGCATAACTGCACTCTCCTCTTCTCAGGCTTTCACACGCAAGGTGAATTGCCGTCCCGGAACCAGAACATGCCGTATCGACAGCAATGCTGGGCCCATGCAGATTCATGAAGTAAGAAATGCGGTTTGGAATTTGATACAAGTCTGCCGCCCGATAAGAACTTATCCCTGATAAGGCGGCCTCAGAGGCATGAATGCTGTAATCATGAGCAAAAACACCAACAATAACAGCCGTATCGGAAGCTAAGGACTTTGTTGTATAACAGGCATCCTCCAAAAGCCCCCATACAATTTCAAGGAAAATTCGTTGCTGCGGATCTATCAATTCAGCCTCTTTGGGAGAGATATTAAAGAAGTTATTGTCAAAACAATCGACCTCTTCAATGAATCCGCCCCATTTACTATGACTCTTGTCCTCGGATTCCCCAGTGGGATCGAAATAAGAATCGGCATCCCACCTCGTTTTGGGTATCTCTGTAATACACGAAGCGCCATCCAGCAAGTTCTGCCAGAACCGCTCTATGCTTATGGCTTTGGGAAACCTGCCATTCACCCCGATAATGGCTACTTCATAGGAGTCTTCGACCTGTAAATTTACGGTCTCTTTTTCGTCACCCGCATGATTGGCCACTTTATCCAAGGGCTGCGATAAAAAACTGCCTTCACTGATGGGAGGAGCAATAGGCTTGTAATCTCCACCGATCTTACGTGCGATCTCTTCCAACGATGAATTCTCGAATAAAAATGTCGCCGGAATATTGGAGAACCTTTTCTGCAGTTCGACTGTCAATTCTACTATCTTTAGGGAATCCATTACATAATTTTCAATGCTTGCATCTGCCCCAATCTGTTCTGCATCCATTGAAAGCACTTTTCCAAATATATTTCTGATCTCCGCTAATACTTTGAGATATTGTTCCTGCCTATAATTGTTATTATATGTATCTTTCTGTAAAACTGAGGCAACCGAACTTAATGAAGAGGGCGGAATAAAATTAATATCTTTTAACGCCTTGGCATCAAAACGATACATATCGAGTTTTTCCGATTTGTTAATTTTTATCGCCGCAGGAGTCTGATTAGCAATCTGATCGAGAAAGTCACGGGCAGGCTTATTTTTTTCTGTTTCGATAAATAAGGTACATACATAGGAGAGTTTACGTTCTAAAGCAGTTTTCCCTAATTCTGCCATCATTTTATGCTCTACACCGCGCCCTAAAACCCGGCAACTTAAAATAAAGCTGTCAATTATTAGTTCCTGTTCATCTTGCCGAAAAACCAGCACACCAACTAAGCCATATTCTCCAAAACGATCTTTAACATGTACAACCATGCATTCATATCCGTCTTTGTCCAAGATGTGTTGAATCTCGTTTTGATTTCTGCGAATTGTAGTAAAATTAAACTGGTTAGTTCTTTTTGACAGCTGTGAAACCCTGACCATGTTAGTTGATTCCACAGGTTTAATATCGACTTGCAAATCAAGCATTTCCAGGAATTTGGTATAATCAGTGCATTTTTTCAATAACGAATTACGCCGTAAATTTTGCTTGGTCATAATCGTCCTATTAGCATCTTCCTCGGTAACAGAAAAGTGGTCAAATACCCAGTTATGCCTTATAAGGTCTCTTCTTTTTTTGTCGTCTTCAGGCCATTGCAAGGTCAATACAGCAGGACAGTTAGCTTCTACTTCCGCACATTCAACGGGATTATCATCGATGAAAATAAAGCTGTCCAAACCTAAATTCAAGGATTCGGCCAGCGAATAGAGATTATGGGACTTTTGCTCCCAGTTAATCATGTAGTCTGTTATATATTCTTTTTTAAGAGGAAAGTCCGGTCTATTTGAAAATACATTCCATACGTCCACCTCAACATTTTTGCTGCAAAGACAAAGCAGCATGCCCATTTCCTTTTGCTGAACTAGAAATTGTTGAAATTCTCGAAATATCCCATGTATTTCCAGTTCTTCAGGCCTGGATTCCCCGCATACTCCCTTCCAAAGAGTATTATCACAATCTAACACAATTACTTTGTATTTTTTGTTGACCATCCAATGATAAAAGCGAACTATCATAGTAGCTAAGAAATTATAATAATCGTCAACAAAAGGAATGTGGCCAATTTCATTTCTTAGCGGGTCATCAATTACCTCTATCTGATATATGGCATGAAATTCCTCCGCTCTTAACGTTTGCAAGAAGCCCAAGTCCTTTGTATGCTCTTTCAAGAGCATACAAAGCTTCTCAAAGCAGATTTTCCAATGCTCATGACGCTGATAGCTTTGTGAATTTGGGCATACCATCAGTAATGTGCGGCATGACGCGTACATGTCAAAAGAGCGTAAAGCGCTTATAAAATCATTTAATACTTGATGCAAGTTCTGTTCCAACTGCTGGAATTCATCACTAGCAGAGGGTAGTGCTGAATAATCGCAAGCACTTTCTCCCTGGTATGGTAGCCAATCCTCAAATCGCAGTAAAATTACATTCAGACCCATGCTGTTGCTTCTGAAAGGACTGTCTACGTTTAGCAGTTCCTGGAATACCTGATTGTAACTAAGTATATTTGGCATAAAGTCATATGCGAGTTTCTTTTTCCAGGTCTCTAAGCCCGACAAAATCGGAGATGCTGTAAATGTCGCCGATATATTGATCTGTTTTGCTGTTTTTAAAAGGTTATTTGTTTCTGTAGCAGGCACTTTGTATAAATCTGCGTTCGTGTTTAATATTTTTTTTATCATAATTATTCCTCCATATAATGTCTCTCATTAATTTCGCTTTAATTTAATTGCATATATCGCTCAAAATTGTATTAACAATTTTTGAAGTACCATTTTGTAAATTTAGATTTCTTATGTTTATCTTTATCCTTTCTATTAATCCGTTGCTAAATAAATAATTCAATAAATCAGGAAGATCGCTAGAATCATTAAGAACTACCCCAACTCCATAATCTCTAAGATAGTCAATGACACCCTGCTCCTGGTACATAAAACCATGAATACCATCGATAATCATAGGTGTTTTGGAATACAGACATTCATAAAATGTATTAGCGCCAGCTTTTGTAATAGCTATATCAGATATCAGCAGTATCTCTTCTATATTGTCAACAAAGCCCAGGACTTTAATGGATGCTTGTCTATTTTCTTCTTGGAGTATGTATGATCTCTCATACATTGTTTCATTCTTTCCACATATCATAATAATCTGGTACTCATTATAATATTTCAACATTTTTTTCAGCATATTAAAGTAATGCATAGAACCAAAAGCTCCGCTGTTAAAAAGTATTATGGGCTTGTCAGAATGTAAACCCATTTTTTTATAAACACGCTCTTTTTCAGCATCAGAATACTCTTTATTAAACCTCGCTGATACCGGATAGTCTATTACTTGAATCCTGGAAGATTCAATACAGGACCTTACTAATATATCCTTAACTACCTCGGTTGCACAAAAATATCTTGTAGCGCCAGTAACATTAAAGCCTTTAACTATGGGATCAAACGGATCCGTTACGACTATGTAAAAAGGTATTTTTTCAGTTAATCCCTCCCCCTTCAGCGTTCTTATTATATTGTTATTAATAAAAGGACAGGTTGATATTATAGCTTCTAACTCATCCATATTTACCAGCTGAAGTATTTTTTCACGGCTCTCTTGATAATACTCTTCCAGACTATTTGAGTATGCAGTTCCCGATATTTCGGAATATTCTTTACAAAGTTTTATAGATGAAGCGAGCAGATAGTTATAAAAACTACTCATTATTTTATTATTAAAAGATATGTTTTCATAAAACGAAGGATATGTATATATATCATAATAGTTTTGTTTTTTAAATTCTTCCTCTATTGTTTTCATCACAGATATGTGTCCGTTTCCTGTTTTTGCTGATAATATTGCAATTGACATAATACTTCTCTCCTGATATAAGTCAACGAAATACATAATATATTATTTGACCTCTTTGCAAGCAATCTTATTTCGCATTGTTACTTATAGCGCGCTATTTTGTATGATATATATCGTCTAATATTGTACTAACAATTTTTGAGGTACCATTTTGTAGATTTAAATTCCTTATGTTTCTCTTTATATTTTCTTTGTTGCAAAATGAATAATATAATAAATCAAATAGATCACAAGAATCATTAAGAACTACCCCAACTCCATAATCTCTAAGATAGTCAACGACACCTTGCTCATGGTACATAAAACCATGAATACCATCGATAATCATAGGTGTTTCGGAATACAGACATTCATAAAATGCATTAGCACCAGCTTTTGTAATAACAATATCCGATATTTGCAATATTTCATTTATATTATCCACATAACTTAAGACCTTAATGACCACCTGTCTATTTTGTTCTTGCAATCTACATGACATCCTGTACAATGTTTTATTTATGCCGCAAAGTATTATTATTTGGCAATATCCATCATATTCAGCCAACACTTTTAATAATTCGAAGTAATGTGTAGAACCTAAAGCTCCACTGTTTAAAAGAATTGTGGGCCTATCAGAATATAAACCAATTATTTCGTAAATATGTTCTTTTTCAGTAGAAGAATATTTTTTATTAAATTTGCCTGGAACCGGATAGCCTATTACTTGAATCCCTTCATTACCTGCCATTGCTAATATCTCTTTAACTACCTCAGTTGCACAAAAATATCTTTTAGCTCCAGCAACCTTAAAGCCTGCAACTATAGGATCAAACGGATCAGTTACGACAATGTAAAAAGGTATCATTTCAGTTAATCCCGTTTCTTTCAAAATTCTAATAATATTGCCGTTAATAAAAGGACAGGTTGATATTATAGCTTGCAAACCATTTATACTTACCAGTTTAAGTAACTTTTCACGACTCTCTTGATAATAGTCTTGATCAAGATCAAACCTTTCCTTTGCTAATAATTCGTAGTATTTTGCAACTAGCTCTATTTGCGATAAAGTTATCATATAATTATAAAAGTTACTTAACAATTTGTTGCTATAATGAATATCTTCATAAAACGAAGGATATGCACATATGTCATGAAAATTTTGTTTTTCAAATTCTGCCTCAATTGTTTTCATCACAGAAACATGTCTGCTCCCTGTGTTTGCCGATAATATGGCAATTGACATGGCATCACTCCTTATTTTGAAATATCAATCTTACTTAAATCAGAAATATTTGGTTCAAAAAATACCGATGGCAAAAGACCTTCAGTCTCATGGGTGCACATTTTGCATGCGGGATGTTTTCCCACTAATTGTTTGATCTTTAAGGCATCATCACTGTTCCATAATTTCAAGAAATCCATATTATAATCCCTTAAGTTGCCCATTTTTAGAGGCTGATCTGAGCATCGTTCATCGGGAAATATCTCACATACATTAATATCACCGTTATAGTTGATCAACGCGCCATGTTTGCCGGCATGGCAAAAGAATGAACGCTTTCCGGAAGCCATGGTATTGTACACATATTGACAAAAAAGAGAGGCTATGTAGTTTTGTGGATTTAATTTGCCCTCCTTAATACACTCAGTCAAAGCCTTTGTGGCTGAATTATATCTTTCTAAAGAGATATCTTTTAACTCATTACCGCCTCTTGGGGATTGTCTTATTTTCAATATGCCAAAACTACCTGGCTGTAGCTCCTTAATGGACCATTTAATAAATTCCGGTGCTTCATCTTGGTTAATTGTGTTAAATGTAAAAGCTATACCTAACCTTAAATTGTCATACTGTTTGGCTAGTTCTTTACATTCCTTCCATGTATGCATGCTTCTTGCAAACGTTCCTTTTCCTCTTATATAATCATGTATTTCTTCAAAACCATCCAGAGAGAAATTTAAGCCGAACAGCATGTCTCTGTTTTGGCTGCATATTAAAGACGCTTGTTCGATAATATTATTGGTTAATTGCCCATTTGTAGAAGTTCCAGCAGATGCAATTTTATTATTGGTATGAAGAATTCTTACTATTTCATGAAGGTCATCACGCATATACGGTTCACCGCCGCACAGCAACGCCACCTCAAATGGCTCCATGGATTTTGATAGTGTTAAATATTCATCAATGGTCATTTCATCTTCGTCCTTAACATTTGTTCGCTTTGTAGTCTGATGAAAGAAACAATGTTTACACTTTAAGATGCATCGGTTGGTTATAAGAAACGATATAACTAACGGAGTTCCATCCTGATCTTTATGCCTTTTTTCGTAAGCAAGCATATTTGTCTGAAACACTTTTAAATCTCCTCTCTAATACATTATTCATACCATCAAGCTGTCTAGCACACATTCTCTACATCAAGTAACGTATATTCAAAATATTATGAGCTTTTTAAATACTAATACCTTGCCAACTCTTAAATTGTGGGATAAAGCTGTTCGAAGTTAATTGTTGCAGTATTGTTTATGGATTAACAGTCACCATTCCTATTTATTACTGTTCCCCATACCAACTCAAGACAGAGAGAGACGATCACAACATAAGATCGCTGAGTTCGTTCATTTTTTGTCTCTTGTCTCCTTTCTTGTGGCGCACATCTTAAACATAATTACTTGTTTTCCCTCTTAGGAGAGCGCTATGACGTCGATTCAACAGTTTTACCATTTCAGTCATTAGCTTCGTGGCTATCTCATCAATGTGGCGGTTTCTCCAGTTTTCCATCGGTGCCTTTGACACTGGTTGAAGGCTTGATACCGGAGTGCAAGCATTGTTACTTGCTTTATGCACGCCCTAGTTCTTATTTCCCAAACAATGCAATAATTCGTTCTTTAACCTCTGGCTGATGAAATGTCTTTTCATGCATTGCAACTTCTTGCTCAATAACCATGGGAAGTTGATCCCGAAGGGATGTAACAAGATGATCTTTTAGCGTTATTAATGCAACTCGCGGTTTTTCAGCCAGCTGTCGAGCCAATTCAAATGCATAGTTCAGCACTTCTGCACGAGGTAATACGGGAAACGGGATCCCCCGTTTCTCCAACTCTGCGCCACGAAAATTACCGGCGTTCAATAACAACTCTTCTGCTACGCTAAAGCCTAATTTCTTAGGCAAGATATAAGTGGCGCCCATCCCTGGGGTAAATCCGTATTTCATGAAGTTGGTAGTATAAACGCTTTCCCTGCTCAAGATCACAAAATCAGCGAATAACCCCATGACAAAACCTCCACCGATGCCATGCCCTTGCATTGCCGCAATCACCGGTATTTTACAGTCCAAGGCGAGGCTGTAGATGTTCATATCAGAAAATTTGGCCTTGCCTTCATTAATGGCCAACAGCATCTCCTGTGTGCCACCGGAGGCGAAGTAGCTATCGTACCCGGTCAGGATCACCACCTTATAGTTTGAATTAGCCTGGATTGAAGTAAATGAGCGGATCAGGCCAAGGACCAATTCCTCGGAAAAGGTGTTTTTATGAACCCGGTCTTGCATTGTCAATTGAACAATTCCTGACTCGATTTCGTTTAAAGCAACCACGGATTGGGTCATTGTTGCTCCTCCATAGATAACAGACCATTCTTATTCCCTTCTTCTTGAACACGTGGCATACCGGAGCTTTGTCAATCTTCCCATGGATATTGTCCCTTTTCTATAAACCGGGATATCTTCTCAAGGTTATGAGGGTCTGAAAATACTTCCTGGTTGGCCGCAATAGCTAGTGATTTGGATCTCAATAAGGAGTCATGCAATTCACTCATATAGCGCTTGTAACGCTGGATCCCCGTTTTGGGTAAACGCCTGAGGCGAAGCAGATGCTTGCGCAGCAAGGAGTCGCTCTGGGTTTCATAGGCATCGACCAGACCGTATGTATATGCCTGCTGAGCCGTAATCGGCTGGGTCATCAAGGTCAGATAATGGGCTTTTTGAAATCCGGTTCGTCGAATCAAAAACGGCATTACACAGGCTGGGAACAACCCAAACAATAATTCTGACAAGCTGAACTGGGCGGTCTCGTCAGCGAGTACAATATCGCTGGCGGCAACAAATCCTACTCCTCCCGCATTGGCCTTTCCCCTGACATGAGAAATTGTGACGTACGGTCCGGTCGCTAGTTTCAGCCAGAGATCATACAAGGGCTCCGGGTTATTTTCTCTTCGCTGTCCGCCCGTCATCTGCTCGTGGATGCCCTGGAAATCGGCTCCGAAACAGAAGATTTCAGGAAGGCCTTCCAAGACTATGATAGTGATGGATTCCTGGCACGATGCCAGCACCTGATGGCATTCTTCAATCAGGCGGTCGTTGATCGTGTTATTGGCCCCGGGACGGTGAAATTGTAGAAAGCAAGTTTGTTCTTGAAAGCGCACCTTTATGGTTTGATAGCTCATGAGACCCACCTGTATTCACGGTGAAATTCCTGTATCTCTTCCAAGAACAATCTTTCTTTTCCCTGGCAGGACGCCAGCGCTCCGGGAATCAGTTGTAAGTCCAGCTTGACATTGCGGGTGCCGAATCTCACGGCGCCACTGCCTCTCAGTAAGGCCTCGTATTCATCCATGGATAACCGGTAGCGCTCACTCAAGTGTTTCTCGATCTCAAAGCGATGCTGAACCTGTTGGCCCTGGGCCGTGACAACCCCGCTGTAAAACTCGGAACAACAACCTGATCCGTAGGAGAAGCAGCCGATTCTTTTGGGTGAATCAAACTGGCCGTTATCGATCGTGCTGGCCAGGGACAGGAACACGGTGGCGCCCATGATATTCCCGACGCGCTGGCAGTAGGTTAATCCCGGCGCCACGCGTTGTTCGAAGTCTGCTTCGATCTCAGGGGGTTTGGCCTGGGTCGTCTTTCGCATCATGGTGCGATGGGCTCCCTTAATCATGCCGCCAAAGGGTGTATGGAAGGTGAGGTAGTGGAAGGTGTCCCGGTAGTTAACGCCGGTTACCCGTTTTTGATATTCCTGGAAGGACTGCTCACAACAATCCAGATAGGACAGCAATGATAGGTCTGCGTCACCGGCTCCGCTGTCGGGAACGGGTCTGCAGGTATCCATCACTTCATAGCCGTAGTATCCATTGGCTCCTACGTCAACCTGAAATACGTGGGGGCTCTCGCTTATCAGCATCGCTACGGCTCCCGCGCCAGAGCTCGGTTCTGCGTACGACCAATCGGCGGTCAGGGCGTCTCCGCCCTCAACTGCCATAAACCGGGAGATATCGCTGGCAACTACCAGGGCTTTAGCGCCAGGAGAGGCCTGGGAGAGGATGAAATTGACTCCCGTCTGGAATCCGGCGGTGCCGGAATAGCAGGCCTGTTTGAGTTCGAACAGGCGGCAGTTCCTGTTCAGCCCCAGATAGTGGTGGATATAGGTGCTCAGGGATTTTCCAAAATCGATGCTGGATTCTGTGCAAGTGATCAGCATTTCGATCCGGTCTTTTTCTGCTTCGGAAAGGGGGTCTACAATTGGTTTGGCGGCGTTGACTCCGCAGGTGACCGGATCTTCGTAGGGCAGGGCCACAGTTTTTTCTTTCATCAAGAGGTTCTCAAATCTGGTGGTATCCAGTTGACGGTGCTGGGCAAGTTGCATCACATCTAGGTAGGCTGTACCGCCAAAAACATTCATCGCTTCAATTCCAACTGGCATCATGTTCATTCTCCTCAAATATTGATTATTCCAGTGAATAACCCCTTATTTCTTTAACTTTGTAGCCAAATGCTCTGCAATGATATTGAATGATTAAACGAAAAACAGGCTTTATGCAGTAAAATCATTTTTTTGCAGACAGATGGCAGTATTGATCCCACCAAATCCCATACTCAGATTTAAGGCATTTTTAATAGCATGTTGAACTGATCGCCCCCGCACCCAGTTGCAGGATGGCTCTATGGGGTCTTCCAGATTTTTGCTGGGATGAAGACGTGACTCTTTCATCTGAAGCAGGGTTGCTATGACTTCCACGGTGCCTGCAGCGCTCAATCCGTGACCGGTAATGGATTTAGTTGCGTTGATGTAGGCATGAGAGAGTTGGCAGTCACGAATTGCTCTAAGTTCTATCTCATCCCCAATTACTGATCCTGTCCCATGGGGGTTTACATAATCGATCTCTTGCGCTGATAAATTTGCTTGTTTCAATGTTTCTTGAACGACCCGCACCTCTCCCTCGTATGAGGGATTGGGATTCCGGTTACCATCCATCCCCATCGCCCAGCCTGAGATTATTGCATAGGGTTTCACATGGCGACTCTTGGCAGAGTCAGCTCGTTCTATCACGACCGCACCGCAGGATTCTCCATAGATAAATCCATCCCGTTGCTTATCAAAGGGTCGACAGGCCATTCCGGGCTCATCGGCATATCGATCTGTCCCCATGGCTCCCAGAGATCGCAATCCCTGAAACTCTAAATATGAAAGATCCATCAGGGCGCCCAGAGCAACGCAGACATCGACCTGGCCTGTTTGCAGCGCATGGATCGCCTGAATAATCGCCAGTTGACCACTGGCAGAGGCGCCTCCTGCTGTATACGCAAGTCCTTGAATCCCAAATTGTTCTGTACAGAGCCCGCAGAGATCGCTATCCATGAAGGTCAACCCATAGGTTGGCCTTACATAATGGAGGCGATCAACATAGCTTTCACAGGTTAGCACCAGTTCTCGCTGCTGGATATTGGACCCACCGATCACCAATCCGATGCGATCGGGGTCGATCTCGTCCATTTTCGCCTCTTCCCAGGCCTCGTGAAGGGTGATCATAGCAACCTGGCCCGAAAAGGATGCTGTCCTCAATAATCGTTTTGAAAGACACTCGGGATAAGATAAGGACGCGATCTCGGCGCCCAAGAAGGCGGTTCCTTTCTGGCGGCCGGGACGCTGCATCACCCTGAATGCCTGCTGGGCATTCATCAACGCTGAGGCGAAGGCTGCTTTCCCCTGCCCAATGGCCGAAGTAATGCCAATACCTGTTATGTTCAGCTCAGGCTGATTGTAGTTTCTCATAGAGCACATCGGCTAATTCTCCTATATTATTGGTCCCAAATAACTCCACACGAGGAATTTGTAAGGATAAGGCCTCCATGGTTATCGTTATTATCTCTGCGCGATCCACTGAATTTGCACCCAGATCAACCAATCTGTCACTTTGTTTAAATTCATGACCTGTCAATTCCGGAATTACCTGGCAACTATGGCGTACGATGAGTTTAAAAATATCCTCTTTGTTCATTTAGCTCTCCTTCAACCACCCAAGCATTGTTTAAGCTGACATACAAATAGATTTAATGCGGTGATTAAGTAGTTCTGCGGTTTCTATCATCAGTTTTTTTCCAATCTCATCAACGTGCCGGTTTCTCCAATCTTCCAGCTCGGTACCCTTAACCCATTGATTGAATGCCCCCAACGCCGGTCCGCAATGAACTTGGTAGTCGACTTTGAAGTCTTCACTACCACTCAGGGCAAGGCGAGCGCTATGGCCAAAATACCATCTAAAAACCAAGGCCATCTTGTGTTTGGGATTTCGTTCCGCATCCTCGATCTCCTGATCGGAAGTATATAATTTGACTTCCTCATAGACCTCTTCGAAGCTTCTTTTGAAATATCTCTCCTGGATCTGCTTGCTGGTCTTTTCATCAATTTCATCCAAGGAATTATGCTGGCGATAGAGATCAAATAGTTTATTGGCGCGAGCAGGAAAGAACAAGCCTTTTTTGAGCACCTGGACTTTAGCGCCCAGTTCAAACATGTCTCCCGCTGGGGCGTATTCGGTATCCTGGACATTCATCTGCTGCAATAAGTCTTTTACTGCATCGCTTGTATCTGCTTCAACCGTGCACTGGTTGATCGAACCGGTCAGGATGAAGTCAGCCCCCAAAATGAAGGCTGCGGCCGCCGCTTCGGGGGCCCCGATCCCGCCGGCCGCTCCAACCCGCACTTCTTTTTGATATTTATATTTTTTCATCATTTCATCCCGTAATTTGAGCATGGCCGGCATCAAAGCATAGGCCACTCCGCCGTCCGTATGACCGCCGGAATCGGCCTCGACGCAGATGTCATCCGCTACAGGAATTCCCCTTGTCAGTTCGGCTTCTTCTGGTGTGATCTTGTTTTCAGCTACCAGTTTATTGAGAATGCGTTCCGGAGCCGGGCTTAAAAACGCCTCTGCCACCTCTGGCCTTGATACTTTGGCGATAATCCTGTTATGGGTGATGACTTTTCCTTGTTGGTCCTGTATCAGCCCTTTGGCGCGATACTTTACTAAAGCCGGGGTGATGCTAAAAAAGGCAGCTGCTTCAATATTTTTAACTCCGTGTGCCAAGAAGATATCTATCATTTTTTCTTCTGTTTCGGGGTTGTAAAGGTTGTGTAACAGATTCATTCCGTAGGACTGCCCCTGGGAAAGCTCTTTTTGGATATTTTTAATTGTGTCGCTAATTTGATCTAGCTCTAAGCCGCCGGTGCCATAAAAGCCCATCATGCCATCCTGCCCCATTTTCACCACCATTTCCTTGGAGGCGATCCCCCGGTACATACCGCCGGCCAAGTATGCATATTTCAGGTTGTAGTCTTGTCGGAATCCTTCGTCGCCAAGAGAGGATGGGGTGACATACCGGAACGTTGATTGCGTCTGTCCTTCGATGCGGTCTGGTTCATCATCATCCACGGTGTTCAGATAAGGATGTTCGCCCTTGGCCGGTACTTCTCTTTCCGACTCTTGCTCCATCCCTGATCCCTTATCTATTTTGCAATCACCCTCTTCATCTATCACAACAAGCGGTTCCGCATCCCTCTGAATTACCTGGATCAGCTTTGTTAAAACATCACCTGGCCCTATCTCTTCAAAAACCGCTTCACCTTTACCCATCAAGTACTGGATACTTTCGGTCCATCTGACGGGATGGGTAATTTGCTCGATCAGATTGCCCCTTGTTTCTCCCCGCCTATAAGGACGGGCATGAATATTGGAAATCACCGGAATGCTCAGCTCCAAAAACTCAAAAGAATTTAAGCACTCCCTGAAAAGATCTTTGGATTCGTTCATATAGCTCGTATGGAACGCTCCGCTTACATTTAATGGAATATATGTTACATTCTCTTGCTCAAAAAAGCTATTTGAGCGATCGATGTCTTCCCTGGGTCCTGCAATAACGATCTGGGATGGAGTGTTGTAATTCGCCACGGTAATCGTGTTCAAGCTATTCCTTCTTAAAATATCTTCAACCTGCTCACCGCTCAAACCGAGCACGGCAGCCATTCCGCCGCCGGCAGCGCGACTCATCAGTTCCCCCCTCATTTTTACCAGACTCAATCCTGAGCCAAATTCAAATGCTCCGGCAGCAAAGAGAGCATTGTATTCACCCAGACTGTGCCCGGCCACAAAATCAGGTTTTCTGCCTGTTTCCTCGATCTTTCGAAGGTAGCTCAACGCATTAACTGTATATAAAGCCGGCTGGGTAAACTTGGTTTGGCTCAACTGACGCTTTGGGTCTTCCAAACATAACTCTTTTATTGAATAGCCCAAAACCTGATCTGCCTTAGAGGTTATCTCTGGGTATTCATCAAACAGGCTACCGCCCATTCCCCGATATTGAGATCCCTGCCCAGGAAATACATATGCGATCATTTTTCTATTCCTTTCCCACACTTTTTAAAAAGCTGTTGTATTTTTGCTAATTGCTTGGCCTCTTGACCGAAAGGAGTGATAATCGCATGACTTTCAGATGCTGAATCCTGTTTCAAATTATATTTTATGAAGTTTGCGAGAGTGCCAGATGGACCTAAATCTATGTAAATCTTCTTTTGTCCATCTTCTAGTTCATGAACAGCCTTGATAAACTGGATCGGCTCCCTAATGACATTCCAAAAAAAGTGGCAGGGAAGACTGGTCAATATAGTGCCAGACAGACAGGAAACGAATCTTATTTGAGGGAATTGATATTGCCGATCCCCAAGCAACTTCTTATATTGCGCTGCTGCGGAGTCTATCAAAGAAGAATGGAAGGCATGAGATACCGGCAAATCCTGATAAACAATGTCGTTATCTCTCATGAACGCTTCCGTCTTTTGCAATCTCTCTCTTTTCCCTGAAACTACAGAATGTGAATTATAATTGACAGAAGCTAGTTCACTATTTTCGTACAGCGCAGGCGTATCATAGTACAGATTGATATCATGAAGGATTGCCAGCATACCTCCCTTTTCACAACATGCCTCCAGCAATCGTGCCTGCTTAACAAGTAGTTCCAGGAGTTCCTCAACGCTCATGACAGCGCTAACAGCCGCCGCAGTAAACTCCCCCAAACTTGCTCCCATGACGTAATCCGGTTCTATTCCGCTCTCCAACAAAACCTGAGCCAAAGAATACTCCATCATAAAAATGGATGGATGCGTATATAGCGTGCGGTCAAATCTTTCGCTGCTTCGCTTGCTATCATCATAGAGGATGTCTAACAAAGACTCGCCGATCAGATCACTGGCAATGTCATTCAATTTCAGCATCCATTCTTGAAAAACAGGATGCGTCTTAAACAACTGCCTTCCCATGTGATAATACTGTGAACCCTGTCCTGAGAACATAAGCACTACGGACCTGGACATGATGATCATCATCCTCTGTGTGGCTTTACCAATACTGATCAGCGTTAGAAAGTATAGGTAAAAATCCGAGTGCCCTACCTGAATAGATATCCTATTGCGACTCCTAACCAACAGTCGAACAGGCGATCAACAGTTCAAACAATTCATCATTACCCGTATTGATTGCAAGTTGTATAGGGGAATCCCCATTTATATCTGGTGCGTTGCTTTGTGCGCCCTTTGCTAATAGTAATTGGCAAATGTCAATATCTCCGTTCAGGATTGCCAAATGCAACGGTGTCTGACCCAGTCTATTTTTACAATTGACCTTTGCTCCTTGGCGCAGAAGTCTTTTAGCCAAGCTTGAATCGGAGTTAAGCACGGCCAGATGCAGCTTAGTCATACCATTTAGATCTGTATCTAAAATCTGATCCGCAATTTTATCAGGGTGCCTCTCCGTAACAGACTCCGAAGTGAAGAGATGTCTAGCCATTTAATAGACCTCCTGTAATTCCTCAATTTAAGGATTTAACGATCGGTCTTAGCTTTTAAGCGATAAACTTATTCTCAAGCTGTTTGCGAATCACGCTCAACAGGACGAAGGCTGTTTCATCCGCTGAATTTCGCTACTTGCTGGTCAAGATCCCAAGTCTGCTCACAAGATACGCCTAGCTTGCACACCCGCATCACCAACTCATTGTTCATCGCCTTGATTCCCCTTATGCTACACAGGCGATTCCAGCGCAAATCAATTAGGGTTTCCGGATCGAGCCGCCTTAAAACCTGAAGGACCTTTCGCAATTCCTGGCGTAAAGTGTTTGCAGTCTCCTGAGGATCAAGATGCGCGCCCCCCTTGGGCTCCAAAATAATAGAGTCGATCAGTTTTAAGCGCAACAGTTCTGGAGCAGTCATTTTCAAAGCAGCAGCAGCCTCTGGGGCACGCTCCAAATCATTCCAGAGGTCGGCAGCGCATCTTTCAGGGGAAACCACGGAGCAGACAGCATTTTCGAACATCAGCAAGGCATCCCCGATACCAAGTGCCAATGCTCCAACACTACAGCATTCACCCGTAATTACCGTAATTATTGGAGTTCTAATTTGTGAGAAAGCGTAGAGGTTGCTGGCAATAGCCCATGCTTGGCCATGCTCTTCAGCGTCAATACTGAAACAAGCACCCGGAGTGTCGATGAAGGAGATCACTGGGCGATGAAACTTGGCGGCTTGTCGCGCAAGACGTAAACACTTACGAAAGCCTTCAGGGTGTGCCATGCCGAAATTACGAGCCAGATTTTCTTTTGTATTGTGTCCCTTTACATGCCCGAACACAGTCACCGAAATCTCCTCAAACCTGCCGATCCCCCCCGCGATGGCAGGATCTTCGCCAACAAGCCTGTCTCCTGCGAGAGGCAGGAAATCTGTGAACAACATTTTAATATAGTCCAGTACGTTGGGACGTCCTGCGTGGCGCACTAACCGGATACGTTCCCAGGGTGTACAGATCCCATCTCCGGTATAGGCTGTCACATTATTTTCGAGCATCTCGGTTACGGTGTTTAGGTTAATTCCTTTATTGCCTGTGTAATTCTCTAATTCTTCATTCCTGTTTTCCAATTCGAGCAGCGGTTTTTCAAAATCAACTGCAATATCCATAATATCCGGACACCTTTCCAACAATTATTATCTTCAAAGATTAAGTCATCGCAATGAAGTATCAGCCTTGTAATCTTTTATGTGCCTACCTTCCAAGATGCCAAGTAATCTTTCTGTTCCTTCGCCTTGAGGGGTTTAGTGCTTTCCCATTCTGCTTTCACCTGTTGTAGGACCGGCATTTTACGCCCAGACCCATTCCACCTGTTGCTTTCCTTTATTCACTAGCTAATCGGTAAGTAGTTTTAGTTGTTAAATAATTTAATAATTCCATTTTTCTGCATACCATCTATTGTGTAAATGTATAAGTTATATTCTATCCATATTTTTGGTATACCTGCTCACATATGGCACTATTTAACAACATATACCGACAGATTATTTTTAAAAAAGGTCAATAATATAAGAATTCTCAAATAATTAACTACTTTTTTCCCATATTTCGTCTTAATATGTTATATTTTGTCTAAACTTTTTATACCGAAGATTTCAGTATAAGATACATCAACCACAAAATAAGTAATGTACGTGCTATTTACCCATCTTCCTGTTGCGGCCGAGTAAGGTCGCGTCACATAGCGGGTTCGACTCCCTGGGCAAGATCTAGCCAACCATCCGTAGTTAGCCTAGGAGCGCTCCAGGCAACTGGTGCGTTTATGCGCGTAGGCAGGCGGGCTAGAAGGCCGGAAGCTGCAAGGCTGAAGCGATGGAGCCTCGAAAGGAGTTAAATGGGTAGGCCGATGCTTTCGGAAGAGCAGCAGGCAAGACCAGACAGGTTGCTCGGGCAAGACCTGGCTGGCTACCCTGGGTCGGAGAGCCTGGCATGCTAGACATAGTTATGGCGCGGCAATTCGGGAGACCCTGCAGATCTTCCTCGAGGAGTCTCCCTCTCAATCAGCACCTTGGCCAACAATCCCGTCAAGTTATAGACAACATATACCTTCTATTGCTGGACTGTCATCGCCGGTGCTAAAATGACCCCATATGGCGGTTGAAAATTGACCCCCCTCCAACAAAAGGAGGCAATGACATGGGTCAAGCGAAAATCATCTCTCATGATTACGATC
>Ga0187886_1001775_pt1 | contig 18586 bp, 17 predicted proteins | sample June2016WEW_20_1_FD_133001 | JGI IMG/M metagenome (GOLD analysis project Ga0187886, IMG submission 133001) | Peatland microbial communities from SPRUCE experiment site at the Marcell Experimental Forest, Minnesota, USA - June2016WEW_20_150 | ecosystem: Environmental > Terrestrial > Soil >... | reverse complement strand
TTTGAAAATCCGGCCTGCCGCCCCTGATTGGGGGATCGTGTTCACTCGCCAGGATTTGCCCAAAAAAGTGAAGATTAAGGCGCATATCGATAACGTGGTGGATGCAACTCTAGCGACTACGTTAGGCCGAGAGGGGGTCAAGGTTTCAACGGTGGAGCATCTTATGGCAGCGTTCGCAGGCCTGGGAATCGATAATGCCGAAGTGGAATTGGACGGCCCGGAAGTGCCGATCATGGATGGGAGCGCAGAGCCCTTTAATAACCTTTTGAAAAAAGCCGGTATTCAGCTGCAGGAGATGGTCAAGAAGTTTGTGATCATCAAAAGGCCTGTAACCGTGACCGAGGGAGATCGACAGGCGACGCTCCTGCCCAGCAACGATTTCAAAATCTCCTATACTATTGATTTCAAGCACCCGCTCATTTCCAATCAGTATTACCTCATCCAGATTTCTAACGGAAACTTCGAACGGGAGATTTGTCGGGCGCGGACTTTTGGGTTCTTAAAGGAATACGAAACGTTGAAAGCCAGAGGTTTCGCCCGAGGGGGTTCACTAGAAAATGCCGTGGTGATCGACGAGACCCGAGTAATCAATGAGGGGGGACTCCGTTTCGCGGACGAATTTGTCCGCCATAAAATCTTGGATTCCATCGGAGACTTATGGTTGCTGGGTGCCCAGGTGATCGGTCATTTCATCGGGTATAAGTCCGGCCACACCCTTAACCACAAATTGATTCGCAAACTCCTGGCCCATAAAGATTGGTGGGAACTTCTTGAATTTTCAGACGAGGAAGAGTTCCAAAGACTGCAGATTACCCCTCCCAGCCATAATTTTTTGAGCTAAAGGGCGGAATGTCCGTACCTCAGAAGGAAGTCAAGCATCTTGGAATGGGATTCCCTTCTCAAATGTTCTGACTGTACCCTTCACCATCCGAATCCAAATCATCATTGCCTTTTTCAACTTTCTTAGGTAAGATATTTAAACCCTTCAAGAAATGCTTGGCCCAGGGAGAGCTAAGGAAGGGGAGGGAATTCGTGTGATTACTAAAAAGGTGGAGGAGCAGGGGAAGAACGAGGACCAGAGACGACGGCGCAGGGAAATGATCATCATTTTCTTTCTCTTGGTTCTAATCGGGCTCCTCTTTTACTTTCAGACCCATGTCTCCAAGTGGGGCGATCAGATCCCCATCGCCAACAATATTCTAGTCGTTTCCCTGATCAGCCTGAACATTATTCTTCTCCTTCTCTTGGTTTTCCTCATCCTGCGCAATGTCGTTAAGCTGGTTTTTGAAAGAAAGAGGAAGGTCCTCGGGTCAAAGCTCAGGACCAAATTGGTGCTTGCCTTCATTACCCTTTCCCTTGTGCCCACCATCCTGTTATTTTTTATCGCCACCCGCTTTATCACGAGCAGTATCGAAAGATGGTTCAGCATCCAGGTGGAAGGGTCGCTGCAAGAGTCTCTGGTGGTTGCTCAAATTTACTACCAGAATGCCTCCAACAATGCCCTTTATTATGCCCGGCAGATCAGCCAGCGGTTGACCCAGCGGGGTTTGATGGGGAAGCCCGATCCCGTTCTCCTCTCCGATTTTTTGAAAGCCGCACGGACAGAATACAACCTTGGGGCCGCGGAGATCCTCTGCCCTCAATTGGAGAAGCCCATTTTAGTATACGGGCCGAACCTGCCGACGGCGAACTTCCCCCCCCTGGAATCAAAGATTCTCCAGGAGACCTTCGGGGGCAAGGAGGTCACGAAGATCCAATCGCTGGGGCAGGGGGATCTCGTCCGGGGGCTGGTACCCATCTTTTCTTCGCCGAATTCCCGGGAAGTGAGCGGGGTATTGGTGGTCAATTATTTCGTGCCCCAAAGCTTGGTCTCCCGGATCACGGAGATCTCCACAGCCTTTGAGGAATACAAACAGCTCAGGATGCTCAAGAATCCCATCAAATTTAGCTATCTGATCACCCTCTCTCTGGTCACTTTGCTGATCATTTTCTCGGCCACCTGGTTTGGCCTTTTCCTCGCCAAGGGAATTACAGAGCCAATCCAGAAGCTCGCCGAAGGGACACAGAAGATCACCAAGGGAAATTTGGATTTTCAAATCACCAAGACGGTCGAGGATGAGCTCGGGACATTGGTTGATTCCTTCAACAAAATGACCCAGGATCTGAAAGCCAGTAAGGGCCAAGTGGAAAGGGCCCACGCCGATCTGAGCAAGAGCAACTTAGAGTCAGAGCAAAGACGACGGTACATGGAGATTGTTCTCCGAGATGTAGGGGCAGGGGTCATTTCCATCGATGCCGACGGGAGGATCCGGACCATCAACAAATCGGCCGAGAAGATCCTGGGCATCCACGCCGCGGGTCTGCTGGGGAAAGTCTACTCCGAGCTCCTCCAACCCGAGCACCTGATTTTGGCGGAACAATTGGTCAGGGCCGTCGACCAGGCGGAAAACCATTCGATCAGCCAGCAGGTGAAATTGAATGTCCGGAACGAAACCCTCATCCTGCAGGTGAAAGTCGCCATCCTGCGTGATGAAGAGAATCGCTACCTAGGGATGGTCGTGGTTTTGGACGACCTGACCCAATTGCAGAAAGCTCAGCGGGCAGCCGCCTGGCGGGAAGTTGCTCGCCGGATTGCCCACGAGATCAAGAATCCTTTGACCCCCATCCAACTTTCGGCCCAGCGGTTGCGGAAGCGTTACCTGAGTCAGTTTGCCCAAGATGGGGCCGTCTTCGATGAATGCACCCAGACCATCATCACCCAAGTGGAGGATTTGAAGAACCTGGTCAACGAATTTTATAGCTTCGCCCGCATGCCAGCCGCTAAGCCAGCGCTGAACAATCTCAACGAGATCATTCGCGAGGCCATGGTCCTCTACGAAGAAGGGCACAAGCCCATTCGCTTCGCATTCCATCCCGATGACCGAATTCCCATCTTCAACCTGGATAAGGAACAGATCAAAAGGGTAATCGTGAACCTGTTGGAGAATGCCGTGGCCGCCGTGTCGGAAGTTTCCGGGGAACACCGCGATGGGCAGATTACTGTAGAAACCCGGCTCGACCCCATCATGAACTTGGCTCGGGTCGAGGTGTCGGACAACGGATGCGGCGTATCGCCGCAAGATAAGCCTCTGCTCTTTGAGCCTTATTTCTCTACCAAAGCCTCGGGCACTGGGCTGGGTTTGGCCATCGTGAATACGATCATCTCCGATCATGAGGGTTATATCCGGGTAAAGGATAACGTTCCGCAAGGAACGCGTTTCATTATCGAGGTTCCCATCAAGTAGAGACCAGAAGAATCGCAAGTCGAGAATTTTATGTCCAAGCAGATCTTAGTGGTAGATGATGAAGAACGCATCCGGCAATCTTTGAATGGCGTCCTCAAGGATGAAGGATACGAGGTCCTGGAGGCCAAAGATGGGGTCCAGGCCTTGAAGCAGATCGAGAGTGATCCACCGGACGCGGTGCTGCTAGATATCTGGATGCCGGGGATGGACGGGATGGAGACTCTGGAGCGGATTAAGGCTCAAATTCCTAACCTTCCTGTAATCATGATTTCCGGTCATGCGAATATCGAGTTAGCTGTGAAGGCCACGAAGTTAGGGGCCTATGATTTCATCGAGAAGCCCCTCTCTCTGGAGAAAGTCCTGCTGACGGTTAACCATGCCTTGGTCTTTTCCAAACTGGAGCAGGAAAACCGGGCATTACGCCAGGAAATCCAGAGGAAGTACGAGATCGTGGGGAACTCAACGGGAATCCTGCAGCTCAAAGAACAGATCAAGATCGTGGCTCCGACGAACGGTTGGGTCCTGATCGCCGGGGAGAACGGAACAGGAAAAGAGTTGGTTGCGCGGGAAATTCATCAACTGAGCCTGAGGGTGGACAAGCCTTTCGTGGAGGTCAACTGTGCGGCCATCCCCGAAGAGCTGATCGAGAGTGAACTTTTCGGCCACGAGAAGGGTTCTTTCACCGGGGCTCTGACCAAGCGCAGGGGAAAATTTGACCTAGCCAACGATGGAACGATCTTCTTGGATGAGATCGCTGACATGAGCCTGAAAACCCAGGCCAAAATCCTCCGCATCCTCCAGGAGCAGAAATTTGAGCGGGTGGGAGGCACGGAGATGATCTACGTAGATGTGCGGGTCGTCGCCGCCACCAACCGGGACCTCAAGGAAGAGATGCAAAAGGGCGGGTTCCGCGAAGACCTTTACTACCGATTGAACGTTATCCCCCTGGTGGTTCCGCCGCTGCGGGAACGGAGAACCGACATCCCGCTCTTGGCGGAGCATTTCGTTGCGGAATTTTGCCTGGAGAACCACAAAGAACTGAAAAAAATCTCACCGGAGGCCATGGACCTGCTGACCTCCTACCCCTGGCCGGGCAATGTCCGGGAATTGAGGAACGTGATCGAACGCATGGTGATCATGACCCGCGGGGTCCTGATCGAAGCCAAAGACGTTCCTGACCCAGTGCGGGAACAGCCTAAAGCCCAACTGGAGTTCTCCTTTTTTGAATACAACTTGCTGAAGGATGCCCGGAGAGAGTTCGAAAGGCGATTCATCGTGAAGAAGCTCACGGAGAACGAAGAGAACGTCTCCAAGACGGCTGAGGTGATCGGGATCGAGCGGAGCAATCTCCACCGGAAGATCAAAAGTTACGGAATCGACTTGAAGAGAGAGGCTCAATAGCGGGCAAAATCGGCCGGAGGTTTGGGCATCGCTACTGGGAAAAAGGGGGGGGAGCTATTTCTTAGCGGAGTTGGGAACCTCAACCGGAAGGCGATGCCGGAAATTGGGGATAACCTGAGCCTGCCAAAAGAGAACGGGGAATGAAAGAATGAAACCAAAAGTGCTGGTAACCCGCAAAATCCAGGAAAGCCCTCTGACGCTTTTGAAGGAACATGCGGAAGTAACGATCAATCTGGAAGACCGCGGCATGACTCCGGATGAGATCATGGCGAATCTCCCCGGAAAGGTCGGCTTATTGTCTATGGGGAGTGATTCCATCTCGGGCAAACTGCTGGAATCCGGGCGGGATTTAAAAATTGTAGCGAATAATGCCGTCGGGTTCAATAATATGGATTTGGCCGCCGCGACCCGTTTGAAAATCGCGGCCACGAATACCCCGGAGGTCCTCACGGATACCACGGCTGATTTAACTTTTGCTCTGATGCTGGGGGTCGCTCGCCGGATCGGCGAAGCAGAGCGTTTTGTGCGGGCAGGCAAATGGGTGGGATGGCACCCGGATCTTCTCCTGGCCAGTGATGTCCACGGGAAAACCCTGGGGATCATCGGCCTGGGAAGAATCGGATGCGCCGTCGCCAAGCGGTCATTAGGGTTCAACATGGAAATCGTTTATAATGATATCCGCAAGATAGAGCCAGGCCTGGTAGACCTTCTTCGGGGTAAGTTTCTTTCCTTGAAAGAACTCTTAGCGAAATCAGATTTCGTCACCCTGCATGTTCCTTTAAACTCCGAAACCACGCATTTGATTGGTCGGGAAGAGTTCCGCGCGATGAAGAAAACCGCCTTCCTGATTAATGCCTCCCGGGGCCCGGTGGTGGATGAAAAAGCTCTGGTGGAAGCCCTGCAATCGGGAATCATTGCGGGGGCGGGTCTCGATGTTTTCGAGAATGAACCGCGGGTCAGTCCCGAACTCCTCAAAATGGAAAACGTTTTGCTCGTCCCTCATATCGGCAGCGCTACCTTGGCCACCCGGGGGAAGATGTCCCTGGTGGCGGTCAATAACATCCTGGCGGTACTGCGAGGAGAGATCCCGCCCAATATCCTCAACCCTGAGATTTATCACAAATGAAAATCATCCCCCTTCCCTATAAGAAGGGTAGGGGGTGGCCGCCATTCGATCGCCCGAGCCGTATTCTGTAAAAAACCTTGAACAAGGATTTAATTTTTGTTAGGATGGCCGCGAATTCCTCGCGGCAGGAAGAAGGGAGCCATGGAAACGTATCCTTTTCACCACCAGAATCTGTTTTTTAACATCCTTACGGACTACGACCTGACTTTCCGAGAAGCCCGAGGAATCTTAGATTATCTCCTGAAGGTCGAAGCCTTTAAGGAGGAAGGAGAGAGCTGGGAGTGCGGAAAATTTTATGATATTCGGCTGGGTAAGGCCCGGTATGAAGCAGATGTCAATCATTACGAGGTGATCATCTACCGGAGGACAGAATGAGTAGGACAACAAGGGCTGACCCGGGTGAAAGCTTGAGAATATTTCATCGCGGATATTTCTTCCCCCGTCTGAAGATTCTTGGCTATGAGTGAATATATCCATCCAGAGATGAACAAGCGGGTCGAATTTTTCGGAGGAGTTTATTCCTTCATCGAAGAGGGGAAGTTGGCTTATCGGGGAAAGGAGGTGCTCTATTCCTTGGGCCTAGCGAACATTGAAGCCTCCTGCTGTGGAATGCGGGGTTATGCCTTTATTAAAGTGCCTGGATACGTTCTTTCCTGGAAGAAGCGGATTGACGAGCACGGCCGGGTGCTTTCAGAAATTGAGGAAATCGCAGATGAAGAGAGCCAGGGAGCGATCCGCAAAATTTTGGAAGAGAAATTTCCTGGTTTTAGCCAGATCGAATTTCTTTAACAGGTCGCTGAAAAAGCGTGCCTTTCGCTGCTCAAGATATTTCTTCTGATCCCGCTTTTAGCGGGGCTACGCTCCGTTGAAAAATCACAGATTTTTTGGGCGCTTCGCTCCGCGCTCCGAGGGCCTCTAAGGATTTTTCCAGCAAACTGCGAATGATTCAGGGAGGAAAATATGGCCGGAATTGTCTCTTTCGGAGCTTACGTGCCCCGATACCGACTTAAACGGATGTCCATTTTCCAATCTATGGGTTGGCTAAACCCAGCCACCATCATGCTCAGCCAAGGTGAAAAGGCGGTGGCGAATTCTGATGAGGATAGCCTGACCATGGCCACGGCAGCCGGCCTGGACTGCTTGGGGAGTATCGATCGATCAGCCGTAGATGCCCTTTTCTATGCCTCTACGACCATGCCGTACCTGGAAAGGCAAAATGCTGGGATTATCGCCACGGCTTTGAACCTGCGAGAAGATGTTCGTTCGGCTGATTTTTCCGGGGCCCTGAAAGCAGGAACTTCGGCATTGATTTCAGCTTTGGAAGCGGTAGGGTCAAAAAATGTTCGGCGGGCCTTGGTCTGCGCCGGGGATTGCCGCTTGGGGATGATGGGAAGTCCCCAGGAGATGATTTTCGGGGATGGAGCAGCCGCCTTCTTAATCGGGGAGAAGGATGTCATCGCGGAATTTAAGTGTTCCTCTTCTCTGACCTGCGATTTTGTCGATCATTACCGGGGGTCGAAAACCCCCTTTGACCGCCAATGGGAGGACCGATGGATTCGGGATCTGGGGTTTGATGAGTTTATTCCCAAGGTGATCCGGAACCTCCTGCAGAAATGTAACCTGAAATTGAGCGATTTTCAAAAACTCATCTTCCAATGTCAGTATGATGGGGAGCGCAAGACCCTGACCAAGAAGTTAAATATGGACCCCGCTAGGATTCAGGATCCCTTGCAGGGGGTAATCGGCGAAACAGGTACCGCGCATTCCCTGATCATGCTGGTGAAAGCCCTCGAGGAAGCCAAGCCTGGAGATAAACTTTTAGTGGTGAGTTTTGGCAGTGGGTGTGACGCTCTCTTTTTTGAGGTGACCGAAAAGATCAAAGAGATAAAGGGGAACCTGGGTGTCCAGGGGCATCTTTCCAATCGTACGGAACTGACCAGCTACCAGAAATATGCGGTATTCCGGGGGATGGTTCCGGTGGATCTAGGCCTTCGGGCTGAAGAAGATTTCTGGACCCGTTGGAGTCTCGTCTGGAGAAAGAGAAAGGCCATTTTTGGCCTTGTCGGGTCCAAATGCAAGAAGTGCGGTACTCCTCAGTATCCCCCGCAGAGGATCTGTGTCAACCCCGCATGCGGGGCCATCGACGAGATGGATGATTATCCCTTTTCTGATAAAAAAGGACGAATCCTTAGTTACACAGGGGATATGCTGGCGGCTTCCTCCGATCCCCCTGAAATGTATGGGAGCGTGCAATTTGACGGGGGAGGGAGGTGCATGATGAATTTTACGGATTGCACACTCAATGACCTAAAGGTGGGAATGCCAGTTTCCCTGAGTTTTCGTCTGAAATATTACGATCCCAAAAGGGATATTCACGGGTACTTCTGGTAGGCCGTACCCCGAAAGGAGGAGATGTGAATGGCAACGGGTATTCGAGACAAGGTGGCTATTCTGGGGATGGGCTGTTGTCGTTTTGGGGAGAGGTGGGAGGCGATGGCCGAAGATCTGATGGTTGAGGCCTTCCAGGAAGCTTTGCAAGATGCTGGGATTGAAAAGAAAGAAATCCAAGCCGCCTGGCTCGGCTCTCACATCGATGAAATTAATGTAGGCAAGGGTGGACTCCCATTGGCCAGCACCCTGAAGTTACCCTTCCGGCCGGTCACCCGGGTAGAAAATTATTGTGCCACCGGTACGGAGGCCTTCAGGGGGGCCTGCTATGCCGTGGCATCCGGAGCTTATGATATTTGTCTGGCCCTGGGCGCGGAGAAATTGAAGGATACGGGATATGGGGGTTTGCCGGGGGGGGCGGCCTTTGGACAGCTTAACCGTTTAATCGCTCCCAATGCTACAGCTCCCGGGCTATTTGCCCAGTTAGCCACGAGCTATTTTGCCAAGTATGAAATCGACCCGGCACTGGGGAAAAAAGCGTTAGCCCACATCTCGGCGAAAAGTCATGCCAATGGGGCCATGAATCCCAAAGCTCATCTTCACCGAGCGGTGACTGAAGAAGAGATCATCAAGGCTCCTATGATCGCCTATCCCCTCGGACTTTTCGATTGCTGTGGGGTGAGTGATGGGTCCGCGGCGGCCATCGTGACCACTCCGGAGATTGCCCGATCGTTGGGGAAAAAGGATCCTGTTTTGGTCAAAGGCCTGGCCATTGCTGTATCCTCCGGAGAGGAAGCGATCTACACGAATTGGGATGGTGCCCATTTGGAGACGACCTATCGGGCAGGTCAGATGGCTTTCCAGGAAGCGGGCATCAAGAATCCGCGGAGAGAAATCAGTATGATGGAAGTCCATGACTGTTTTTCGATCACCGAGCTCACGGTTTACGAGGATTTGCAAATTTCCCCCCGGGGCCGGGCTATCGAAGACATCCGAAATGGTTTCTACGATCTGAAAGGACAAGTTCCCTGCCAGACGGACGGAGGTCTTAAGTGCTTTGGTCATCCGATCGGCGCATCCGGATTAAGAATGCTTTATGAAATGTACAGCCAGCTCTTAGAAAGATGGCCGGAGGAAAGGAGGGTCAAGAGCCCTAAGATTGGCTTGACCCATAACTTGGGTGGAATTCCCTCAAACAACGTTTGCAGCGTGGCCATCATCGGCCGGTAAAAGAATTCACCGCAGAGAGCGCCGAGGAAGATTTCTCTGCGTTCTCTGCGCCCTCTGCGGTGAATGATTTTTGGGTCTGAGCTGGGAAAGGAGAAAGTTGATGGAGAAGATGCTCAAAGATAGAGTCGCAATTGTAACAGGTTCCGGCCGCGGGATCGGGCGAGCTGTGGCCCTGCTTTTCGCCCAGGAAGGGGCTAAGGTTATCGTGAGCGATATAGACCCGCAGCCAACCCAAGAGGTCGTGGATGAAATCAAGGCTTTGGGCGGGGAGTGCATCGGGGTTTCTGGGGACATTACGGCCCCCCGCTACGCGGAAACAATTGTGGGCAAGGCTGTCGAGACTTGGGGTGGACTCCATATCTTGGTCAACAATGCGGGGTATACGTGGGATGCGGTCATCCACAAGATGACCGATGACCAATGGGAGGCCATGCTGGCCGTGCACCTGACGGGCCCCTTCCGTCTTATTCGAACTGCCGCCCCCTACTTCCGGGATGCCGCCAAGCAGGAGAAAACGGCGGGGAAGGTGGTGAATCGGAAGATCATCAACGTGTCCTCCACTTCCGGAACCAGAGGAAATGCTGGCCAGGCGAATTATGCGGCGGCCAAAGCAGGGACTGTGGGCCTTGCCCGAACTCTGGCGAAAGAATGGGGTCCTTTAAACGTTCAGGTCAACGCCGTGGCTTATGGGTGGATTGCTACCCGTCTCACGAAAGAGAAGGAGGGTGGGGGAGCGATTGAACGTTCCGGCAAGACCGTGGCCATCGGGATTCCCGCAGCCATGCGGAATGTAATGACCATGATCGTTCCCATGGGCAGGCCGGGGACACCCGAAGAAGCGGCGGGTCCGATGCTCTTTCTGGCCTCCTCCCTTTCCGACTATGTATCTGGGCAATGCCTTGAGGTCACCGGGGGACTATAGCGATTTTTTTCCCCGATCGACCTGGATTTCGATCTATTTACTGGCAGTGGGAGCGCGAGAAGCACATAGAATAAGGCACAAATGGGGTTCCGAACTGAATTGAGCATAGAACGGGGGGCCTGCTACGGTTCAGGAACCCCCCTTTGTTTTGCGCAGAGAGAAAATGCGGCTGTTTTCATCGGCCATTCCACAGTCCTGGTCCGCCTCGATGAGCAAAATTTTCTGACGGATCCGTTCTACCTAAAACGCCTTTATATTCTAAAAAGGCACAAAGCCCCGGGCGTTCCTCTCCCGGACCTTCCTCCCTTGAATTTCATCCTCATCTCCCACGGCCACCTCGACCACATGGACCTGGAAACCCTTAATTTTTTTCCCCGCCATCTCCCCGTAGTGCTCCCAGAAAAACTCGAAGGATACCTGAATGATTTAGGGTTCAGCGATGTGCGGCCTCTGTCCTGGGGAGGGCGAACGGATATAGGCCCCCTGGTCATCCTGGCCCTGCCGGTGAAACATTTCCCAGGGCGCTCATTGTGCGAGACTCAGTCCGTTCCTCAAAGTTATCTGGTCCAGGGAACAAAAACGATCTACTTCGGCGGAGATTCCGGGCTTACCCAAGAATTTCGGCAAATCGGCACGAATTATTCCATCGACCTCGCCTTTTTGCCTATTGGCCATTACCGGCCGGCTTCTTTTCGTTCTGTACACATGAGCCCGGAGGATGCCCTGGAAGCGATGGAAATGCTCCGGGCGAAAAGAATGGTGCCCATCCACTGGGGAGCTTTCCGTCTGAGCTTGGAGCCAGTAGAGGAGCCTGCGCGAAGGTTTCTCCATCTGCTGGAAGAACGGAGGATAAACCCTAAAGCCATCCTCTTACAACCCGGAGAAAAGATTCTAATTTAAAAGATCCCCTATTCGGAGGCTTTTTCTGGGGCCTTTTCCAAGGGCTTGGCCTCATCCTCGGAAGGAGGAGCAGTAGCGGAAGGGGGGGGAGGTGCTTTGCGGATTCCTCGCCAAAAAGAAGGAGGCCAGAAAAATTTTTTCAAAAGGCTCTCTTTCGTTTCTTTCTTCAGTTCCTCGATGGCCAGGCGGTCGGCTTCCTCCGAAGAGTCTTTTCCTTCCCACCCCTCCAGAGGAGGCAGGAGTTCTAGCGGTTTATCCGGAGCTTTTTCCGAGAGAGGAAGAGATTCTCTGCGGGAGAACTCGAGGTTGTATTGATGACTGGGCAATCCAGGTTGTCCAATGATCTGAATTTTCAGGTTATATTGTTTTTCCAGACGGAAGACCTCAGCCCTTTTTTGGTTGAGGAGGTAAGTGGCGACTTCATCGGGAAGTACCACCCTTACCTGGGTGCAGCCCCCTTTCGCCAAACCAGCCTGGACCCTGCGCAGGACGGTTAGAGCAGCCGCTTCCGTCGATTTGACCAAGCCGCTACCACTGCAGTTCGCGCAGGGGAGAAAACTCCTGCCGCTGACCGCTGGGCGCAGACGCTGGCGGGAGAGCTCCAGGAGGCCGAAACGGCTGATGCGGCCCATCTCGATGCGGGCCTTATCGGGTTTCAAGGAATTGCGCAAACAACGCTCCACCTCTTGTTTGTGCTTCCGGTCCCACATATCGATGAAATCGATGACCCCCAACCCACCCAAGTCACGCAGGCGAAGTTGACGGGCGATCTCCTCAGCGGCTTCCAGGTTGGTCTTAAAGGCCGTTTCCTCCATGCCCCGCCCCTGAGTGGCCCGTCCGGAATTGACATCCACTGCCACCAACGCTTCCGTGGCATCGATGACAATGGAGCCGCCAGATTTCAGGGGGACTTTTCGTTCGTAGATCGTTTCTATTTGCCTCTCCAGTTCGTATTTGGAAAAGAGGGGCCGCCTTTCACTATATAGCCTTATCCTATTCTGGTAGCGGGGCATGACGGCTCTGAAAAAATACCTGGCCTGGTTGAAGACCTCTTTGCTATCGATGAGAACCTCGTCGATTTCCGGGGTGAAATAGTCGCGAAGGGAACGAATAACCAGGTCGCGCTCTTCGTAGATGAGCGAAGGCGCGGACATTTTTTTCGACTTCGCTTGGATGGATTCCCAAAGGCGGAGGAGGTATTGGAGGTCTTTGGCTAGGTCGCTTTTATTTTTCTCCAAGCCCGCGGTGCGAACGATTAGACCCATCCCCTTGGGGACCTCTAGCTGTTGGACGACTTGTTTGATCTTCTGTCGCTCCTTCTCTCCCTCAATCTTACGTGAGATGCCACCGCCATCGCTTCCGGGCATGAGAACCAAGTACCTTCCGGGAAGAGAAATATAAGTTGTTAGCGCTGCCCCCTTGGTTGCCGTTTCCTCCTTTTCCAGCTGAACGAGTACTTCCTGGTTTCGCCGGATGACTTCCTGCATTCGCGGGCGAGACTCCCTCTGGGTCTCTTCGGGATTTGGGATATAATAGTCGGGATGGATCTCGGAAAAAGGCAAGAAGCCGTGACGAGCTTCGCCATAATCTACGAAAGTGGCATGCAGGCTGGGCTCAAGGTTAACAATTTTCCCTTTGTAAATATTTCCCCGGGAGAGTTCTTGCAAGGAGGTCTCGATGATCAATTCGGCCAGCACCCCATCTTCCACGATAGCCATACGGCTTTCCTCGGGGTGCGCTACATTGATGAGCATTTTTTTCATCATCGGCTTTTTTTCTTTTGGGTGTAAAGAAGGATCTTGATTCATTATACAGGATCTCCCCGGCCCGCACCAGGCTTTACTTTCCCGAGGAGGAGGCGCCTGGCGTTTAGCCCTTTAATTTTGGCCTGAACATGGCCTGGAAGACGGCACCGTTTGAGTTCCGCGAAGTAACGGGCCGGAGAAATCAGCGGATAATCGCTGCCGAAGAGGATGCGCCCGGGGCCGATGATTTTGACGGCCAGGGCATAGATTTGGGGACGATAGAGAAAAGGGGAAGCCGCCGTATCATAAAAGACCCTCTGCGCGGCCCGAGCGACCTCTGGCATGAGCTCATAGAAGAAGAAGCCGCCCCCCCAATGGGCGAGGATGAAGGTCACATGGGGTAGGGCCAACAGAAGCTGGTAGATCGGTCGGAGGTCTTTCAGGCTCTTTCCGGGGTATTCATGCCCGATGGGCTCATTGGTATGGAGGAGGAGAGGAATTCCGCGCTCAGAAAGAGGCTGCAGGATGGAGCAGAGACGCTGGACATCTTTAGGGGAAATCTCTTGGCGGTAGAAGGCCAACTCTCCGATTCCCCGCATTCCCCGGGAGAGGCACCGTTCCAACTCTCTTTCCGCCAAGCGGGGAAAGCAGAGGGGAAGACAGGCGAAGGCGATTAATCGGTCCGGATGCTGGCGCGAGCAGGAGAAAAGGTAATCGTTCCCCTCCCGGCAGAGCCCTGGGTCTTCCCAAGGGAACCCGCAGATGACGCTTCGCTCCACTCCATCCCGATCCATATTCCTAAGAAGCTCTTCCAAGCTGGCCATGCGCGCCCTATCATTTTGGTAAATGAGCCGGAATCCTTCATCCCGGCGGCAGAAAGATGGGCGTTTCTTCCGGACTTCATCCGGGAAAAGATGGGTATGAATATCGATGATCATGGGAGATGATCAACAGAATTACCAGGCTGCCTGTGCGCGCTCTGCGCCAATGGTTGAGCCCCGGCGCGTTGAACAATTGGGAAAAATGTGGTAGAAATTCTCATATCCCAACGATTCAATTGAAAGAGGAGTTTTCCGTCATGAAATGCTCCCATTGCGGACAACCACTCAGTGGGCGAATTTGCCCTTCTTGCGGCTCTGAAGTTCTGGAAGAAAGTCTCTTCTGCCACCGGTGCGGCGTCAAACTGGAGAACTATGCTCCCGAGGTTTCTTCTCTCGAAGGGGAAAGTATTGATTTCTCCAAACGCATCCTCTGCAGAGACGGTACCTGCATCGGCGTCGTTAACGAGAAGGGCGTTTGCAAAGTGTGTGGCAAACATTATACGGAAGAAAAAGAATGAGCCCTCAATTGATTTGCTCCCGGAAAAAAGCTTTCAAAGCTTCTTGAGCAACGAAAGCTCCCTTGGTTCTCCAACGGTCGTGGTTGATGACCAAGACAGAAAAGGCGATCTGGGGGTTATCCCCAGGGGCAAAGCCCACAAACCAGTCGTAGCGGCCCGGGGGATCATCCCCACTCAGGGAACCCGTCTTCCCACAGATGGACATCTTCTGCAGAAGGTTCCTCCCATAACGACGGAAAATTTTGGATGCGGTACCATCCTCTACCGTACGCAGCATCATGCGGCTTAAATCCAGGGCAGTTTTGGCGCTGATGGGTTGGGCCAGGACTTCTGGTTTGGCTTGGTAGACTTTCTCTCCATTATTATCGACAATTTCTTCGATCAGATAGGGCCTCATCATCACCCCCGCATTGGCGATGGAGGCCGCGATCAAGGCTGCATGCAGGGGATTCAGCCTGACTTCCCCGAAACCCGCGCCGCAGCGGGCCAACTCGTAGGAACTTTCGGGAATGAACGCCCGGCTCATATCCAAGGGAAAATCGAATTGAATAGGGTGGTTGAAACCGAAAGCCTCGGAGAATTCCCGCAACGTCTGAGGCCCCAGGAGCTGGGAAGCAACCCGGCCAAAGACCACGTTGTTTGATTTTCCCAAAGCCTCATCAAATTTGGTCTGTCGTTCTCTTTTCAGGGTGCGGGCGATCTTTTGGGGGCCGAGACGGTACAGGTTGCCCCTAAAGGAAACGGAGGAGTCATAATTCAGGAGCCCTTTCTCCAAAGCCCCAGCGGCGGTAATGAGCTTGAAGACGGATGCCGCGGGGTATGTGGCCCGCTGCCAAATGTCTGTAGACTCTGGGTTCTGTTGGGAAAAACCGGCCAAAGCCAATATCTTTCCCGTCTTTGGCTCAACGGCCACGAAAGCACTGAAGGGTGGGCGACGGCTCCGCAAGATTTCGTTCACCGAGGCTTGCAGAACGGGATCCACCGTATAGGTGAGGCGATATTGTTCGCGATCTTCGATATACTTCCCTTCCAGGATTGTCTCGAAGTGAGGAGAAGCTCCATTGGACGAGGGCTGAGGAGTTAAAAGGAATTCCTTTTGCGACGCCCGAGGGGAAGAAAGGGCAGACCCGGAGGTGTGGTGGGTTCCTTTGGCAGCAAAGAGCAGAGAGGCGCAAATCGCCGAGGCGGCAAGAAGTAGGCCAATAACTTTCAACCCGATGCTCCGGGCGTCCACCCGGGCTCGCGAGCGCGCCAGCGTCCTTTGGAAGGATCTCCAGTCCTGGCCGCTTCCCTTTCTTCCTCTCATGGGCTTCATGCCAAAGCCTTCCTTTTGGGAAAGAAGTCTAAACCGATGGCCATCGCCTTCTCGGCCCGATGCAGCGCTTTGTTCGTTGTGTAAAGAAGAACCCGATGGGCCTTGGCCAGAACGGCGATATAGCAGTCCCGCAATGGCAATTCTCTTCCTTTTCGGCGGAGTTTAAAAGACAAACGGGCTGCCTCTACCCAAGAGCCGGGTGGCTCCCGGAGGAGGGGGAAGATGCGGGCGAAGTCCTGAAAGATCTTCAACTCCTTCTCGGTTTCAGCGGTTTGCAGAAGTTCAGCCACCCCCATCTCCAAGCAGCAAACCCGCCCTGCGTCCATCAAGGCATTGACCTCCCGGAAGGTACGTTCTTCTTTACGGAAGTAGTCCTGCCACACAGGCGTGTCAATGAGGACGGGAAGCAGGGGACGATTCTTTTTTTTAGGAGTCATGGTTCAAGAGTTGTCTTTCTTCTGCCATCGCCGAAAGCCAGCCAGGCGTTTCAAGGTCTCCACCTTTTTGCGCTTGATGCTTTCCTGGATGGCCCCCATCACCGCTTGCGTTTTGTTTTTAGCTCGTGTGACCTCCATGAGGTCATCTACCAGTTCCCGGGGCAGGGTAACCGTCGTCCTTTTCATGAAACTCTCCGCCACTAAAATTACTTTAGGATTTTATGATTTCACACAGCACATGTCAAGAGAAAAATTCTGTGCTAAAAGATTGCATAAGATAAACTCCGCCCCGGATTCCTCGATTCCTTTCCTGGCCCTCGATCCCTTTGGAGTTGCCTCTTTTGTCGTGGCCGAGGCGAGGGACCCTTCGCGACCCTGGTTAGGCAACCTTTTTCTCGCTTCCTCCCTCTTTTCTTGAATCGACTAGCCCCGGTGAAAACTTTAGCGCAAAAGATCAGCGTTCATAATCTCTCTAAGAGGTTTGGGGATTGCTGCCGCCGGGTGCCGGCGGAAGAACCACAGCCTCTTTTTGCTACGGCCGCCGGGCTGAAAAAGAAGAAACGCGTCCGGCCGAGCCGACTCAGCGATACGCGGCGTGGCGGGGCTCAAAGCGTCCTATCACCGGGGCACGGAAAGCTCCGATCGATTTTATGCTGACCTTGATTTTCTGCCTAGAGATTATTGTTTCCCTGACCCAACAGGGCTGCCCGTCGCTCGCTAAAAAAGGGCTGGAGGCAGCGTCAATAACAGAACTGTGGTTGATTTTGGACGAGATTGAAAAGAGATCTGTAATTAGGAAATTTTCCTCTTGAGGGGGGACTTCTATTCGGATAGATTGAAAGAATCCAAGAATAAAAAATTCGATTTTAGGTTTTCCGAAGAAAGGAGATGAAAGGGTGAAACCAGAGGCAGATGAGACAACATGGTTGAAGGGGATGAGGAAAAAAATAGAAGAGGAGATGGCCAAGAAAGAAATCGAGGCGATTCTTTATTGGAAAGGGGAAATGGAGAAAATTCTGGCCAAAAGACCCGAGAGCTTGGGAACCCTTCAGATTGAAATGCAAAACTTTATCCAGCGCATGCAGAATCGAATCAAGATCTTGAAGAATTCCTTGCCAAAGTAAAGAGACAAGCGAAGGGCAACCTCCGATTAACTTTTTCTAGGGGAAAGATCTTTTCCTGTGGATAGACTTACCCTCTCAATAAATTAGGATCAAGAAAACCCAATTTCCTGTTATCTCTTTGAAATTATTAAGTATTATTCTTTGCTCTAAAATGGGGCAAATTGGAAAAGAACTTGATTTTAAATCATTATTGTAAAAGCTCATCTGTTTTGTTCACAGGTTTTTCACAAAAGCTGTGGAAAAGGTTTGGGATGAGTTTTTGTCTCCAAAATTTTCGCTCAGCCGAAGACTTTCCCATGGCTTTGCGGCAAAGCCAGAAGGACCTCCGGGGCTTCGGCTTCTTACTTCTCTTCAGCAAATCAAGGTTGCCTAGCAGCAACTCGAACCCGAGAAGAGGGGGATGGGAAGGTTCTGGCCAATCCGCCCTAAGGACCGACCCGAAATGGAGTAATCAGAATGATTGACTTTAGTTGAGACAACGTTTACCATTTTCGTTAAAATGGTCTCATTCTGGGGGAGGTCGGAAGGGTTCTGGGCGATGGGTAAAGTAAAGATCGGAGGGATTATTCAAAGCAAGCAATTAGCCCAAGTGGGGGTGATTTCCATTCTGGATCGGCCGGGTTTTGCGGAGAAAATCTTCGCGGCCTTGGGGAAAGAAGGGATCAACATTCAATTCATCGTGCAATCGGTTGATCTGGATGGGCGGGGGAATACAGCTTTTTGCATCGATCGGAAAGATTTAGAAGAGACTATAAAAGTTCTCAACCGGCTTCAAACCTTCGTGGGTATAGGGAAGGTGATCCACCATTCGCCCGTGGGAATCATTTCCATCTTCGGTCCTCATTTTCGGGAAAAGCCATCCATTGCCGGAACGATGTTCACAGCTCTGGGGGATGCGGGGATCGACATTCTGGCCATCAGCACATCCATTTCCACCCTTTCCTGCGTAATCGAGGAGGCGCTTCTGCCGCAAGCTGTGCAGGCCATCAGTGAAGCTTTCGAGCTGCCTTGAGCCTTCCGGGATCATTTTGGGAGGAACGTTCAACGATTTTCTTCCTCGGAGGGGAAGCCAAAGAGGAAGAAGGTTTTTGCAGGACTTCCCGGAGCTCCTTTGACCTATTCGTGGCGGCGATGACTGCATTCATCAAAGCCAGGCGAAACCCCCCTTCTTCCATAGCGTAAAGGCCAGCTATGGTTGTACCTCCCGGAGTGCAGACTTGATCGCGCAGGGTGGCGGGGTGTTTGGCTGTGGCCTGGATCAAATGGGCTGCTCCTAAGACCGTTTGAGTCGTGAGGTGCAAAGCCACTTCTTGGGAAAGTCCTTCTTTAACTCCTCCCGCGGCTAGGGCTTCAATGACCGCAAAGACGTACGCCG
>Ga0187886_1001772_pt1 | contig 18593 bp, 16 predicted proteins | sample June2016WEW_20_1_FD_133001 | JGI IMG/M metagenome (GOLD analysis project Ga0187886, IMG submission 133001) | Peatland microbial communities from SPRUCE experiment site at the Marcell Experimental Forest, Minnesota, USA - June2016WEW_20_150 | ecosystem: Environmental > Terrestrial > Soil >... | reverse complement strand
ATGATAAAGCAGGCACTCCTACATATACTCAGGATTTTGCTAAGAACGTAAAATTATTGATTGAAAATGACTATTATGGGCTGTATAATATGGTTTGTGGAGGGTTAACAACCAGAATTGGTGTGGCGGAAGCATTATTAGAGATTCTTGATTTGCAAGGTAAAGTAAAAATACTAAAAGTAAAAGATGGGTATTTTAAGGATACTTATTTTGCAAAAAGACCGCGAAGCGAAAGACTTATTAACCGTAGGCTAAATATCCAGTGCATTAATATCATGCGCGAATGGAAGATGTGCCTGAGAGAATATATCAAAGAATATTACAAAAACTACTTATGAAGAGCATTCCAAAAATCTGCTATATGTACTTTGGGGGTTCCTCAAACCTACCGATGTTGATGGTATTTACGGTTATTTCGTTTCATAGACTTAATCCTGATTGGCAAATTATTCTTTATCGGACGAAACAGACCAATGCAGAACTTGGCAGAAGCCCTTATGATTACAGCTATACAGGAAAAGACTATTTTCATCTTATTGAAGCGATGGATTTTGTTGAGATCAGGACTATTGACGTGGACGAACTTGGGATAAATAGAGATGTTCATTCAATATTGGGATCAGATATTTTCAGGACAAAGGTACTGTATGAAAAGGGAGGATTGTATTCGGATTTGGATGTTATCTGGCTTAAACCAATGAGCGAACTTGTAAATGCAAGTTGTATTGGCGATCCCGCAGACTTTGAATGTTCGGTGTGTTTTTACAATCTAACACACGGACATCACACCGTATCGAATCTTATAGCAAAAGCAGGGAGTCCGTTTCTTGCATCGGTGATTGAGGAACAGGGAAAGATAAGACCGCCTTATGCTGATTGTAGCTTCAGCACGTTCTTGCTCAATAGAAAATATCCTACCCTTGACACCATAACTTCAAAATATCCACGGGTGTTGGCACTCAGATATGAGACGTTTTATCCGTATTCGATATTTGAAATGGAAAGACTTTGGCTAAAAAATGATTTATTACCAATTGAAAGTAAAAATGTAATTTGTGTTCACTGGTTTAATGGGCACCCTTTAAGTGTTGAATACACTAATAGAGATAAATTTGAATTTAATTGCAGTATGACATCTATACTTAAAAAGGAGGATTATATATGATCGGTATGGTTATCACAATGTATGATGAGTTTGATATTGTTGCTCAGACAATAAATAACTGTAAATCTCATGAGGCAATAATTGTCGTTATTCATTCAGACAATCAGTCTTCGGATGAAAATTTGGAGTATATAAAGAAAAATTCTATATATATCCTGGTATCGGATCTCTCAAAAGAATTTAATAAAGTTGAACTGGGGAGTGCTTCTGTCTGTAGAAACTATAACATTGGGTTTAAGAAACTTTATGAGGTTGGGAATAATTTTGATTTTATCATCGGGATAACGGGAGATACTTTAATCAAAGATTTAAGTAAAATAATGAACATAACCGCGTCTAATCATATTGGATATGTGTTACAGGCTGTCGGGCAAACATTCCATGATAAGATTGATAATCCCTATATAGGGCAATTAACAAGAAGAGAGACTGATGAAATTACTGATATAATGCCACAGTTTTTTGTTTTTCAAGGTAAATTTGCATATGATAATAAATTGTTTACTGAAATAGTTAATATAAACAAATATACCAGCGAAGAGAATTTTGGTAATGAAATTGTAAGAACATTGGGATATCTATTTAAAGAAAAGATAAAGAGAATACACACTAATCCAAATGTTTATGATTACCATGAAGGCATTGAACTTCAAGTAAGAGGAATTGGGCATACAAGGGTAAACTTATGAAGCCTTACGAGTTACTCAAACGGTATTACAAAGAGGTCGATCAACAGATACTATCGCAGTATAAAGAATCACCTAAGAGTGTTTGGGTAAACACCGATGATAAAGATTTAATCCCTATCGAGATAAAACTGCCAGAGCCTCCAGAACCACACCTCATAGATAACTGGGGATTACAGGCACAGGAGCAGATGTGGCATCCTCCGAAACTGCCTAGGCGATTAAAGGAATTGCAGACGAAATTCGAGACTTTGGATGAGATATGGGATGAGTTAGAGGAACATAAGGACATCTATGCCGATGAGATTGAGTTCATAAGGTTGCAATGGGAAAGAAGGCTTAATGGTTACTGGTTCTGGAACAATGGAGTACCTACATACATTGATGGGTGGCATTATTTCTATTGTGGATGGTGGCATATTGACACAGGGCTTCCACAATATAGAGACAGGGACAGGAGATTTTTTCTCTTTGCCAGAAAATGTTACAAAGAAACAAAATATCCCAAGTGTGATGAAAATGGGAATGCAATAAAAGATAAATATGGCGATTACGAATGGGTAGAAACAGGTGAAAGAGTAATACTTGGATTTAATTATGCAAAATATAGACGAGAAGGAGCCACCTATAGAGCAGAAGACATAGATTACGAAATAATAAGCCGAACAATAAATGCAAGAGGCGGTATGCAATCCATGAACGATGATAAGGCAAAAATTTGCTTTATGCGCCATGTTATTGCACCGTGGAAAAAACTGCCATTTTTCTTTAAGCCAAACTATGAAGGATCGACATCTCCAAAAGCAGAATTATCATTTACTCCTACAGCGAAAAGGCTTTCATCAGGTGGTTCACGGGCAATGTCGGAGTTGGGACTTGAATCGGGGATAGATTTTGGCACATCCGAAGAGACAGCCTATGAAGGAACGAAACTTTATTTCCATCATGATGATGAGGTAGGTCGTCTCAAAAAAGGATTGAATTGTGAAGCGAGGCACGCAGTTGTAAGGGAATGTCTTATGGATGGAAGGAAGATGATTGGTTTTACTATAAAGACATCCACGGTAGGTGAGATGGAGAAAGGAGGAGGGAAGGCATTTAAAAGTCAATGTCTGGCAAGTAATTATTACCACAGAAACCTGAATGGGCAGACGGACACAGGATTGGTTAATTTATTCATCCCTTCTTATGATGGGTTATCAGGTTTTATTGATCAATACGGGATGAGTATTATTGGCACTCCCACAAAAGCACAAGCGGAGTTTATAGGCAGCAAGATAGGAGCCTATGAATACATAATGAATGAGAGGAAAAATCTTCTTAATAATCCAGAAAAGCTGTCTGTAAGAATAAGACTTTATCCCATAAGATTCGCAGAATGTTTTCGTACTGCATCAAAAGATTCGGGATTCAATTTGACAAAACTTGAAATATATATTGATGAGTTGGCTGTAAAAAAACTACCAATAGTACGTGGAGACTTCCGATGGATGGATAATGTCAAAGATTCACGTGTGATTTTTGTTGCCAATCCGCACGGCAAATTTTTGGTTAGCCACCAACTCGATTCCGGAGAGGATAACAGGCATTTTCGCAATGAAGAAGATAATCTATTGGAACCAGGAAACACGCAATGGGGAAGTGCCGGAGGTGACCCGTTCAAATTTAATAAAACAAAAGGGAACAGAATATCAAATGGAGGGGGAGCAGTCGTGAAGAAAGGTAGGATAAAAGATGGTAATTTCTCGATGAAACGTAAATTTGCCTGTACATATAATTTCCGACCTCCTGACAAAGATACCTATGCAGAAGATATGCTGATGATGTGCGTCTATTATGGGGTAAAAATATTCCCTGAGATAAACGTGTCATTACTTTGGGATCACTTTGAAAGAAGAGGCTATGTACATTATCTGCTTTATAAGTATGACCCGAAGACATTTACTCTTAGCAAAACACCCGGAGAACAGACTGGAGAGAAGATCAAACAGCAGATATTTTCCGAGTGGCAAGCGTTCATTGAGAACGAAGCGGATGAGGAAAATCACATAGAAGTCTTAGAGGAATGTAGGGATATTGACGGACCGGAAGACATGACCAATTATGACCTTTTTACGGCAGGGGGATATGCACTACTTGGCACAATAAGTGCTTACGAGGATATAGAGGAGATTGATGAGCAGGAATATACTCTGGATAGTTATCTGAGAAAAAAGACCTACAGTTCTGTAAGAATTAATTAACTTTGGTGCAAATTAACTCAAGCAATGGGACTTTCCTTAGAAAAATATGGTACAGGGGCTTATCCTTTCCCAAAGGATGAAATAGACCCGAAAGAAAAAAATGAAATTTGGGGGAAACAATGGCTACAAGCCATGTATGCTTCGTGGAGGCAAGGCAGAACAGCTATTCCGTTTAGCGAGATTGATGAGATAAATTCCCTAAGATTATTGGCAAATGGAAGACAAAACGTGCGCCAATATCAAAAAATACTCCTTGATGAGAGTGATGATAGTGGTGAGATGACGGGTTATATGAACATCAACTGGGACATACCTGCAATAATGCCAAAATTTCTTCGTGTTGTAGAGGGTATGCTTATGCAGACCGATCATCAGGTGGTAGCCACGGCCATTGACCCGACAAGCACAGATGACAGGGAATCTGCAAAACTCGACATGCAATATCGTATGAAATTCAAAGAGGCATTGTCATATATTGACAAAGCAATGGGTGTCGACACATCAGATGATTATGTGCCGGATACCATGGAGGAACTAAACTTGTATGAGGGTGCGGGAGGGTTTAAGTTATCAAAAGAGATAGAAATTGAACAGGCACTCGATTATTCATTTTATATCTCCTCATGGCAGGAAATCAAAAAACAACTTATAAGAGATGCGTGTGCAATAAACATTATTGCAACGAAAGACTATACTGACCAGTACACCAATAAAGTGAAAACGAGATATGTTGACCCGAAATATTTCATTGGGCAATATTCTCGTTATCCTGATCATCGTAATATGGAATGGGCGGGGGAGGTGACGCAGATGCTTATCTCCGATGTGCGTAAACTCAATCCTGATATTGATGAGGATATTTTGAGAGAATTGGCTAACTCATATAGTGGCATAGGAGGTAACGTGTCGCTCAGCGATTTTGTCTATGATAAAAACACCCGTGCTTCAAATTATGATAATTTTTCTATAGAGGTATTTGATGCGGAGTGGATGTCTATCAACAGCAAGTACAAGACAAAGCGCAAGACAAAATTTGGCACAATAATTCTCGGTGATGAGAAATGGGGAAAGGTCTATAATGATGAAAAACGCAAGACCGAAAAATACGATATAAAGGTTGTTTACAAATGTAAATGGCTCATAGGGACGGATTTTGTTTGGGATTTTGGTCTGCAATATGATGTCCCACGTCCCGGGAAAAAAGAAGTAGGTCTTTCCTATCATCTCTATAAACTGCCTTACAGATCACTTGTAAGCCTTTCTGAGCAGTATGTACATCAGTTCTGCTTGGCATTTTTCCGATTACAGAATGCGATTGCCATGGCAGCACCATCAGGACTCGCAATAGAGATGACTGCATTGCAGAACATGAAACTTGGTGGTAAAAAAGTGGATGAGCTCGAATTAATTAAGCTAAGAAATCAGCAAGGAACTTTGCTGTATAAAGCAACCACGCATAAAGGCATTCCAAATGTGCCGGGAGGATTTAAACCTATTCAGGAACTAGCAGGAGGGATTGGACCTCAACTTCAAGAGTTTATTCAGATTTTTGAACTTAATCTCAATGCTATCCGTGAAGCAACGGGCATAACACAGGCATCGGACGCATCACAACCAGACCCTAACACACCTGTAGGGAACAATAAGATGGCGATGGCAGCAACGAATAATGCCCTCAGACCTCTTTACAGCGCATATCTGAACATCAAAGAGAACACGGCAAAGAATATGTCACTAAGGATACAACTGCTCGTAAAACATAATAAAGAGGCTTATAAGGGATATTTGCCTGTTTTGGGGACAATGGGTGTGCAGATAATAAGTGCAGGAGCAGATACGGTAGATGCGGATTACTACATCAAATATGAAGCTAAGCCGACTGATGAACGGAGCAATGACATCAAACAGGCAGCTATGAGAGCATTGACACCTGATAAAGACGGTACGACAATGATTCAGATGGCTGACTTTTTGATGATAGACAGGTTACTTGAATCGGGGAACTTAAAATATGCCGAGGCTTATCTGAATTACAAGAGCAAACAAAACAAAGACAAACAGCTAAAATTACAGAGAGAAAATATGCAACTCGATGGGCAACGAGAACAGAATGCCGTAAAGATTAAGGAAGAACTCGCTCAAGCGACAGAAAAGATTAAGACAGACGAAGCAATAAGATTATATCAAGCGAAAGTTTTGATTGACGAAAAAGCGAAACAAAGCGAACATGAGCGAAAGAAAGAGTTACTTCAACTTGAGGGAGGTGTCGATATTCTCAAACATGGGGCAAAATCGCAGATGCCTATTGAACAACAGTAAATTATTTATATATTTGTAAACTTAAAACTATGAATTATGGGAAAAAATGACGGCAGAGATGAAGAAATAGACGCTTTAACAGATGTCATGGGCGGTGATCCGGCAGCCATCGCAGAACAAATTTTAGTTAAAAGAGGTGGTGGCACACCAAAGCCACCAGAAGAAAAAAAGCCTCCAGAAGAGAAAAAACCACCGGAGGAAAAGAAACCTCCAGAAGATAAAAACAAAGAAGTACCAAGTCCAGAAGCTATCAGAGCTGCCATGCTGAACGAGATGTTCGGAGAGCAGTATAAGACAGTGGAGGATTTTAAAAAAGCAAATATACCTGAAGCACTAAAGGAACGTGACTCTCTGAGACAGAAGGTTACGGAACTTTCAGAATCATTAGCGAAAAAACCAAAACACGCCTTTGCAAGTGACGACATTGCGAAGTTTAATGAGTTTGCACGTGAGACAGGTATTAAAGATGCGGGAGTCTTCAATAAACTGCACTCTTCGGATATTGCAAACATGGATTCCATGGATGCGCTTATTCTCCAAAGAGTGATTGAAGGAGCAAAAGAAGGCAAAGCATTGGCAGGAGAGGAGCCACGGGTACGAAGGACGCTCGAGAAGAGATACAACGTGGACTCTAAAAAAGTTGAAGCAGGAGATATGACGCAGGAAGATTATAACGATAATCTTTCAGAGATGAAAGATGACGCTATGGTTGCTAAAAATCAACTACTTGATCTGAAAGCGAAAATCAAAATGCCTGAGCCTATTGTGGAAGAACCACAGGGCAAAAAGAAATGGACACCTGAAGTCGAAGCCACGCAAAAAGCTAACTGGCAAAAAGTAAGTGAAAAGATGGGAGAGACATTTGCGCAAATCCCTATCCTTATGGAAGGGGCAAAAGAACCAATTGCAAACTTTGTATTACCAGAGGATGTGAAGAAGGTTATTAGCAAAAACGCTCTTGACTATGTTATTAACAACCAGATGGAAGTTAATGAAGCAAACGTCAGAAGTGTTGCTATGCAGATGTACTCCGATGCGGTACTTCCAAACTTTGATAAGATTGTGAAGGTCATATTTGATCGCGCACGATCTATGACAGAAGAGGAACTGCTAAAGACTTACAGTAACCCGTCTGATAAAAACAAAGATCAACCACCTTTGGCTGATCAGCCATTATCAGATGAAGCCAAAGCCGATAAAGCGTTTGATGCTGAGATGAAAAGGTAATTTTTTGAAAACACAGTAATCACAAGAGGCAATATATTTTTAGTAATCACCATTTAAAACCAAAACAATGGGACCAGATGCTATTGCAGCGATATATGCCTCTGACATAGTTTCAGGCTTTGACATATACAAGCCAGAAAAACTCAATGTACTTTTTAGCAGGTACGGAGATCAGGGAGCGTCATTCTTCCAGTTACTTCGATCAATGGGATTTGAAGAGCCGGTAGCACTTGACACTTATGGACACTATGAGGAAAATCATATCCACACAACTATACACAACCTGAATGCCGTTGTTGTTTCCGCAGTAGGGGCAACAGCGTCAATAACACTTGACCCGAAAGACCTTGATGCAAACAATAATTTCTATGTTCGCAGATGGGACGTGCTGATGTTCAAGAATGAGGTCATGGCACAGGTCATATCTATTGATAAGACCACAGCGCCAACAGCACCAGTATTGACTCTTCAGCCTGTTAATCAGGCAGACAACATCCCTGCCATAGCTGCAGGTGAGACAATAGTTATCCGTACCGCAGCTTTCTCAGAAGGCGGTGGACAGCCGGATGCTGCTCTCTCAGGCACATGGGAGTATGACAACGATGCTCAGATTATAAAGGAAACGATTGGCTATACCGGAACAGAGATGGTCAACCAGGACTGGTTCGATGTCACAAGCGAAGGACAGAAGATTCCCGCATTTTACTACAAAGGGCAGATCGACATTGACTATCGTATGTCATTGAAGATTGATGGTGCTCTTCTTTGGGGAAGACGTGGGGATGGGTCAATAACTGACCCAGTAACAGGGAGGGTTGTTAAATTCACAGAAGGTGCAATACCTTATGTACGCAGGGTAGGTAATGAGCAATCATATACCGCAGGTGCCTTCGACATTGACGAATTTGACACAATGGACAACACCCTTGATCAGAACTTCGCAGGGAGTTATATCCTTGGACTGCTTGGCTTAAAACTCCATCAGGACGTGGAAAACTCCTTGAAAGACTATTTCCAGAACACTAACATCGTGTATGCGAAAGAGGCTATCAATGATGTTCTGTTTCACAGGAACGAAGCTCTCAGTGCTTCCGTCAACTTCACCTATCTGACAAAATCAGAAAGGACATTCCTGTTCAAGAGGATGGGAGTATTCAATAATCCAGAGGTTGAAGGGTCAACGGGATATACTGCAAATAAGTTAGGGCTCTTTATGCCTATCAACAAGAAAAAAGACCCTGTTTCTGGAAATATGGTTGATGCCATAGGCACAAGGTATCGTGCTCTTGGTGACTATTCCAGAAGGATGGAAGTATGGAAGGTTGGTGGTGTAGGTCGGTTCAAAGTAACCGAGTTTGATAAAGAGAACACCTATCAGAGATGTCATGTAGGGGCTCACTTCCGTGGAGGCAACCAGTTTGTCCTTCTCGAAGCAAGCTAATAATAAAATAAAGTAATCACGGATTAGGGTGTTCTCAAACAGGGCACCCTGTTTCCTTAAAATTAAATATTATGTTATACAAAAATGAAGAACAGTATTTACTTCAAAAACCGGACATTGATGCAATAGAAACTTTTTTCCATCATAAGTTTCCGGTAAGAATTGTTTTCCCTCCAGAGCGTATTCAGAAAAGCAGATTACCTCACAATAGACTCCCCGACAAACCAAACTCCATCACATTCAAACTGAAAGCTATTGTCAAGACAGACAAGGGCACTCAAACATGGAGATATGCAGAAAGCATGGTTGTCAACGAAAAAGGGATGAAAAAATACACGCCAACACATCTTCAGTTCATGGGTTCAATGTACTTCAACAGGAACGATATTGAGCTTATTTATTTCCTTTTGAGAAAATGTGAGCATTGTTTTGGTGGAGATAATTATAAAGGGTCAAGACCAAAATTCATGTTTGAAGACCTTGTGACAGAAGCAGAAAAAAGAGCAGAAAAGAAGGCAAGAGAATCACAGCTTGACATAATCCTTTACAACAAGGAATATGGCATGGAAGAAAGTAAGCTAAAAGATATTGCTATGGCTCTCGACATTACTGTTGCTGATAAAACTATGGCACAGATCAAGAACACCATCAGCGATAAAGTACACGGTATGAAAGATGGGTTTGACCGATTCTTTAACATGATCAACGCACCGGAAGAAATTGCAACACGTGTCAGGCTGAAAAAGGTCATTGACATGGGAGTTCTCATATTCCACGACAAAGATCGCTTGTGGCAATGGAAGACACCAACGGGAATAGAAAAGGTCACAGGAGGCAAGGTATCACCAAATAAGACACCTATGGAAAGTCTGTACGATCTCTACATGGGAGATGAGTCATTCCGTGACGATATACAAGCCGTTTTGCTCACCAAAAACCCAAAAGCAGGGAAGAAAAAAGAAGAAACCCCAGTGGAATAATTTTTTCCAACCTTTCCATACTTTACAATTGCCAACCGGATTCTTTTACAGAGTCCGGTTTTTTATTGCAAAAAATAATATAACTTTGACACAACTTAATAAAACATAAAACCATGGATAGTGAATTTAAGTTAATTGCAGCACGGGGATGTCAGATAGTTGTTGGAAGCGCAGCAACACCCGTGCTTACAGGATATGAGGCTTTTGGTGCTACCGTGAGAGTAGATGCCACACAGATAAAATCTATTACACAAAATGGAGTAGCTGTAACAAACAAGACCTATGAAAGTGTTGCATTGATTTTAAGTGAGTACATCTCATTTGAAACTCCAATAACATCAATTACACTCAACTCTGCAGCAGATTCCGTAACTCTCTGGCTCAAAAAAGCAAGATCATAAGTCATGCCTGGGATAAGCGGAATATATCAGATTCAGTCAAAAATTAAACCTGAACGGATTTATGTAGGTTCCGCTATTGATATTCAGAAAAGATGGAAAGATCATTTATATAGACTAAGGATAAATAGGCATATTAATAACAGACTTCAAAATCATTATAATAAATATGGAAAAAATGATCTTACTTTTTCCATATTAATTGGCTGTGCGAAAGAAGACTTGGTAGTTACTGAACAATTCTACATTGATTCAAAAAAATGTTGGTTTAATCTTTGCCCAAAAGCAGGTAATACATTTGGATTAAAACAGACAGATAAAGCTAAGCAGAACAATAGACTTGCAAAATTAGGCATAAAACATACTGATGAGCATAATGCTAAAATTGCCAAGGCTCAGTCAGGAGAAAATAATTCATTTTTTAACAAGCACCATTCGGAAGAATCAAAACAAAAAAAACGCGAATGGAATTTAATTCATGGTTTGAGACCACCTACATATCATGGAGGCAGATCAAAAGGGGCAAAAAATAAACCAAAACTTGAAACAGTAAATTTGAATTGATATGCCAGGCATTAATACTCATATTGGGATTAGAAGAATTGGGCTTTCTGGGATTTTAGGAAGTTCAAGTTACTGGAATACACTAATTTCAGCAACAGTTGAAGATGCTGCACCTACTCATGTTGTGATGACATTCTCTCAATCAAATAATAAGTTTGTTGCAAGTGATTTTACTATTGCAGGATTTACAGTTCTTAGTGGTTCATGGACGGGAAGTGTTTATACATTGGTTTTATCGGTTGCGGTTGTTTATGGAGATTCTTTGACAGTTGTATGGAAAGGGACAATGTCTCATGCGGTTACGAATAATGTTTTATTGCCAAATATATTACGATATTGGAAATATGATTCTATTGTACAGGCAGGAGGTTTGGTAAGTCAATTAACTGATCTGATGGGAAATGGTAATGCAACCCAATCAAATGATACTTATAAACCATTATTGGAGTCTAATTACGATAATTCTCCTGCTGGATTAAGATTTGGGTTTGCAGGTCGTCAGTATTTGGATTTTTCTCAAATTTCCTTAACTGATTTTACTATTCACATGGTTGTTAGGTGTAATGGAATTGGCATAGTATCTACCATTTTAGGAGGGGATGCTGCTGGAGCGAATGGCAGTGCAGTATTTGGATTTGGAGCATATTCTGTGTATTTAGGTACAGGTGCTCAGGATGCAAATAGTAATCAACTTATTACAAATAGTGAGAATTTACAGTTGCACGTAATAAGTATTCAAAATAATAAGATATATATTGACGGAGTAGAATCAACTTATGTTATAGACACTCCTTTAACATCTCTTGTTATTTCTCGCATTGGTCATTCAACTACACCGGGGAATACAAATTCATATTTTGAAGGTTTCCTTTACGAAATTATAATTGCTAACACACGTCATTCAAGAAATGATTTATTTAATTATTATTTCTATGCGAGGGATAAATATGGTATAAAAGTACCCACAGTAACTCATACTTGGACAGCAGATCATGTTGATTATATTAAAGGTAATTATCAGTTTGGTTTTACGAATAATACTATTTGGTTTAGTAATGACAAAGGAGTAACTCGTACAACAAAATCATTTGCAGATGCTTATAATATTACCAGTTCTTATATTTGGGATGATGGGACGGTATGGTTTTTTACGTTAGCAACTATATATGTGAGCCATGATGGGTTACAATCCTGGACAACAATTACTCCAAAAGACAGAAATGGGAATAATTATATTCCTCATACTCCCGTTAATGCCAGTTATCCGGGTAGTTATTATGCTCCATATTACGCAATGTCTTCTTGCCGTTGGGATATTAATGGAGTAGAAACGTTGGCATGGACAAATTATGGCAATTATGATTATGGGGCAAATCCGACTAATATTTATTTCTCTAATAATAGTGATAGTGTAGTTGTAACTTATCAATTTGGTCAATCTCCTGTTTTTAGAGATAACGGAGCAGCTTCTCCTGACCCTGCAACCGGAACTTTATTGGGTGATGCAACTAATCCTTATACTGTTAGACATGGACACTCAGTAGGTTTTGACACGGTTAATTTAATATTTTATGCTGCTTTTGGGGATGGAACTGCGGCAGAAGTAAACGCAAATACAAACAGTCTTAGATGGATGAAGGGAGTTTATGATGTTGGTACTGGCGTGATTGCATGGACACAACTAGCAGCTTATAATAACCCAACTACTAGGTGGAAATCAGTTGGTATTCATGTGTTCGGAGATTATATATATTGGGGAAGTGACGCCTCTTCAGGTTCAGGAGAAGAAGTAGGAATTTATAAATGTAAACCCGCTGATTTATTAGATGTAACAAAACATGAGCATTATTTATTTAATGATTTACCGATAGCAGGATCAGTACCATTAAAATTAGTATCAGCCGTTATAATGCATGCTGACGGTTTTGGTATTGCAACGGCATTTACTCAATCGGATTATGGTCGTCATGTTGTGGTAACACAAAACTGGTGGAAAAATTATACAGTTTATGAAGTTACTGATGCTGCTTTCAATACATATAATAGATTAATGGCAGATGGTAATGATTTTTATATGTATCATGTACGTCCAGAATGGGCAAATAACCAAACAGTCATAAAGTTAACAGTAGCAAAAGATACAAGTAGTCCGAAAGTAATATCGGATGGAGGTACTGCCCCGGTTATTTCTTCAGTCATTGTAGCAAATGCAACTCCAAATATTGTTACCATAACTTTTGATAAAGAAATAAACCTATTAAAAATTCCTTCAACTTCTAGTTTCAGTATTACTAATCATACAATAGCATCATTAAGTATAAGTTCAACGGGTATTGCCATTACCTGTAATGAAAATTTTGCTTATCAGGAATCTAGTACTATATCTTACAGTGGAACAATTCTTGAAGGATGGAACAATAAGCAAGTAGCGACTTTTTCAGGTCAGGCAATTACTAATAATATTCTGTCTCCTCCTATTGTTTCAACTGCTACAGTTGAAGATGGCGCACATGCAAACGTTGTTGTAACTTTTGATAAGAACATAAATACAAATTATGTTCCTGCAACTACTGATTTTGCTTTGGCAGGGAAGACAATAAATAATGTTGCTATTGCAGGTGCAGTGGTCACATTGACTGTTTCAGTTGCTTATGTTTATGGAGATAGTATAAGTTTAAATTATACAAAACCTGAATCACCTGAATCAAATTATTTAAGACCAGCTTTAGGTGTTGGTTATGTTGCTTCATTTTCTAACCAAACTGTAACAAATAATATTGCACAAACGGATGCAGGAGCAACTGCATTTTTAGCTAGAGCAGTTAATAGTTCTCCTAGTCAGGCACAGATAAATTTAGTTATAAAAACATTTGCTGACCTCAGAAGTGCAGGTTTGTTGTCTATTCTTAGTATGATGAACTTAGAATGGATTAATCAAACAGATAATTTACTTAACTGGTTATCCACTAATTTTAACTGGACTGTTACAGTTTCGCCAACATGGGTAAGTAAAGGTGGATGGACAGGAAACGGAAGTTCACAATTTATTAATATGAATTTTCCGCCAAATAATGCTGCTCCATACGCTCAAAATAGTGCTTGTTTTGGTGTAGAAATTGTTGATGTTACAGGCAAGACTGGATGTGCTTTGGGTATTTATGATAGCAATGCCTCAATAATAACCGCGTTAAATGTTGCAAGTGGGGTTGGGTATCAGAGGATTAATCAACTTGCTGGTGCATTATCTGATGTTCTGGTAACAGGTTATAATTGTGTTAATAGGTTAGCAACTCCGGCATTTAATTTATGGAAAAATGCAACAAAAGTTAATGGAAGTGGTGCTTCTATTGCTCTTACAGCATATAGTCCGATACTTTTAGCATTAAATATACAATATGATGCTACTGTTAGGCCGGGTAGTTTTGGAAATTATACTATAAAGAAAACGTGGGCAGGTGGTGGATTATCTGATCAGAATTGGTCTGATTTAATGACGATACTTAGTTATTATTCAGCACATATTTAGGTTCGATGGATTGCAACGAAACGAAATGAAAGAGAAATTTAAAATAGCAACCTGGTTTAAAAATCTTTCAGAAGGATGGAAGACAATAACTCTTTTGACTTGTTCAACAAAAATGAATAAATGACATGCCTCGAAAAATTACTATAAAGAAGTCTCCTGCTACAAAAGAAAGGGTTGTAGTCAAGCATAGCTGTACACAAAAGGAGTCTATTAAGCATCTTCTTGATAATACAAACAAGCTCAGTGTTATTATCACAGGTAATGGAGAGCCAGATAAAGGACTTTGCAGACAGGTGGCATTGATTGGGGAAAGACAGAAAGGGGTATTGGAAAAATTAGGGGAAATACACACCTCGCTCAATGAATATCATACAGAGACAGTAAATGCAAAAGAAACAGCATTAACTGTAAAGAGCGGATTTGAAAGGTATAAAACAGAGACAGAAAGCATTGACAAGGAAAGGAAAGAAGCAGCAGGAAGGGTAGCTAGAACTATTGGGATTATTATTGCAGCACTGGGGCTAATAACCTCAACATATTTTGCTATCTCTAATAACAAAAAAATAACTAATGGGCAAGAATATCACGAATATAAAAGTAATTTGCAGATGGAACAGCAAAAAGGGTATCTCCCTACTGAGAGGAGTATACCGATGGGAGCAATTACAGATACCGCACGTGAAGATACAACAATGAAGAAATGAAACTAATTATCAGTCGTACATATAATCCAAATGAAACGAAGGGGTGCATGATGGTACTTGATGGGAGTGTTTTGTTGTTTAATTGCAAGTGCTTGGAACTTCCTTCAAATGGCAATCTTGTTGATGTGAGTTGTATAAATGAGGGTGCTTATGATACGATAAAATATAATTCTCCGACAAAAGGTATGGTGTTCCTTCTTCAAAATGTACCAGGGCGAGATGGCATAGAGATACACGTGGGGAATTATGCAGTCGGCAAAAAAGTTGATACTGATGGTTGCATCCTTCCTGGGATGGCATTCGTGGACATTAATGACGATGGTAATCTGGATGTAAGTGACAGTAAAATAGCATTGGGTAAGTTGATGGCGATATTGCCGGATAAATTCAAAACTGTAATTCTATGACACTCGGGGCAATGTTCGATTTATTGAATTTCATCGGAAATAAAGACTTCGATGGTAATATCATCACACCTGATAGGTTCAATCAACTTATCAAAGTAGTGAACATTGATCTTTTTCGCAGGAAGTATGGATTGCCAGAAGGGTATCAGCCGGGACGACCTATTCCCCATGAGTACATAGAGATTTCGCAAAAGAACCTGGATGACATGAAAGTGTTCAAGGTATTTCTGAAAAACGTGCCAGTAGTGAATGGGAAAGTATCTTATCCTGCAGACTATTGTCATAAAGCAGAGTTGACGAATAATTTCACTATTAAAATAAACAAGGTAGATGTAGTGCTGCCGAAAGGATTGGAGGTTCTTAATGAGTCACAATTATCGAGTAGACTTGGGAATTATACCAAAAGACCCGTATCACGAATGCCTATATGTACCTTTCGTAGCGATGCGATTTATGTATGGCCTTTTCAGGTGGCTGATAATGTGACCGATCCTATAACACAGATTGATATGGCATATTATAGATGGCCTAAAGACCCAGTATTCGCATACACGGAGAGTGATGGATTTATTACATACGATGCTGTGAACTCAGTAGAATGTGAGTGGCCTCGGGATGAACACTTGACGTTAGTTCGTTTGATGTTACAATACATAGGTATTAATTTAAGAGAAAATGATATTTTGAGTTATTCAGAATTAAAATTAAAGGAGGGATGAAGTCATGCCATACAAATCTAATGCTCAGAGGAAAAAAATTCATGTGCTTGAAGCACAGGGGAAAATTTCACACAAGACCGTGAAAGAGTGGGATAAGGCTAGTAAGGGTCGCAAGTTACCTGAACATGTTCGTAAAAGAAAAGTATAAGCTATGAAAATCATAGAATACGTAGATCTTATCCAGGATTTCTTCGCAAATGATATTGTAGGAGATCAAAAGTCCGTATATCATCCCGGTGTCATCATCGGGCATCTGCGTGATGTATTCCGGCAGATCATCTATGAGACATGGGAGAAAGGCAAACGTGAGAGTGATTTTAGTCAACTCGATGCGTGGGCACGCACATATACTGTTCCATTGCAGAGTCAAACCCCTACCACAGCATATTGTTTTCTTCCCATTACTCCTATTCTCTTGCCAGACGGACTTGGTATAAGACAAGTCTGTGATAATGCTAATAATGCTAATGTTTTTGCACCAATAGAAGCAGGTGCGAATGTTGTATTTGCGGAACTGGAAGTGGATATGATGGACACGACACCAACTTACAGGCTTGAACAGAATAATCTTGCCACATCAGATGGGGAGGCAAGCCACATATTAAAACTTGACAGGTTGCCTACCAATCCGGCAATAACAAATCTTGATATACTTATGGTAGTCAGCCTTGAACAGCTTGGCGACTATGATGAAGCACCAATACCTGCAGGAGAGGAAGATAACATTGTGCAGAGGGTTATTGATGTGATGATGCACAAGCCAAAGCCAGACCCTACAATTGATTCAGAACCGACAACATAATAATTATGATTCATTCAGTAATATATCAGATTCAGTCGAAGATTAAGCCAGAAAGAATTTATATTGGCAGCACAAATAGATTTTCTCATAGGAAAAATCAACACCTAAATAGTCTTAGGAATGGAACTCACAAGACTGCTAAAATAGTGCGTCATTGCAATAAATACGGCATTGATGATTTGGTTTTCTCAGTAATAGAACCATGTTTCCCTGAATTTTTAATAGAAAGAGAACAATACTATCTTGACCTTTTGCAACCGTTTTTCAACACGCGAAAAATTGCAGATAGTTGTTTGGGTGTTAAATGTTCCGATGAGAAAAAAGAGAAACTTAGAATTGCTAATAAAGGACATAAAATATCAGAAGAACAGAAGCAGCAACTCAGAATTGCTAATTTAGGCAAAAAGCAGTCTGCGGAGACTATAAGAAAGAAAATAAAAGCGCATATGGGAAAAAAAAATATTCCTGAAACGATTGAGAAAATGAGAATTGCTGCAACAGGAAGACATCATTCAGAAGAAACAAAAATGAAATTAAGGTTGATTAATCTAGGAAAAACTTACGTTCGTTCTGATGAAACACGAAAAAGATTATCTGAATCATTAAAGGGCAACAGGAATTGTGTCGGTCATAAAATCACACAAGAGCACATTGAAAGGTTAAGGGAAAGTTTAATAGGCAATAAACATTACCTTTATAGAAAAAGTGAACAACTTAAAATGAAAAAATTAGCATAGAATGTCAACTACAACGCCAAGGACAACGGGATTGGTAACGCCAAGATATGTAGTAATGAGCGTACTGAATCGCATTGGGGATTACTCAATGAAATCCTATAAACGACTTATGCAAATTTGCTTGGAAGGTTTTATGGAATTAAATTTATGGCACATGGACGCAGGTCATGATGTAGTCTATCTTCATATGTCACTTGCAAAAACCTGTAATCTTCCTCCCGATTATGTTGATTGGGTGAAATTGGGTTATCCTGTTAATGGTAAACTTAGAGCAATTACTAATAAGGAAAGTCTTTTATTGCCTAGAGTTTTTGATGACGGTACTCCTGTTGGAAATATTGATTCATCAAATACAGATGAAAGCATGGGAGGTGCTATTTTCTTTGATTCACATTGGAGAAATGGGCAATATATTGGTGGTCTTTTCGGCCTTCCAGGTGGAATAGACCGTGCTTATTTCCGTTTTGATATGGATCAAAGGCAAATAATATTTTCTGGTTTAACACCTCGTTCTGAAGTTGTTTTAGAATATATGACGACAGGATTGAAAACCAATGGGACTTCTTTAATACCTAGAGAAGCTGTGCCTGCACTCAGGACATATGTTGAGTGGCAAATGATTTCCATGGACATGACAGGATTCATGACAGGGAGAGCGCAGCAGAAAGCAACGAT
>Ga0187886_1001770_pt1 | contig 18604 bp, 10 predicted proteins | sample June2016WEW_20_1_FD_133001 | JGI IMG/M metagenome (GOLD analysis project Ga0187886, IMG submission 133001) | Peatland microbial communities from SPRUCE experiment site at the Marcell Experimental Forest, Minnesota, USA - June2016WEW_20_150 | ecosystem: Environmental > Terrestrial > Soil >... | reverse complement strand
CAGTAGCCGATGTCGGGTTCGTTCCAGACTTCCCAATACCAGGAGAGAACTTCGGGTTTCCCGTAGCGCTCCACGCAGTGGCTCGCCCATCGGTAAACCAACTCTCCCCACTTTTGATAGTCCTTGGGTGGGTAGGCCCATCCGGTCCACAGGTTGCCTTTCGGCCATTCGTGCCGATACGGCTGAGGATGGGTCGAGAGCGCTTCGGGCATGAACCCGATCTCCACCAGCGGTTTCACATTGGCACGCAGGAGGGTGTCGAAGATCCGGTCGAGGATCGTCCAGTCGTAGATCGGGCGACCTTGAGCGTCTTCATTGTAGACATTGGTCGAACCCCATTTCAGTGCTGGGGTACCGTCTCCGGATGTGAGGAGGTTGTGCATCCGAATATAGACGGGTGTAGGGCTCGATTGCGCCAACTCGGAAAGGAGCAATTCCCCATTCCGGGCGTAAGCGAAGTTGGGTTCGTCGTACCCGAAGTAAGACCACACATGCCGCAAAGGCTCGCGGGGTCCGGAAGCATCAACTTGAATCGTCACTTTCTGCTGGGCTGCCAAAGTCGAGTTGAAAGCCAGAAGCACACACAGGACGAGAATTATTCTTTTCATCTGCCAGTCCAAGGGTTGCTCGTAGCCAAGAACTTCTTGCGCATTGGGGGCAACCGCAGAGGTCACTTCCAATTGATTTTGGGAAAGCTCCTGGGAATAATTCCCACGCCTTCCTTCACGGTGATGATCTGATCGATCGGCACCTTGGCGAGCCTGTCCACGGTACCACTGGGCCAGGTGATTTCCAGAGATTCCACGGCCTTTCTCTGCCCCAGCCCGAAATGGATACGCGGGTCTTGAGCCGACATGTAACTCATTCCTCCCTTGGCTTGCCGGTATTCGACAAACCCCTCCGAGACGAGTTTCAGCGCTGCGCCGCGGCCGTCGCGGTTGGATTTCACCCCCACCAGCATGACTTCCAGCCAATGGTTGGCATTCCCGCCATCGTTGCGCAGCAACTGCGGGAAATCATTGGAATTGGAGATGGCAATGTCCAGATCGCCGTCATTATCGAAGTCCCCCACCGCCGCGCCCCGTCCCACGGTGGGCTTCATGAAGTCGGCTCCGAGCTGCTCAGACACTTTCTCGAACTTGCCCACGCCCAGGTTGCGAAACATCAGCTTGGGCTCTTTCCAGAAAACCTCGTTGTGGTAGAGGTGAATATTATCCAGCATACTGCCATTTGCCTGGAAAATATCGATCGAGCCGTCGTTGTCGTAATCGAACATCTTGGCGCTGACGCCACTCAGGAGTGCGGCCTTGTTGCCCAGGCCGGAACTGAAGGTGGCGTCGTCAAATGACTCGTCGTGGTTATTGCGATAAAGGCGGTTCAGTTCAAAATCCAAATGCGTGACATAAATGTCCAGCCAGCCGTCCCCGTCGATGTCGGCTGCGTCCACACCCATACCGGCTTCGTATTTCCCGTCTTCGCTGGCCGCCACGCCCGAGGTGAAAGAGATGTCGCGGAATGTCCCATCGTGGTTATTGAGGAAGAGAAAATTCGGCCAAGTGTCGTTGGCAACCATGATGTCAGGCCAGCCGTCGTTGTTCATGTCAGCCAGAACAACACCCATTCCCTTTGCTTCCGGCTTGCCGACACCCGACACATCGCTCACGTCGGTGAAAGTGCCGTCGTGGTTGTTGTGATAGAGCTTCAGCCGCTGTCCACGATAATTATCAGGATGGCAATAGGCGCGATAGCCAGGTCCATGCTCACCGCACCAGAGATTGGTCTTGGGTGACCATTGGATGTAGTTGCAGATGAGCAGGTCGAGGTAGCCATCCTTGTCGTAGTCGAACCATCCCGCGCTGGTGGACCAGTTACCCTCATCCGCCACTCCGGCCTTGGCCGTTACATCCGTGAACGTTCCGTCGCCGTTATTGTGGTAGAGGATCGTGTGGCCATAGCCGGTCACCAGCATGTCGGGGTAACCATCGTTGTCATAATCACCCACCGCTACACCCTGGCCGTAAAACCCTTCCGTGCCGACGCCGGCCTTTTCCGTGACGTCCGTGAAGGTCCCATCGCCGTTGTTGTGATAGAGGGCCGAGCGCAGCGGCCGTGAGGGCTTGTACCACTCCGTACCAGTCGACTGGACGAAGTAGAGGTCCATCAGGCCATCCTGGTCGTAATCGATCCAGCCCACACCGCCACCCATCGTCTCGATGTATTCCTTATCATCGCTCATCGTAGCGTCGTGCTGAAAGGTGATTCCGGCGGCTTGGCGCACATCGGTGAAGTGCACGGGAATAGCGGTGGCCGGTGGCTGGGGGGGCTGTGCGTGCAGGGTACTCCGCACCATCACACCTCCCATCGCGACGGCGGCGGCCAGGAGGCCCACCGCCGCCAGCGCAGGGATCGTCGAATCCCGTTTAGGGGTCTGTTCTCTCAAGTTTCTTCCTCATTAGGGTTTCCAACAAAACTATAGCGCGACCCGCCGTTCGACCTCAATTACCATTCGCGCTGGGGGAGAGGATTTTTGGCGTCCTTCAACCCGACACTTCATATGCTAACGGCACCGCATAGTTTCTCATGCTTTCTCATCTAGACGGGAAAAACTGTGAGTGTTATTCAATCCGTTCTCGCGCACGGTGCCGTTTAGCTGAATGGAAACCAACGATTCCTGAGGCAGCCTCGGCAGGGAGTGGTAAAATACCATGGGCTGTTTGCAGCATGTGAGGGAAGTCCAAAAGCATGGCCAGGCGCAGGAATGTCGCGAGTCACAAACCTTCCCGCACTACAAGCGGAGTGAAGGGGTTGTTCCCCTCGGACCTCGCATGGCGCTGCCCCGCAGGCATTCTTGCCCTGTGGCTCGTAGTTTCCTCGTCGGGCCCAGCACAACAGCCGACTCCGGGCGAAAGACACTACGCTCGGGGATCGGTCCTGCTGCAGAAAGCGGATTGGAAAGGCGCCGCTGCGGAGTTCGACCAGGCCATCGCTGCTGACCCCCGGAGTGTACGCGCTTACATAGGGTCCGGCATGGCACTCTCGAGACTGGGCGAGGCCGCCAAGGCTGCTGAGGCCTTCCGCCAGGCAATAAGCCTTGAGCCGCGTGATCCTCAGACTCATTATTTGCTAGGCCGGGCCCTGGCCGATTCCCAGAAGGTCCGGGAAGCTATCGAACAACTGCAGACCGCTCTAAGACTGAAGCCGGATTATGAGGAGGCCCGCCTGGCACTGGCGCTTGAGTGGCAAGAAGCTGGCGAGATCAAGAATGCAATCGCCGAGTTCCAGTCGATCTTGAAAGCCGATCCGAACTCAGCGGAAGCCCATCATGGCCTTGGACTCGCTTACTCGCAGGATAACAACCTGCCGGAGGCCGTCGAGGAGTATCGGAAAGCCATTTCTCTGAAGCCTGATGTCTTCCGGACTTACAATAATCTGGGGGCTGCATTAGGCAGATCGGGAGACTTTGAAGGAGCGGCCAAGGTCCTCCAGAAAGCGGTTTCTCTTCAACCTCATAACGCCGAAGCCCATGTCAATCTTGGCATCGCGCTGCGCGGGGCGGGCGATCCTGACGGGGCGCTCAAACAATTTCGAGAAGGCTTGGCCCAGAAGCCCAATTCCCAAATCGCCTATTACGCGTACTACGAAATGGCTCAAACCCTGAGGCAGAAAGGCGAGTTGGGTGAGGCTGTCGAGACGTTCAAGAAGGCCATTCAGGCAAAGCCGCAACTGGGAGAAGCCTATTACAATTTGGGATCGACGCTTCAGCAGTTGGCTTCTTCTCGCCCGGCAGACGCCACCCAATACACGCCCACCGCTGAGGCCGGAGAGCATTTCAAGCAAGGAATCACTCAGCTCGGGCAAGGTGATGTCGCGGCGGCAGTCAAAGAATTCATTCAGTGCCTGAAAAGCGACCCCAATTTCGCCCAAGGCTACAACCTCCTTGGCTTCGCCCTGGGCCAGAATGGCGACCTGCCGGACGCAATTGAGGCGCTGCACCGATCACTCCGATTGGACCCGCAATCCGTCAGCACGCACTATAACCTGGGCGTTGCGTTGTGGTATTCGGGTCAACAATCCCCAGCTCTTGCCGAACTGCAAAAGGCTGTCCAGTTGGACCCGACTTTTACTGACGCTTATGCATTTCTTGGAATGGCCCACAAAGACCAGGGTGATTATCCTGGAGCCTTCGACAACCTGACCTGTGCAATCAGCCTCAACCGAAACTACGCCCCGGCTTTCATCGACCAGGGCATCGTACTGCTCAAGATGGGACGCATCTCTCCCGCGATTGCGAAGTTTCAGGAGGCAATCGACCTTGATCCACGCATTGCCATAAGCGAGGTGGATTTCAACGAGGCCATCGACGAACTACGCCGCGCGCTGTCAGGCAAGCCTGGCCTTCCCGAGGCCTATTACGTCCTCGGGGAGCTTCTGGGCAAGAAGGGCGCGAGTTCGGAGCAGGTCATTGCTGAGTTCAAGGAATGCCTTCGACGAGATCCCGGCTTCTATGAGGCCCACAACGCCCTTGGGCTTGTTTTCATGCAGATTGACAGGAATGATGAGGCTATTGCCGAATTCCGAGAGGCCATTCGATACAAACCGGACTATGCGGAAGCCCATGCCAACCTCGGAGCGGCGTTGGTCGAGAACAACACCGTAGAGGCTGTCAAGGAACTGCAGACCGCGATCAACCTACGACCCAACATGGCAACGGCGCACTTCAACCTCTCGGTCGCCTATGACCGAGTTCCAGACTTTGACAAGGAAATCGAAGAACTGCAGAAAGCGATTGCTCTGGATCCAACTTCAGCTAGGGCGGAAGCAAATCTGGGAAAGGTCCTGGTCACCAAGAAATCTTATGCCGAGGCAATCATCCACCTGCGCAAAGCCGCGAGCCTCGACCCCAAGCTTGGCAGCCCCCATTACCAGTTGGGAATGGCCTTGGGAAGAACGGGCAAACAGGAAGAAGCTGCTTCCGAGTTTGGCCTAGCCACCAAACTGAACGACGAACAGGATCGGGAGAAGATCGCGACTGCCGCTATCAACAGGGGCGAAATGGATTTGGTGAAGGGCGATTGGGAACAGGCTCGCACGGAGTTCGAGAATGCTGCGAGGCTTCAGCCGTCCTGGGCCAGGGCGCATGAGGGGCTGGGGGAGTCCCTGTTGGGGCAGGGCAAAATCGACGAGGCCATATCCGAGTTCCTCCAGGCAGTCCAATTGCGGCCAGATTATTACGAAGCTGAGCACAATCTCGGGAAGGCTCTCTACAAGAACCGCGACCTGGAGGGGTCCATACTCAGATTCCGAAACGCTGTGCGTTTGCGGCCACTTTCTGCAGAGGCTTACAATGACCTCGGCCTCGCCTTGGCGGAAAAAGGCGACTTCGACAAGGCGGTTTCCGCTTTCAAGGAAGCCCTGAGGATCAACCCGAAATTCTTGATCGCGCAAAACAATCTGAATGCAGTCCTCAAGCATACCGGAAAGACTCAGAGTCGCTAAGAATGATGAGCCAGCATGGCGTTACTCCGGCGTGGAACCTGCGTGGAGCAGTCGCCGCCAGAATCGGCGACCGCAGGGCTAATGTAGTGGCTCGCAATTCGCTTTACACGGTAGCGCCGCCATCCTGGCGGCTTTGGCCGGCAAGATGCCGGCGCTACGGGGCGAATGAGTGTCAGCCCATTTTTGAAACACTACACTAAGATGCGATCGTGACCTCAATGGGATCGTATGGCATGCAGATTTTCGGATTATCGGCGGAAAGCAGATCAGGTCACTGAGGGTACGGCTGTCAGCACAATGATCCGCTCTCTCTTGTGGTTGAACCTGCTCGTCGCCATCTCTTTCCCGGGAACGAAACCGCTGGGACTCTGCTGTCCTTTACAGCCTCAAGAAACTGGGGCTTCAAATTCGGGCTCGGAGCACCATCCCTCCGAGCGAGCGATGGCTCCTGCGGCAAGCCCGCATGATGATCTTGGCCGGATCGAGAACATCGAGAGCAACGTCGAGAAGGCCCAGTATCAGGAGGCCATCCCGCTTTTGAAGGCCTATCTACAAGATTACCCGAACTCATCCCGAGGTCACTATGACCTCGGCTACGCAACCTTCAGGACGCACGATTTCCCGAGCTCGATCAAAAGTCTTTCCAAGTCTCTTTCGTTAAACGCGAACGATCCCGAGGCCCACAAGATCCTTGCCCTGGATTGCTCGTCGGTGGGGAGATACGATCTGGCCGAGACCGAACTGCGGGAAGCCATCCGGCAAAGACCCAACGCGGCGGAATACCACTACTTCCTGGGCCGGGTCTATTATTCAACAGGAGTCTATCCACTCGCCAAAAAGGAGTTGGAGGAAGCGATTCGACTCCAGCCCTCGTACATGAAAGCGTATGATAACCTCGGCCTGACCATGGAGGTTTTGGGTGATAATGAGGCAGCGCTTAGGAACTACGTGATCGCTCAGCGCTTGAATGAAGAGCAAAAACTGCACTCCGAGTGGCCTTGCGTCGACATCAGTGCATATTTCAATCTTCAGGAGAAGCCTGACCAAGCCCTTGAATACGCCCGGAAGGCAGTCGAGACCAATCCGAACTCAGCCATGGCGTACCTTGAGATGGCCAAGGCTTTTCGGACCAAGGCACAGTGGAACGAGTGCGCTGATTCTGCGCGGAAAGCAATTGCTTTAGATTCCCGGAATTCCAATTTCTATTACGTTCTGGGCATTGCGCTTCGAAAGCTTGGAGATGCCAAGGGTAGCGCAGCGGCCATGGAAACGTTCGCGAGAATCCATCAGGAAGAATTGAATAAATACTCAAAGGACGTCGGGAACCATACTGGCCGGGAGATGGGAGCTGTTTCTGGGCGATTGGACCATGAATAGGAGACACCATCCACCCCGTTTCGAGTCCATGGCTCCGACGCGACGCGATTTTTTGCGTCTCCTTTCCGTTTCGTGCGGGACGATCCCCGCGGGCTATTTCCTGGGGCTTGTTCCTCACTCTCCACTCCTGCAAATTGCGGCGAACCCTTTGCCGCGTTTACGCCATAGCGGGCCCGCCAAGTCCGACGTTCCTTTGGGATTCTCTTTTGTTGACGTAGCGGCTCAGGCAGGCCTCGGCAAAGCCGTGAATGTTTACGGTGGTGTAAACACGAAACGCACGCTGATGGACGAGATGGGCTGCGGGGTGGCGTTCTTCGACTACGACAGCGACGGTTGGGTGGACATTTTCATGGTGAACGCGACCCGGTTCGAGGACTTGCCACCAGGCCCCCCTCCCTCCAACTTTCTTTTCCATAACAATCGGGATGGGACGTTCACCGACGTGACGGCCAAGGCCGGCTTGGTTCGCACGGGATGGGGCCAAGGTTGCTGCATCGGCGACTACGACAATGACGGCTTCGACGACCTCTTCGTAACTTACTGGGGGCAGAACGTTCTCTATCACAATAACGGAGACGGAACTTTCACGGATGTAACCGAGAAGGCCGGACTCATTCAAAAAGGTCCCCGGCCGCGATGGCACGTTGGGTGTTGCTTCGTCGATTATGATCGCGACGGATACTTGGATCTGTTTGTGGCCGACTATGTGAACTTCGACCCCCGGATGGCTCCTGCCCCGGGCTCGAGCGAACTCTGCATGTATTACGGCATCCCTGTGGCTTGCGGACCGCAGGGTTTGGGTGGGGGGACCAACATCCTTTATCATAACCGCGGCGACGGGACGTTCGAGGATGTCTCAGAAGCGGCAGGCGTGACGACTCCGCGTGGGCCACTGGAACCGACTTCCGTCAGCGCGAATTGGATCCCCGTGGGGTCCTATGGGATGTCGGCGGTGGCTGCGGATTTCGACAATGACGGCTGGCCAGATATCTATGTCTCTTGCGACGAGGCGCCCAGCCTCCTCTACCACAACAACCACGATGGCACTTTCACCGAAATCGGAACTGCTGCCGGCTGTGCTCTGAGTGAGGACGGAGTGTGCCAGGGAGGTATGGGAGTCGCGGTAGGCGACTACGATTGCGATGGATGGCTTGACATCGTCAAACCGAATTTCTCCGACGAAACCATCAGCGTCTATCACAACAACGGAAATGGCACATTTTACGATGCTGTTTACCAAGCCGGCCTTGGTTCGAGAATGAAATCGGTAGGCTGGGGCGTTGGGATATGCGATTTTGACAACGACGGATGGCGGGATATCTTTATTTCCACCGGGCACGTTTACCCTGAAATAGCCGGCCGCAGATTGACCGTAAACTTTGCAGACCGCAGAATCCTCTATAGGAACAAAGGTCATGGGCGGTTTGAAGATGTGTCGGCGAGAGCGGGCTCCGGTATCACACAGCCCCATGCGAGCCGCGGGTGCGCCTTCGGCGATTTCGATAACGATGGCGATGTGGACATCGTGGTGATCAATATGAACGAGCCACCCTCGCTTTTGCGCAATGATTGCAGGACAGGAAACAACTGGATCAAGGTGAAGTGCATCGGCACAAAATCAAATCGCAGTGCGATTGGCGCCCGGATAAAGGTCGTAACCGGCAGCCATTCTCAGATTGACGAGGTAATGAGCAGCTCGAGCTACATTTCTCACAACGATTTTCGCTTGCACTTTGGCCTCGGGCAGGCCAGCAAGGTTGATCTGATCGCCATCCGCTGGCCCTCGGGTGCTGAGGAATCCTTCTCCAATATCGAGGTCAACCAGTTGGTCATCATCCAGGAAGGTAGGGGAATCATCAAGGCCGAAAAGTTCAGCCCCCGCAAGCAAGCCTGAGAACCATCCACATTTAGGACTCCACATTTTCAGCTCGTACTTTCCAATTACACGGATCCCCCTCCGCGTGGGCGAGACGGACTCCTCATGCACCATCCCACGTCTGGAGCGGAAAAAACAACGGCTCCGAGCATCACTACCCGGAGCCGTCAGTTGGAAGTCTCGGACTCCAAATCAGAAGTTCAAGGTCAGACCGAACTCGATTCGCCTTGGTATGTTGCATTGACTGCCCGTTGAACCAAAACCTCCCGAACTCCAGTTCTGATTGGGCAGGCAGAAGTCAACACGGTTAAACAGGTTTCCTGCCTGTACCTCAAACCTGACATAGCTCCTCTCATTGATACGAGTGTCTTTCATGAAGTTGAGGTCTTCGTTATAGTAATGGGGCCCCCGATTATTGGCGTCGGATCGGGGGGCATTCCCGAACTTAAGCGCCCCGGGATCCGACCAAGCACTGCTCAGCAGGTATACGTCCTTGTTCGGGTCCTTGAAGCTCGTATTGACCCCGGAGCCCGAGACGTTGGGCCGCTTGTTGTTGTTGAATATCAGCCCACCCATGTCGTTATTCATAGCGATTTGCAGAGGCCGGCCTGACTGGTAAACCTGAGTCGCGGCGAGCTTCCAGCCACCGATCACTCTGCCTAGCACACCGCTCGTGCTGGTCCCGAAGTGCTTGCCGGGTCCGAAAGGCAGTTCATAAATCCAGCTCAAGCCAAGGTAATTCGGAACGTCGTCAACACTGTTCGCATATTCACACTGATGAACGCAGGCTGGATTCTGAACGCTATTGCCCCCGAACTGGCCTCCGGTCTGCCCGCCGTGACCAGCTTCAGCGCCGTCGTTCCTGAGCTTGGAATAGGTATAGGCGACGCGGAATTGCATGCCTTGACGAGACATTCTCTTCTCGAAGAGAATCTGCAGGGCATGGTAGACGCTCTCCCCGACCGGGACGCTGCGGTAGTTAATGTCATAGTACTGCGGCCAGTGACGAAGGGCTTGGGCCAAGTCGCCGGTGAAGCCTGCATACGGCAGGGGGACGCCGACGGCCGTAGGCGAACCAGTGAGCTGAGCTGCAGTATATTGCGTCAACACACTCGGGTTGAGCTTGTTTGCGCCTGTTCCCGCCCAGGCCGCGGGTGCAACCAGTCGTGTTCCGTGGTTCCCCACGTAGTCGATATCAATCATCATGTTGTCGGTGAGCTGACGTTGAAACGACAGCGACCAGTTCTGGTAACGAGGCAGAGTCTCCCCGTCCGGCTGTATCGTGGTCGGAGAAGTTCCATTGGCCACCGTGGGGCTAAGATTCGGCGGGAACTTGATGTCAGCCGCAGGGAACCCACTATCCCAATAGAACGCAGGTGCACGGCCGTTGGTGAGGTTGGGAGCCGTGGGGGTTGTCTGGTAGCCGGTGTTGGGCTTCCCCATCCATTGGTCCATGTTTACGCCGGAATAGTAGATTCCATAGCCGCCACGGATTACGTCCTTGGCGTCGGGCGCATAGGCAAGACCGAATCGAGGTCCCCAATTCCAATGAATGTTCTCCTGGCTGCGTTTGCCGGCCGTGGCAAAAACCATTGCCCCGGGAATTCCTCCAGCGCCGGGGTTCGCTGCGGTTGGGTCAAACCACGATTCGCGGTTGTGTTGTTCGACATATGCGGATTGATAATCCCAACGCAGGCCTAGGGTAAGGGTCAGTTTGCGCGTCAGCTTGATTTCGTCGTTGACCCAGGGCGCCGTGTAATAGTCTTGATACATTTCGTAGGTAGGAATGTTGAAGTTTGCATTGTCCACCTGGCCCAACGGCATCGAAGCGAAGGAGTCGCCGGTCTTTGATAGGTTATTACCCGCCGCGTCGTAGCCGGCGGTTTCGTTCGCACTGAAATTGTAGCTGCCGCCGGTCCCCAAAGCCCACCCTTTTTGTGGAACGTTGAGGAAGCGGTATTCCCATCCGAACTTGATGGTGTGCTTGCCTTTGATCCAGGTCAGGTCGTCGATGAACTGATAGCGGTTATTGACTTCAAAACCGTCGGTCCAACTGTTGCCGATCGTGGTATAGGGCGTAATGCCGCCCCCGAACCCGAGATTCGGAGGTCCGGCAGTGTTATCAATGATCCCCTTCAGAGGCAGCTTTTGGGCCCACCCCACCCCGGTCGACAGAGAGTGGCCACCCATGATCCAGCGATCGTAGGCAAGGGTGGTGTGGTTGAATAGGTTCGGCTTTATCACGTAGCTCAACTGTAAATGGTCATTGTGGTTGGTGATGAGCTGGTAGAAACCGACACCGAAGAAGGTGTCGTTCTTCTGGGACTGAAGCTGGCCGTCGAACTGCGTGGTGCAGCCCATGGGGGCGCCGCAGTGCGCCGTGCGCGGCCGGCGGTTCATGTAGAACGTGTTGCTCAACTGCAGCTTGTCGCTGATCGTGTGATCCAATCTGAGCAACCAGGTTTTGACGGTGATCTTGTTGTTGTCGTCCGAAACTCCTCCGTAACCATTCGCGCGAACAGTCGGGAGGTTCAAGTCCCGGTCTGGTTTCTGCCACAACGGAACGATCTTCGCCGCAATTGCGCTCCACAGCGGGTCGGCGGCCGGAATCATGTTAGCGGTGGCCGTTGGCAGCCCGGTGGTGGGGTCAAATCCGTACCCATCACGAACCGGGATCCCACCGACGGTGCGGGTTGTGGCCGGGTTAAAGATCTCCCCCTGATAGACGGGGCGCCCGAGAGCGTCCGTCGCGATCTGCGGCCCGAGGTAGCCGCTGAAATCCCCCGTCCTCGAGGCCATTGAGGGTATGTAATTCACGAACCCGGTATTGACAGTGCTGGTGTATTTGAGCCAGTCATAGTTCGTGAAGAAGAAGGTCCTGTTCTTTCCGTTGTAGACCTTCGGAATCCAGACAGGCCCACCGATTGCAATGCCCAAGTTGTTCTGCGTCAAAGGTAGAACGTCAGGCAGGAAGAAGATTCGGGCATTCTCTTTCCCGCTGATCAGGTAGTCGTATATCTCCCCGTGAAAGTCGTTCGTGCCCGATTTCGTGGTGTACTGGATAAACCCGCCGCTCGTATGACCGTACTGGGCTGAAAACTGGTTCAAGATAACCTTCATTTCCTTTACGGAATCGTACGGGAGCGAGCTTTCCTGGGTTTGGCTGTGCCCTTCAGCGTAACCGAACGCCGCACCATCAAACCAGTTTTCGGTGGACATCGTCTGCCCGCCGTTGATGCGGGATTGGAACTGGCTGCCCCGGAACATGGCGTCGCCATTGGGAGCTAGAGGGATGTAACCCGGCTGGACTTGCAACAACTGTTCAGCCAACCGGATGTCCGCACCCATCACCGCCGGAAGATCCTCGTAATACCGCTGCCCCAGGCTGTGAGAAACCTCGGGCGTCTGCGTGTTAATCATCCCCGTTGCGGCTTTGACCTCGATCAGGGTCGTCATCCTGCCCACCTGCAAGACTACGTCCTGCCGAAAATGCACACCTCCTGTGAGAACAATGTCGCTCCGGTGGAAAGTCGTGAACCCTTCCTTCTCCACCTGAATCGAGTATGTCCCCAGGATCAAAAGCGGTGTGCCGTAAGCACCCGCCGAGTCCGTGGTGACTACGGTCTTCACACCTGTATCCTGGTTAGTGATTGTCACCTTGGCATCTGGCGCAGCAGCGCCGGTCGAGTCCGTGATCTGTCCGCCTACCACGGCACGGTCAACGCCCTGGCCGAAAAGAACGCTCGATATTGAGAGAAATGCTGTGAGACACAGACATAGCAAACCGAGAAAGCACCGAGTCATCTTTACCTCCTTATTTGACACCTTCCACATGATTAGCTGTTTTCCTGCTCCTACAAGCGAAAGCGCTTGCAGTACGATCTATCCCACGGCAAAAAACCCAGACCCTTAAACATTAGAAATATTCAGCGAACATTTAGAAGTCGTGCAAGAAACGATCTTGGCTCCCTAATTTACGGCTGCTCGCCCTGAAGACGGCGAGCGTTTGACTCAAGAGCCAATTTGAATAACTCAATGACTATCTGGTCTTTTCTTGGGGCTTAGCTGTTTTCCAGCTCCTATAACCGAAAGCGGTTGCAGTACGATCGATCCAACGGCGGACATGGTAAATCCTTAAATGACGGTTGTCAAGCAAAAAAACTAAGGAAACATTAGAAATATTCAAGACCGGTAGTTGGTTCTGATTATCCGCCCCGCAATCCCAAGATCTGCAAAGGGATAAGCGTTCTTATCCAGGAAAAGGAAGATTTGGTTCAGGTTGTGTGCGCCCCAGGAATCAAGTTTCTGCCCATCATGCGCAGCCGATAGGTTGTCAATGCTCAGGATGATGGCAGGGAAGCGTTTTTCCGCAGCTTGGCTAGTGTCCTGTAACATTTGATTCTTTACAACGTTTGACCTTTTCGAGCATGCTATCGGTGGTGCAAGCATGAGCCCATGCCCAACACGGAGCGGGGCTATTGTCAAGTCTTAAATGGTACAGGACACTAGCCCCCCAAGGTCACTAACGCCGCACTCGCAGCCGGAAGTGCAATTACCCACTCGCCGCCCCGAGTTGTTAATTCCTCGCGACGCGCTGCTGTCCACTGGGCATCAGCGGCTATTGCGGAACCCCCCAGGGTTACTTCTCCGTTGCTTTCAAGCGACGGGGCCGCCAATCGCAACAAACTACCAGCCGCGAAAGCCCGGGTGCCGACAATGGTCACTTCCACGTCGCGCGATGCTTCTTTATTGATCAATGTCACCAACAAACGCTTGTCCTCGCCCAGCACCGCGTACGCTTTCACATTCATATTCCCCGCGTCGTACTGCACATTCACCCGCCGCCCCCGGCTTGCTTGGGCGAATGCCAGCATGCCGTAGTAGAGCGGCTTGGCGAAATAGTTGCCATGCTCGTCGTCACCAATGGGTGAATACGAGCTGATAAAACCGCGGTGATTCACGCCGGTTTCAAGATTAACCCCGCTGGCATCGGCGGACGCGAGAGTGAATAGAAAGTCCAGACCCCACAGCGAGGAAGCGAACGTGTCGCTCACTCCCGGTTTCCCCCCGCCGAAGCAGGAGTTCGTCTCGCAGATGCGATAGGGCAAGTTCACCGATAGTGAAGCGGACCGGCACTGTGCCAGGATCCGGGTCAGCTTCTCGTCTCCCCTCAGCAGGTTCTCGAGCGTGCTTGCCGGATTCTCCGGTGGCCCTTCCGCGTAGTAGTGGTGCGTGAGCAGCTTGATGTCCCTGCCTTCATCGGCGGCAAACTGGGTGACCCAATCGGTCTTGCTGGCGACGTCCGGCCCGGCAAGGGGAACATTGGGCAGCTTCGCCCGTACCGCATCCCGGTAGCGGCGATACTCCTCGCGAAACTGTGCATATCCGTAGCCCTTCGGCCGGTGCGCCCTGTCGAAGAGGTCGGGCTCGTTTCCTATTTCCAGCGCCAGAAGGTTGTCCCCGGCAGCCGCAGCCACCACCTGCGCTTCTTCAACTGCCTGCTGCGGTGTGCCGCGCCCAAGATTCAGGCCCCAGATTAGTTTCCAGCCGGTAGCATCCAGAAACCCTCCCAAGTCCTCAATCACCGCCTCATTCACCACCGTCGCCTTCGGCGCTGACAACGGCTGGCCCTCGGGCGAAAACGTCGAATAATCTGAAGTATTCCCGCCCACTCGGATCACGCCCTGCACCCCGAGGACTCGGACGAATTGCACGTAGGTATGATTTTTCCCGCTGAGCAGGCCCGGTCTCGCGACGGATGAAATCTCATACCCAAGCCCCATGAAATCAGGTGGGATTACGCCGAGCACCCGCTCCGGATCTACATTCAACCGGACCGGCTGTACCTGACCCATCGCGTTCAAGGTCGCGCCTTGTGAAGATTTCCCCACCACGCTTAGCGCAACCATCGAATTGGCCAAAAACTTTCGACGATCCATGTACACCGGTATTTCCATTTTAGCTCCCAACCGCCCCACAGCATACACCCTTAATACCCGCTCTGCCGACTGGATTTCTCCCGTTTTCGCCACGAAGGCTGAGAGACCGACTGGTGGGGGATTGGAGTCGCATGGTAAGATGGCCGTGTAGTGTCATCGTCACGAAATTGCACTAGGCCTGATTTCCAGTGCAGTATGTGGAGGCCTATGAAGACGGCATTGATCATGGCGGAGGAAAAGAATAGGTTGAGGGGAAAGGGAAGTCCGGGCGGCAGGTGCAACTTGCCCGCCTCCGTCTCTATGCTTTGCCTCATATTCCTTCTCCTCAGTTTGAATTCTCTCGCCACGGACACTCATATTGAGGAATCCCAGCGTCTGATGGCCAGCGGGAACCTCGAGGCCGCCGAGCATGAGGCCAGGCTTGCTATGTCCGATCCGGCGACCAAAGCGCTCGGATTGGCAATCCTCGGCGCGATTCGGCTCCAGCAGATGAAGACTGACGAAGGGGTAGCGTTGCTTAAGGAAGCTATCCAAACTGACCCCCGCTTGGTAGGAGCCCGGTAGAACCTGGGTGACGCCTACTCACGGGCAGGCAAAACAGCCGAGGCGCGCGAGGCTTACCAGCAAGCCTTAAGGTTAAAGCCAGATAGCACCGTGGCTCGGCTTGACCTCGCGCAACTGGAGGCTTCAGCAGGTGACTATGCAGCGTCTCTGCGAGTGGCTGAGCCTATCGAGCCGTTGCTCCGAGGCTCGCCGGAAGGAGTACTGGTTTTGGCAACCGACTACTTGGGCCTCAAGAAGAAAGGCCTGGTAGACCCCCTGGTCGCTCAGTGGAAGAATTTCCAAGAAGTCCCCGAACCGCTCTCCCTTAGATTCGCGCAACTCCTCGCCCAAAACAGTCTGACCGCGGCTGCCCTCAGTGTGCTTGAGCCTTATGAGAAGGCAGGAACACCGCTCTCATTTGAGCTCGCGTTTGCACTGGCGGGTCTTCACGTTCAAGAAGGGAACCTCGAAGCAGCCTCGGGATACTACGAAACCGCACTGAAACTAAACGAGACGTGCGTTCTCTGCCTGCGAAGCCTTGCCACGATTGCTGAGAAGCAGAATGAGACCGAGAAGGCGCTGGCTTGGTTGATTCGGGCGCGTCGCCTGAGTCCTGAAGACCCGGGGGTTTTGTTCGATTTTGGAAGGGTCTGTTTGGAGCGGGATCTCTTGGACGATGGCGTGGAAGCCCTGGAGAAGGCGGTTGCGCTTCGGCCGGACAACGATCATTACGTATATGTGCTCGCATCGGGGTACGTATCCACGGCTCACTACCCCAAGGCCCAGACTCTCCTCGAGGGCCTGCTTAAGAAGCGGCCCAACGACTCCGTCCTGCACTACGCCCTGGGAACAGTCTTGTACCTCGAGGACCAGTTCGACCCCGCGGAAGCCTCGCTGAACAAGAGCATTGAACTGAATGCCGACCAGATCGGCTCCCACTACTATCTAGGGCTGACCGCCGAAAAGAAAAAGAACTACCCGTTGGCCGAACGCATTTTCACCAATCTCCTTAAGCAACACCCGGAGCACACACCTTCGTATTCGGCACTCGGGACGGTCCTGGTGGAAATGAAAAAATACGCGAATGCGCAGCCAATCCTGGAGAAGGCAATCCGCCTGGACCCCTTGTCGACGCAAGCTCATTACCAGTTAGCCGTGCTGCTTGGGCGCATTGGCAAACAGGAGGAATCTGCTAAGGAGGCTGCCCTGGCGGTGGAATGTGAGAAGAAAGGTCGTGTCGAAGGAAAAAGCTCCAGACACACATTTTTATGCCGTGATACGCATCCAGAAAGGCGAGCGGATGATCGAGACGGAAAAGTTCAGCCCGCGCCACCAAGCCTGAGAATTCTCCCCGCTGGGCGCGAGCAACTGCGGAGACTGGAGATGCGCCGGGGACACTGTGAAGGCCCGAGTTTCGTTCGCTTCACAATCATCGCTGGCAGATCTCTTCCGCCGCATCGGGCTGCGTCGCATGTGCTAGAATCGGCACATGATTCCTAACTGCATTAGCCGCGCAGTGGGTTTATTGTTTGGAGCTGTTCTTGTCATATTCCTTTTAGTCCCAATCGTTTCCGAGCTATTGCCGGGCCGGCAGGGCACGCATTCTTCCGCCCGGACCGCGTACGCTATGTATCCGCAGGAAAAGCCCCCCGTATCTGGGGTAAGGCCATCACTGCCGGAACCGGATGATCCCGAAGAGCTTGCAAATCTAGAGGATTTGATTCACCAGCAGAAGTATCAGCAGGCCGAACCGATGGTGCGCACTTACCTCGCGGCCCACCCCGCGTCATGGAAGGCATGCTACTTTCTCGCTTATCTGTTGTTTCACGAGCGACAGCTTGAGGAATCGGTCAAGTACGTTTCGAAGTCGCTGGCGATGCACAACGACGATCCCGGAGCTCACAACCTGCTGGGCAAATGCCTGACGATCGTGGGAAGGTACGCCATGGCCGAGACGGAGTTTGTCGAGGCCGCGCGCTTGGCGCCAGACTATAGTGAAGCTCATTACAACTTGGCCCGGGTCCATTCCATCCGCGATGACTTCCCTCGAGCCAAGACAGAGTTTGAGATCGCACTTAAGTTGAACCCCAATTACATGGAAGCATACAATGGGTTGGGATTCGCGTTGGAGGCCCTGGGGGATGACAAGGCGGCGTTAGCGGATTATCAGGAGGCGATTCGCCTCAATGAGGAGCGGGGCGGGAACTTTGATGCGCCATACGTGAACCTGAGCGGCTTTTACAACCGCCGCAACCAGCTCGACTTGGCTCTAGAGTATGCGCACAAAGCGCTCGCGCTGAATCCCCAGTCTGACCTTGCTTACTTCCAGATTTCGAAGACCTGCCGCACGCAGCTTGATTGGAACGGCGTCGTTGAAGCGTTGCAAAAGGCCATCAGCCTTAGGCCGACGCCAAGCTATTACTACATCCTTTCAACCGCCTATCGTAAGCTGGGTCGATCCAAGGAAAGCGAAGACGCCCTCGCCAAGTTCAAAGAGATCGAGAACCAGGCGTCAGAGCTGGAGGAAAAGATGCGGGAGACTCGGCGTGCCACATCAGGTCTCGAGCTAAGACCGCAGTAAAGATCCCATTCAGGGCGGGAGGCGCCGACAAGTTCCCGCGACACTTCTCTCGCGTGGTCTAGCCCCGAGACGCTCCCTTCAATAAACGCCCCTCCGTGAGGAACTATGCGTGGGGCGGCAAGGCAACCACCGCGTCGTTCGGGATCTGCTCAAAGCAGGGCTGAAAACGTTTGCACAAATGTCCGACCGCGTCTCGGGCGAGGTACAACCAAAACGGGCGGCCAAAACTGACGGCCAAAACTGACGGTTGACTTCTCGTGGCCGCCGATATAAGCTTAGGCGACGTTTTTGGGACCCGATGAGAGTACCTGGTTGTCAAAGCCGACACGGCTGCGTCATGATGGCAGGTCTAAGCGCTTACAGTATTGCTGTGGCTGACACGCCACACACCTCGAGTCCCCCGACACTTCTTGCCGTTTACAGGAGGGCACTATGGATTTCTTCTCGAGACGTAGATTTCTCGGCAGCGGTTTGATCGCAGGCGCTTCGTTTGCCGCAGGTTCTTCGTGGCTTGCGCGCACCGCTCGAGCGGCTGAGGGTGCTTCCGCGCAGGCGCGCCTCACCATCGATCCAGATCGTTGTATTTCTGCGCTCGACCGCAATATCTTGGGGTCTTTTATCGAGCACTTGGGACGCGCGGTCTACGAAGGCATCTATGAACCTGGATCGAAGTTTGCTGATGCGAATGGCTTCCGAACAGATGTGCTCAGAGAGATCAAGGGACTGGGCGTTCCGATCGTCCGCTATCCCGGCGGCAACTTCGTGTCCGGGTACCAGTGGCTGGACGGGGTT